>JAABUW010006785.1_pt1 | contig 14125 bp, 18 predicted proteins | sample 5560081 | NCBI WGS metagenome assembly JAABUW01 (sample SAMN10711882, study PRJNA513363) | rock metagenome | isolation source: Antarctica rocks | place: Antarctica: Victoria Land, Knobhead sud
TCCCCGCAACAACGCAGACTATGCAGTCAGGATACGCAAATTCCCGATCCAATCCGACTAACGACAATCGCAGACAGCTGAAGATTGAACCGGATGGACATGTTCAGCCGTGGGATTAGCCTGCGTCATGCAGGATTTTCAGAGTCTGGCAAAAAGCTGAAGCTGTACGCCATGTACCTGATCAGTGGACTAATGATACATAGCTCTCGCGTAGCCACACCTTGTTCGGTCTGGTTCAAGTTCAGCTGATGATGGAGGTGCAGGCAGTGGTGAGTGTATCGAAACGTAGGAAAGTCAATATCAACTCGACTAAGTGCTAGACAGCTAATACCAATCGGGCTAAGCGCGAAATGTGATCATACCGGGCAGGACACGCTATTGCAAAAGTACCGTAACGTACCTTATTCCGTACCTTACCTACTTCCTACTCGACGCTACCTTAATGTACTCTAGTAGTTCCTCGACAGTCGACAACGACAAGGCACGAAAGGCACTGAATACCTTGCCCACTACATCAAAACGCTCTACCGAAACCACACTCCGTATTATAACTGCTTGAGAGACTCTAGACCTTGGTTACGCGGTTCATAGTCCTTGCATGCCTTCATCCGCTTATGAACACTGGGATGCAGAGTCGCATGGCTTGGAACATCACGCGTACCACCCATGTTGGTGGGAAGGAAGACTGACTGCCATTGACCTTTGACGAGTTCCAATCGCATGCGAGTGGTATGTCAGAGAGCTGTACAGGGTCATTGGCCTCATCGTTTTCGATGCTGTCACCTGGTATTTGCCAGCCGCCTCCAACATCACCATGGTTCCCTGCGAAAAAGACCTCTTTGATGTCTCCCACATCACTGTGATGATCGACCTTGTCCTGGACGAGAAGCGCTGGCTTGAACTTCATGCGTCGCTCATCGATGGAAACAGCGTGTCGGATATGATCTGCTGTTCCGAGAACGGTAGGCAGATAGGAGCGCCTCGTGAATGGGGCATCGAAATATCCAACAGAATTGACAGTATCAAACAACCCTAGAAAATGTACTTTGGCGTTGACCCTGCAGAACGTTCTCTTGAATTTTGCCATGAATTTCTGATGGGCTTCCGCTGTCTTATACGCACCAACGCCATTTTCATAGTCCTGATAGGATTTGTACGCAAAAGGTACCATCTCTTCGTTACCTTTGGAAAGCACTCCGATGGTGCTGATCATCCGTGCTAGGAAACGAGCGGTGAAGGCGCCACGCGAAAATCCGAAGACAAAGATCTTGTCGTCTTCATCGTAATACCGCATTACGAAACGATACTCAGCAATTACGTGCTGATCGAAAGCGGTCCCGATGCCTTGATCGAGCGTCTGTGACCACCACTGTGCGAAGCTTCCCCAGATTCCGGTGTTGATCGAATCTCCACTGCCCGTCGAATAAGTACCAATTCCAGCTATATTGAGAACGACTTGTCAGCTATGAGCTTACAAAGGCTACTTGGCAAGGGCTGGTTTACGTTGGTAGTAGTGAAATTGTTCTGGGTCCCCACGATCCAATTTTTGATATAGCTTCACGATGTTGGTATCTGAAGTGTCACCGGAGTAATGGTTGCCGGTTCCATCGAAGCAGACTGCAAGCCTTGACTGCTTTTTTGTGTGAGAGTCTGGAGCAGTTCCGTTGATCGAAGGAGCTGTTGCTGAAGGCATGGGTGTTGATATCTTTGAATATCTTAAGAAACGTGCCCAGCTAAGTCTGCCCTTTGAACCAACATAAAGTCCTGAATTGAAGGGGAAAAAGGAGTAATGGAGAAGTCTTGGACGTATTGTAGGTGCGCGAGGGAGGAATAACGTATAGCACAAGGCTGAAAAATGCAATGGCAATGGCAATGTTCCGATGCCCAGTACTAACAGAAATCCGAGCAAGTAAGGGTTCCTTTGCAGGGAACTGCAAGCTACGCTGGACTACTTTACAGAATCCGGCCATCTGCATGATTCAGTCGACGATTGACACCACACCTTGGGCTTCATAATGTGGGCGCTTCTCCTGTGACCCTAAATTCGTAGTATTGGATTTGGTTCGCTAGGCGTTATCACCTACATATTCCGTGGAATGAATCTCACACGCCGAAAGTTAAATCAAAGCAGTTTGATGGAAAGATCGTGTAGTAAGGGGGACATACCACCTGGCAAAGGCTCAATTATGGTCAGAGCGGTACCGAAGAAAGGTCGGCTTGGAATTTGAATTAACTGCAAGGCCCCTATTTTATTTCTACTTCATATGTCGTCGAATCTCGACCGCACTTGGTTTTTAAAAAGTAGTCAGCTTTATCTCGATCTCGACCAGGCACATCCTTTCTCGGCTACGCACCCTGAACCGCCGCGATTCCAAAAAAGCCTCTCGCATAAAATACGCATAGCGGCATAAGCCAAATGCGACAGCACTTGAATTGCCATTGGCCCTAGATCTGTCCCAATAAACCCTACATCAACTTTAGATCGACCTTCAGTCACGCGAGTATAGACGGATGAAAACAAGAAGCCAACATCGTATACTCTCCACGCCATGCAGTGTACTGTGGTAACAGTACACTGCAGGACGAGAGCCTGGTTGCATGGTCAGAATCCCGAGCATCTCCATCGTCGGCTCGAACCATTCAGAATCAATCTAGTGGTTGATGAATTGCCATCCACGACGTGGCTGGCTGAACAACGACGCATAGCGAAAAGCCTAGATGTCCAGAGGCTCCAAGCGTGAGATCCGAGGATGGCAGAGCGCCCATTTCCTATCGCAAGTATCGCTATGCATTTCGCCCAGGGCATGGTGTTTAGGAGATGATTTGGAATGCGGAAGAAGCAAGCCAGAACCAAATCCTTCGAAGAGTATTTAGTTTTCTATTCAAACCTCGTTTCCCAGCTATCCAAACCGTGACTGAAGATCAGGAAATCTCAAGAAGCACCAGACAGAATGGGTTCTGAAGCTTCCAACTATGGCGACGAGTCTTTCACGGATGAGAGGATTCACGAGTCAGGTCTTCGAGACGACATCAAGGCACTCGGTCCGGACTCCGGTCAAGACATCCTGGCGCTCATTGACGAGGTCTTATCGAAGGGTAAACCATACGATGATAGGACTATGGTGGTACGTCACAATCACAACTTCCTGCATAGAACACTTGTTGCTTAGTTTGGAGGTTTCCAGATGGAAAAAGTTATGAGATTGACCGCCTCTTTGCCGCCGAACTCGAAGATGAGGAAGAAGTTGTCAAACACCATTATCGCCTCAATGTGGGGCTCGCTTCAGCACCCTCCGCAATCTTACTATGGCGATGAGTTCCAGTACAGGCAGGCAGACGGTTCAAACAACGTAATATCGTTACCTGTGCCTTTGGAAACTGCTACTCACATAGAGGTATGGAATGTTATGATTCCACATCTTGGAAAAGCTGGGATGCCATACGCTAAGTCGGTACGATCTGTGAAAGCCCTTCACGGAGCAAAGCCAGATCCTGGCCTTCTATTTGATCGTTCATCCCTCCTACGTCAAATTTCTTACCTCCGTTAGACCTCTAACGCCCAACCAGTATTGCTGGCAAGAGACGATGGGAAATTCAGGGAGAATAAAGCGGGGATCAACAGCATACTTTTCTACCACGCTACCTGCATCATCCACGGTAATATTTACTCCTGGATACACTTTACGTACTGAAGAGTAATAATCACTCAGATCTCTTTCGTACCAACCGCAAAGACTCAAGAGTTAGTGATACATCTTCTTACCTCGACCTTTCCCCTCTATACGGGAAGGACCAAGAAGCACAGAACACCGTAAGGACTTTTGAGAACGGGCTGTTGAAGTCCGACACTTTTGCGGAAGAACGTCTTCTAGGACAAGCTCATCATGTGGAACCGGTTCCATAACTACGTGGCGGAGAATCTTGCCGAAATCAACGACTGCGGACGTTTCAATGTTCCACATGAGGGTAGTGCAAGTTATGATGCAGATCTCAAGAAAAGAGACAACGATCTATTTCAGACTGCGCGACTGTAAGATGCAATCTCTGAAACATGGCTGTTCGAACGAAGGGCCCCACTAACCCTAATCGTAGGGTAACCTGTGGCATGTACATGAATATTACTCTACATGACTACATCCGGGGCATCACGAACGTTCACCACTCAACTTCAACCTGGACTATCGAACCACGTGTTGATATCCCGGAGGGCTCGCTGGGGCAAGGCTCAGCAGCCGTCGAGCGTGGTGTCGGCAACCAAGTTTCCTCGGAATTCAACTTACTATATCGCTTTCATTCTGCAGTATCTCAAAGAGATGACAAATGGTCTCAAATGTTCTTCAAGGATGTATTTGGAGACAGGAAGCCGGAAGAGCTCTCCATCCCAGAATTCGTCGCTGGCGCACTTGCTCACGAAGCCAAGATTCCAAAAGAACCAAGTGAAAGGGTCTTTGGTGGCTTGAAAAGAGACCCCAAGACTGGCCGATTTGATGATGGTGCTTTAGTTCAGATACTCAGAGAGAGCATTGAAGATCCAGCCGGTAAGTCTCTCACCTCGACTGTCAATGCAAGGGTTTCTTCTGATTTCATCACCTCCACAGGGGCTTTTGGCGCAAGGAATGTCCCGAAACATCTGCGAACCGTCGAGATTCTTGGCATCCTTCAATCAAGGAAATGGTAAGGCAGTTCGCGGAGTGGGAACGAAAGATGTATTGACATATTGCGTAGGCAGTCAGCTTCATTGAACGAATTCCGTCAATTCTTTGGCCTAAAGGTGCATGACACCTTTGAGCAGATCAACCCGGATCCGGAGGTCGCAGACATCTTACGCAAGCTGTATGACTCACCAGATATGGTAGAGCTTTATCCCGGATTATTCATTGAGGATATCAAGGCACGTATGGATCCCGGGTCCGGTATTGGTATCCCATATATGCAGGTCGTGCCGTCCTTTCCGATGCTGTTGGTTTTATCCGGGGGGGTCGATTCTTCACAGTAGTACGTATATGTTGCCTCCCGTACTGAAGTACTTTTATCTTAAACGGAACATAACTCACGCGTATAACACATCGGCAAATTTGACTCCTTGGGGGTATGCCGAGGTTCAACAGGATTACCTGACTCTGGGAGGATCCAAACTTCATCACCTTATCCATCGAGCATTCCCGACATGGTTCAAGTTCAATTCCGTGTATTGTATGCCAATGTATACCCCGGCAATGAACATCGAGATTGCGAAGCAATTCAAGACACTAGACCAATTCAGTGTTGATCCGCCCGCATCGCCGCCAAAGTTGACTGTTCTTGGTACGAAAGCAGCCGTTTCCTTGGTCGTCAATGACCAGAAAATTTTCAAAGTAAGCCATCTCAACAAGGTACCAGACAACGTGTCTGCAGATTTCATGTTGTGCGGAGACTGTTCGGCAACCCAAGTGAACCATACCAAGCTAGACGCACGCGTAAAGGGTTGTCCTGGAGGGCTTGATTTGTTCTCAAAGTGCATCGAGTCAACGATGCGGAAAGTTCTTACTAGAGAAGCATATAAGTTGAAAGATCTGTACCAGGTCGACATGACAAAAGAGTACGGCTTCCATTGCTGTTCCAGGGCGCAAGCTGATCTTCTTGTTAGCGTTGCTCGCGTTGTAATGCTTCAAACGCACGCCGACTTCCTTAACCTCCCATTGGCGACCAAAGATAACAACCGCAAGGGTCTTTCCGAAGCAGAAATGTACAAACACTTGGAGACGTACCTGAATTACAGCTTGATCGACAACGACCCCACCGAATCATGGAGACTCCGACGCCAAGCTCTTGAAAGCTACGAGAAGCTCAAGGCTGCCACCGAGGGACTTGTTCACAGCACTGCACGAAGCGAAGGTTTCCTTAGCCACATGTTTAGCCACGAGGTCGCTCCCGCCGGTTCGCTTAGGGAGGTGGGTCAAAAATTCACCAAGGACCTTCTAGGTGCGGGCTATAGCGAGCCGAAGACGGCGACCACCCTTTACACTCTTGCGTCCAGTGGAGTTGGACTGATAGCTAGCTTGGTAAGCCCGCTCTCTCCTTCAATGCCCCAGTCATGCTGACAGTTTGGAAGTATGTGCAAATCATGGAATGGTTCCTACAGCCCGACAACGCAGCAATCTGGACCAAAGTTCGAGCCTTAGCCGCCGAAAACACACCTGCATCCTACGAAACACTGAAAAAGTACGTCCTCGAAGCCGCACGCTTCCAAACGATGATGCACACCACCCGAATCTGCCAGGGCGAAAGCTGTCAGATCAAAGATGACGAGGGAGACACCTTCACGGTGAAAAAGGATGAAATCATCTTAGCCAACAACGTACGTAACCCAACTCCCACAACCCCATCACCCCTCAACCCTGCACCAACTAATCTCCAGACCTCCGTCACATAGACCGCCCTCAACCGCGATCCCTCCCTCTTCCCCTCCCCCAACGAATTCAAAGCCGACCGCCCACTCGACTCTTACCACACATTCGGCTGGACCCCCCACGCTTGCATCGGCCGAAACATCGCCATGGTCTCTTTGACCTCTATGGTCAAGGTCGCTGCGACGCTGAAAGGTCTCAGGAGGGCACCGGGGCCGCAGGGGCAGATCAAGTACGTGCCGGGCACGTTGGGGCAGAAGAGGTGGTTGTCGGATGATTGGGCGAGGTTTCAGCCATTTCCTGGAAGTAAGTTTGTTCTTCCTTTTTGTGTGCTTGAGTGCTTTTGCTGATTTGGCTGGTAGCGTGGAAGGTGCATTTTGACGAGTTGTAGATTGCCAGGATTTTGGCAGTTGTGTCGAAGGCATTATTTAAAAGGGGTTTTCGATAGCAAGGACCTGGCTGTGCTCGCTGTCATTACAAAGCTCATACATACATCAAGCAATCATATCGAAAATCGTCAAATCCACAATTTATGTATTGTCCATCCCAGGATCTGGGATGGTGTATCGATCTCCAAGTCTCGGACCACTACATACTTGCGAAATCCCTCAAACATGGAACATGAAGACTTAACATCATTTGAGTATCCAAAAACACGAAGACACCGTTGCTGAGAGCTTTTCAAATATACGATGCAGTTAAGCTCGATTTAAAGTGAGAGAGAGAGATTGGTCTCAAAAGGGGGCTCTAAAATCTTTCGTAGACGTGTAATCTTTGAATTTCTTGGATACATAGCACCCACCACACGCAAGTCTTTAATTAAGCTCCAAGTCAATACTCTACTCTAGATATCTTCTCAAATAGTAGCCATTTCAAAGGGGGGCATCCCAAATCACGAAGCAAGCCGAGATTTCGAGGAACTGCGTGTTGGATAAACTTTTGTAGTCGTAAAACATATTGGTTGGAGTTGACTCGGAGTTTGGTTTTGCTTTACGGAGTTAATGAGCTGTGTTTCCTGCGCTCCTCTCGAAGGCACTAGCCAACTCGGTGAAAAAGCATCAGACATGCAACCCCGTGATTTCATTACCACCCTCCCACATCCCCTCCACAGCCTCAGTATACCTCACCGCGTCCCTCAAAAAATGCGCACAATGCTCACTATCCTCAAACACCACTTCCCGAACCCCCCACCCCTTCCTCCTACTCTCCTCAGCATGCGCCCTCACATCTTTCCACTCACACATGCGATCCGCCTTTGAATAAATCAAACACACCTTCCTCTCCCCCGCCTCCCCGATTCCTCGAATCACATCCGGGTCCAGCAGCGTGCGCCGGCCCAGAGTCGCCGGGTTCTCGTTCCCGCACGCGATCCACGTGAACAGGGCGATGAGGAAAAGATGCACGAACGTGGGGCCTAGGAGGCGAGAGAGCAGGGATGGAGGGAGGGAGAGGAATATTGCGTCATAGGATTTGCCGTAGGTGCCGTTTGAGGGACCGCTGTCAAGGATCAGGCCTGTGAGCGGGAGGGGCGAGCCGAGGCGGGAGCGGAGGGTGAGGAGGAGTTGGGTGGCGGTGTTTCCGCCGCCGTTGGAGAAGACGTGGAGGATGATTTTGGGGGACGAAGCTGTGGAAGAGGTGTTTTGGTGTATGGAGATGTTGGGTCCAGCGTTGGCCATGTGGCTGTTTGGGTGTGCCTTCTCGCAGGGGAGAGAACATTCTCTGCATTCGGCTAGGACGTCCAGGATGACGGAGACTGCAGGGTTGATGGCACTTCGCTGGCGTGTATAGGTGCTCATAAGCATGGGGATTGTGGATTCAATGAGTAGAACACGGACTCCCGGCACGATCCGTTGGTGGAGAGAAATGTACTTGCGAATGTTTTTGCGTGAGGCGCCGAGCCAAGTGCAGAGGACGATGAGCTGCCCCTTGATGGGGTTCGGCGGGGTGTAGAGCGACGTTTGAGGGCCTATGAGTACGAAGTCTGCTAAGAAAGACGACATTGCGGATGATTTAACGAATTCTAGATGATTTAATGCTGGACGTTTATAAGAAAATTGAGGAGGATAGGAATGATATAAGATTCGACATTGTGAGAGACACAGACATATAGATGTATAGAAACGACCAGAGAAGCATTGAGCTTGAACGTTGGGTTACGGTCGTATAGGGAGAGGACATCAGGAATATGTTGAGGTGTTAAGATTAGCGGCAAATTGGAGGTCAGCAATCTGGCCGACTCCAATCCCAACATGTTGGTTCTTCGACGAGTCTCCCACAAGTTACCGAGGCTGTCCTCACTCGGCGTAGGGAGTGAGGCCAATCCGCAGTCATCATCTATTGATGCTACCTGGTCGACTGATGGTATCGTGCTTGTTATGCAGTCGGTGACGGAAAGATAGCTCCACCAAAGTGAAGTATATTTTCTCTTTGTTCCAACAAGACAAGCTCTAAATTGTAATTTTCTTTCTTCCTGAATTTCTCAAGAAACTTGGTCGGTGCCTTGCACCTTTTTATCTTAATCGTCGAACTTAATATGAGATTTTAATCCAAAGTGTTTGCTAGCACTGAGACCCGTAGGTGTAAGCATCTACTGATCGTCCTTTTGCATATATTTCCTGAAGAGCTTTTTACCGACTTGCAGATGGATTCGACCCGTAGGCTTTAGAGAAACCACATCGGTCCTTTAAAATCGCTGGGGGTACCACAAGCATCAAAAGGGTAGTGACAGAACGATTAATGGCTTGGTGTTTAGCACAGTTTGCACAAAGTCAACTAGCAATACTCCTCCAAAGCTTGGAGCCAGCAAGCCGAGTCATACTTTGTGACCTAAGACCGGCAGAAGTGCCGAGGCGACTCGAGCATCTACCATTAACTTGGAGCCAGTCCATTAGCCTCTCCGTTGGGCAGCAGTGTAGAACTGCTTAACCGGCGTGGTAGAATTTCTACGACTCGGGACCGCCAGCCCCGCATTGCCGTTTGTCAAACCCTCACTTGGAGCTCGGATCATGTCTGTAGAAAGATTTGGATTATCAAAACCTGGCATGCTTTCATTCGGGGCCATAGGTAGCTGTGGTAGTGTGTACGGGCTATTTTTATTAGATGAACGACCGCTTAAGGCTGGCGCTCTAGGTCGCTCCGGGGGCGTATGTTCGTATGCACTGTTTCTGTTGGACGATCTTCCGGTTGGGGTTATGGGTCGCTCCAGAGGTGCATAAGTAATATTTCTGTCCGAAGATCCATCTTTTGCTCCAGATGATATATCTATAGATCTCCGTCGATCAGTCATGCTGTTCGGTCGTTCCCTCGAAGTTGCAGGTCTCTCTGTAGAAGCATGTCTGTGCAGCGATCTTTCGATGGAGGACGAAGGTCGTCCTGAAGATATGGCACCATTCGTGCGGCGTAAGCCAGCATATGGCGCCATAAGTTTTCCAGTCGCTGCCGGCTCAATGTCCATGCTTCGGGGCCGTCCATCCCTAGATGCAGTTTTCTCTTTACTCGGATGTCCACCACTCATGCCTGGATGCCTTCCGTTCAGATTTTCATCAGCCTCGATAGGTACATGTACGCTGTTTCCGTTCGACGACCTTTCACCAAGGCCTGGAGGTACTTCAATAGCGGACACCTTGACCTGCGTACTGTTCGCTGTTGCCTTTGCATCTGGGTTGGCGTTTACTTGCTTCGAAGGAGGTGTCTGCACCCTGGGGGTGTCAGCTGGTTTCGCTCCATCGGGCCCAGTGAAATTGTGATAAGTGTCCGGGAAGTTATCCTCGTTGTTTTGTCTGACAGCCTCGTACAGGCGCCAGATGATGGCTATTTCATGATCCAGGTCTAATTTGCAATCCAAACGGCTAAAATCACGTTCTCGTTCCTCAACGTACTCTCTAACTTTGCGCAACTCACTCTGGTATTGTCGTAGGCGGTTGGGCAAACCTTGGCCTTTCAAGTAAGTAAGGATGCCTGCAATGACGGTGTTGACCGCCCCCAGCACCGTGACAGCAATATGAGGGCCCTTAGCGGCACCAATCGCGGTCAACGCGGCGGCTACCACGATTTGCAATAGGAAGCAGGTATTGAACGTGGCAGCGCAGGCATAGTACTGGAGCCTGGCTTTCGACTCTGCTTGGCATGTGCGTTGGTAAATGCCTTTATTCGGGGCTGGTCTTTTTGACTTTCCAATTCCAAGGGCAGGCGTCGGATTGATACCAACAATTTCTCGGAAGACGGTCAGCTGGGTGTTTAGGCGCGGTCTCTGTAGCGTCTGTTGCGGCTTGTCGTCCGCTAGGGCTTCTCCATTCATTTCAATGTCTGGTACTGTAATCATAGCGCTGGATAGTCTGTTTTCATGGGAGAGATGAAATGGGGTCGACGACGTCGGCAGTTCGCAATTTGGATAATGGCAGACCTACGGTATAACCCACTGTTGCCAGCGTGTCGCCGTGACGGCATGGCGAATCCTACGGCGTCAGCTTTTTCAGCTCGCCCAGCCTCATGATTAGTTTTGTGTTACAGTGTCATAAACTTCGGCGCACCAGCCGTGTCTGTTTCATAAGGAGATCATTAATATTATGAAGCGGCTAAGCGAGGAGGCATCTATTCGAGCTTCTATTGGTCATTTCCTGTCTTGGACTTGATCTCAGCCCTAAGATAGAAATGGCGTCCAACGACATTCCAAAGACCGTGTGAGCGATAATTGAAGAGAGAAGTCCCCCTAGTCGTGGTATTGAACCTGAGTAGGGAAGACGAATGTAAATTGGGTGTTGAGGTGACAGATTTCGCCGTGAGAAGAGATAGCGATTCAGAGTGCTTACCTATCAGTTGCTACTGTACAGCACCTTGAAGAGATGCGTTTCGAGACACTTTCGTCACATGTCCCAGTGGCATATATTCGATACATCGATTATACATGCAATAAGCTGTTTTCACCACCCTCCTCTCCCTCAGAAGGGACCGCTTCGCTACCCAAATTCGCAGCACATGGTCCAGTGGTAGCAATTGCGAAAAATAGCCCACAGACCAGATAAGGCACGCCAAGCCAAGCGCCGCTACCTTTACCTAGCCCGGCATTGAACAAGCCTGCCATCAAAGGCCCCGAGACAGACATGCCAGCCGTCTCAAGAACCAACATCACACCGTACATGGAAGCAACTTCGTTGTGCTGTACGAAAGATGTCAAGAGCAGGCGCACCATTAGTAGACCACCTGGTCCGCAATTCATCACGAGGAGCCCTAACGTCATTGTCCACAAGTTCGGCGCTAAACCCACAAGTATAAGCCCCCGAGAAAGAAAAGCAAAAAGAATCCTTGGGAGTAAAATGTCTTGCGAGAGGAGGGTATGTCCCCGCAGCCGAACGAGCCACGTAGAAATTGCCGGAATTATGACCAGGAATACTAGCATGTTCGCAGCCGCTTCGAAAGACCAGAAGTACGATGCCAGAATAAGAGTGATCGAGTAGCGTTCCGAGATGTATCGGAGGAGGATTGGATCGCTAAGTGCATTGATATTCATGTATGTAAGGTATAGTGATAGTAGGAATGGGATGCGCCAGTCTTGGACGAGGAAGTTGGATTTGGATACAATTGAGTAGCAAATTGCCTTGAGCCGATGCAGAGGAGATCCTGTGCGAAAGGTGAGAGAAGCTTGACTTGGTTGCTCCTGATCTCCAGCATTGATGATTATCAGATCATGACTGTCCATAGCCGCGGTCAGATGTCGAACCACCGAATCCGGACTGGCCAAAGCCTCCGGTAGCACTAACGCGAGTATCACAGGAACAACATGAAGGGCTAATGAGATGTTCATCGGAATCCAAGGATCCATCTCAAGCAGCACAGCGCTTATCAGAGGGCTGATCAAGTGACACACATACGCACCCGCGATAAGCCGGAAGAAAACGACGACTCTGTCGTAAGTAGTAAGACAAAGTAAGGACAATGACACTAAACAGAATAGGGCTCACCGTCGTCCAGGGGGAATTAGGTAGAGCAAAGCTCTTAACACAAAATAGCCGCCTCCAAAGATGCCAGCAAGCGCTTCGAGTAAGATCAGGTTCATTGGGAATACATTAGGAGAGCGACCTGTTATACGAACTTCAATACGCTCATAACACTTCTCAAAACTGGAAACCAAGAATAAGAACATACAAACAGCGTAAACCCAACTATCTCGAAATGATAGTGAGAATACGTCTATAACTATAAGCTATTTCCTCCCGTATCTCTCTGCTAGAAGTCCAACTGGTATTGAAAGGTTGATTCAACTAATATACCCACAAAATGCGCGTGTGGTAATAGAGATGGAGAGTCCAACCTGGAAGTTGATCGAACATTGCCAACTACCCTTTCAACGACGCAACTTGCGATTGCACGGCATCAATTTTGCAGTATTGCTCGTCTTCCCATCCACTTTCTCCGATCAATTTAGGTCATGATCTTTGTATAATTTAGTGCAGTATATTGCTTCATAGAGACGTGTTTGTGGGGCGGAAGGAAGCAAGAGTTATGGAGACGTCTGTGACAATGACCAATGCCACGGCCAAAACAAGTATCCAATCATGGGAGGAACTTGGATGAGCCGGAGCTTGTTCGACAGGCTTGAGTAAGAGGTATTGCTCATTGCCGTCACGGTCTGGATCTTGAACTCGCGCCATGCTTTTCATGAGGGTTGAAAGGGATATATGTGTAGGGATCGCACGTTGAGACCGCAATCATCTGTCTCTAGGTTCTAGTTAAACAAGTCATGCGTTCCCAATGGCCACTCCAGGAATAGGCAAACCGAGCTACCAAGATATTGCACTTGCTGAGTTGCAGCGACAGCTAAAGTGTGCCGCGACCACCAGCAGTAATTGACAGTCTTCTACAATAAAGGTAAGGTAAGTTCCGACATCACCGCTTACTCGTCCAGAACCTCAAAGCGAACGAGAGGAGCATAATGTGGTACTGTACGAGAATAGATTGGCAGGAAGCGATAAGGCAGTCCCCCATGATTGGGTGAGATGTACGGAGTAAGCGCATTGGTTAGAGCACCGGGTAATGATTCTACAACAGCTACTCGTAGACGGTAAGATGTTGCAGAATTTACGCCGCTGATAGAAATATATGTACAACTTTTGATCTCTCAAACCACCCACCCGCTGCCGTGAGCGGAAACTATTCTACGAGTTAGCGCTCCGCCGGACACAAGCTGAGATACTTTATCTTGATTTGGAGGTTGGTGTTAGCATTACGGAAGACAATGGAAGCAATCATGTCTTCGTTGGGGGAAATATACTACTAAAACTTATCGCATGGATTGAATATAGCCTTCTTATCACGTCCAAGTTCTCAGTGCCCGGTCTATAATCCTTAATGGCAAATATGCAACATTGGTACATACATCCTCATGAATGTCAGCAATATCTACTACCTACGTATTGCTGCACAAAATTCGTTTTTACTTATTCTCTCTTCACCGGGTGATCAAACACGCCATATCCCTCTCATGCGGCTAATTTTGTCAATTCCATCTCTCCGCCTCTTGTACTCGTACTATTGTCCTCCATATGCTACTGTCTATCTCGCGCACCCCTCTCTTGGCATCTTTGATCACATGCTTTCTCTATTTGAATTTTTAAAGAGTCCTGTTTGGCCAGTCACAATATCCCCTTACAGGATATGATCAAATGAACTCGTACCGCAACATTCAAGATGATTGGGGCACCTGAGTGGTTTTGTCCTCTGTCGCAATACTTTGAAAACTCTGC
>JAABUW010006796.1_pt1 | contig 14108 bp, 19 predicted proteins | sample 5560081 | NCBI WGS metagenome assembly JAABUW01 (sample SAMN10711882, study PRJNA513363) | rock metagenome | isolation source: Antarctica rocks | place: Antarctica: Victoria Land, Knobhead sud
AGATATCGAAGAGATCGAAAGAGCCTAATAGAGTACTCATTACGAGTAGCAGCGGCAGCTCCTTACGACCAGTGAGCGAGTGCAGCATGTTTGTACCTGGGAAGGTCCATGTCCCCGAGACAGCGGTCGCTGAGACAAACCTGGACGCTGTGTTCAACAGCTACGGAACCGCGAACGAGGATCCACGGCCGATTTCGCAAGCACGTACAGAGCTAAGCACACCGACACCGAGCCAACACAGTAGCTTCCACTCATACGAGGCCGACGACGATCCGACCAGCATGCTTGATCTTGATGCAGCTCTAGGTCCATTCAAGACACCGCCCATCGGCTCTCAGCGGCAACGGAAGAAGGAGCTGCACAGCAACAGGCTCACGAAGGACTTCGGTGGACCTGGCGGGCATTATCACCGCAGAGCTGAGAGTGCGCCAGCTCTGCCGCCGTTCGACTCCGCTCGAGTGACTACACCTGCTCAGTCCTCCATGGCCGATGTGTTCGAAGAGGAGGAGGAAGACACAGATACGCTGCCGCCACCTCGTGCGGCGAGTATTGCTGCCAGTGCCACTTCAGGAGCAGAAGAGGATTCCAGCATGGGAGTTGAGATCGTCGACCTTGACAACACAGAGCAGGATGCTTACTCCGAACACGCGGCCGAGATGGGATTGGGCATTCATCGGGTCGAATGGGAACCAGAAAGACCTTCAACATCACACAGCAACGTTGCGTCGAGGCTTTCAATGACATTTATGGATCATCGCGGGTCTTCGGTCATCGACGATACTATTATGGAGGAGTCGAGCCCGGTGGAAGCTATTGAGATTGTGGAATCGCACGAGGAGCCACGGACTTCTTCTTTGACGAAGTCGTCCGATTCCAGCGAGACGCCGACCGTACTTGGGGCTCCAGGAGGTCTGCTGGTCCTTCCCGACGGAACACAATCGACGATGACTCCCGACACTTATCAAACATCGACGTTCTCATCACCTGACTTTGGCCAACGGCAGACCTCATTCGACACCTCGCGGCTAGGAACTTCAGCCTCTTCGATCGCTGACAATCGCACAATGAGCTCTTGTGCCACAGGCGAACCCGGCCAGGAGCATCGAGCATCAGTGGACGACGTACCTTCTTTGACCAGCAGTCGTTCCACCATGCTGAGTACGGCACACGCCAACAGCTCACGACGCGACTTCAGCAACGTCAGTGATACCTCCACGACGCCATCTGCAACACCTCGACCCATCAATCCCGCTGTAGCTGCGGCGCGTCGTCGCAAGCGCAGCAGTATTCAAAGCTTGTCTCAGCTCATGGGCGGCCCCTTTGGCGCAAGACCGAAAACAGGCGATGAGATGAGGCCCGTCACAGCCATCGATCCTGGCGCCACTGTTCAGGAGCCCAAGAAGAAGGAGCACCGGCTCAAGAAGCTCATGTTCTGGAAGTCGAAGCAGCAATCGAAGGCGTAAAGCTTGCGATCACTGTCGACACCAAGCGGCCATGAACCGTCCCTACTCAACCCAACAAGGCACGTCACAACTTCGTGACTCCCTGGCTCGGGATGACTATTCCTCTCTATATAATGACTATTCTTACTATTCCTTTTTCCTACTGGCGCGGGCGGCAGGGAGGTTTTGACGAGCGTTACGCGTGTTGCATTGCGTTACTCATTCGATTCTCACCCCTCGGCAACGATGATATGGGTTGGTCGGATGTGTTTAGGGCGGATTACTGGCCACAACAAGACACTGGGATGGGGTGGAAGAAATGGATGGATGGCCTGATGATGTTCTCGGCGGCAGGGCGGCATTCGCTTCGTCGAGTGGGAGGGCTTTTATTGATGTGGATGTTGATGTTGATGCTCAGGGTTGATGGTGGGATATATGGTGGGGGAAGACTTTTATGAGCAGTGATAGCATAGGCATCATTATATCGATCGAGTCACGAGGGAATCTTCCTGGTCAGAGATGTCGATATCAAAATGATTCGATCCATATACCTACCCTCTTGTTCAACTCTTCTTGAACCGCACACTACACTCTGTGAGCAGCTGCACCCTGGTCCTTCAAATCTCGCCATCGAGCATCAAATCACAAGCACGATGCCACCACTCTCGGCAACACCAAGCGTTCAATCAAGAGCCCCTGCAGCTTCGCAGGCACGATCCACGACTTGGTGCATGCAGGAACGAGCCTATCAGACCATCACAAATCCAACGCTGCAGCGGCGATCCGCGTCAAGGCAGCTTGGCCATACTTGGCAGGAGAGGTCGAAGCACTTGTTGCCAACGCCGAGTTCCTCTTGTTTCTCTCTTTTTTCCTCATACACAGTCGTTGTTGCTGAAATCGTTCTCTGACGTTCAATCGTTCTTCTAATCGCCTCACCACTCTTTTTGGGGCTTTCTTGTTTGGTTTCGAGCAGGAGCGAGCGATATCTACATATCTGCATCGATTGTGTGGAATAACACATACAAACGTACTTCCATACGACTTACCACAATGAAGGGCGCTTTTGCGATCGCAGCGGCCGCTGCTTCGGCAGTTGGTGTCAGCGCACTTGCAACACCAGCGAGGATTGAAGCGAGGGCTTCAAAGGCGAGTTCGGGCTCGCTTCCGACTGTCACGGTTAAGGGCAATGGTATGTAGTCGATCCCACGTCCGGGTTGCTTCGTTTGGTGCTGACGAACAATGCAGCTTTCTTCGCAGGCGGCGAAAGGTTCTACATCCGCGGCATCGATTACCAACCTGGTGGCTCCTCAGGTGCAGCCGACGGGTCAGACCCACTGGCCGATGTACGATCTTGTACTCGAGATATCGCCAAGTTCAAGGAGCTGGGCATCAACACCGTGCGCGTGTACACCGTCGACAACGCGAAGAACCACGATGCATGCATGAAGCTGCTGGATGCGGCGGGCATCTACCTGGCGCTCGACGTCAACTCGCCAAACTATTCTCTGAATCGCGAGGATCCGGCTGGATCTTATAACGATGTATACCTGCAGAGCGTGTTCGCCACGATCGATACGTTTGCGGGATACACCAACACACTGCTTTTCTTCTCGGGCAATGAGGTACGTCAAGTAGCTTGCCACCATATGGGAATGCCAAACTAACGAGATGAAGGTCATCAACGCCGATAACAACACCAACTGCGCGCCATACATCAAGGCCACGACACGCGACATGAAGCAATACATCGATTCCCAGGGCTATCGCAAGATCCCCGTCGGTTACAGCGCGGCCGATGTCGAGAGCAACCGCTACGACTTGGCAACGTACATGAACTGCGGCACCGACGACCAGCGCTCCGATTTCTTTGCTTTCAACGACTACTCGTGGTGCGATCACTCCACCTTCCAGATCTCTGGTTGGGATCAGAAGGTTCAACAGTACAGCAACTACGGTATCCCGCTTTTGTAAGTGTTTTCCAGTGTCAGAGATCTGAAATACTTCGCTAACACCCACCCAGCCTCTCGGAATACGGTTGCATCAAGAACGACCGCAACTTCGAGGAAATCTCCACGCTCTACAGCTCGCAAATGAGCTCCGTCTATTCTGGCGGCCTCGTCTACGAGTACAGCGAAGAAGGCTCCGGCTACGGTCTCGTCACCATCGGCTCCTCCGGCGTCACCCCAAAGCCGGACTTCAACTTCCTCAAGCAGCAATTCGCCAAGGCGCAAGTATCGGGCGATGGTGGTTACAGCAGCAGCGGCGCTGCAAGCCAGTGTCCGAAGCAGAGCACCACCTGGGAGGTTAAGGATTTCCTTGGCCCAGATCTTCCAGCCATCCCACAGGGCGCTGTGAAATACATGAGCAGCGGCGCTGGAAAGCCTCCGGGTCTCAATGGTGATGGTAGCCAGTGGGCCACCTCTGGTGCGAGCAAAGGTACTGCGACACCTGGATCTGGTTCAAGCGGCGTGCAGGCGTCTTCGTCGTCGACTGCCACTGCTTCTGGCGCCGCGAGCCCAGGTTTCAGGAGCGATGCAAGCTTGATGCCGTACTTGGTTTGCGGCGCGACGGTGTTCTTCAGCACATTCTTGGGCGCTGCGCTGTTGTAAAGGAATGAAGACACGGAAGGGTTCGAGATATGGGGGTAAGATATTGGAGGACAGTGCTCCGAAGTTGCGAGCAGCCTCGTAGATGACCGACACTGGCATGCCACGAAGACTATAAGCGTCTCGCTTCCTACGTGGCGACTTCTTGGAGAGTCATGGAATCAGTTGTTCTATTAGCGAAGATGTACTACGTACTGAAGCCAGATGTAACCTTTCTCATTCCCTCACAATCTCGCGGTTTTGTAGATGAAAAGATAGCGACCATAGCACCAGCGTCAGCTAAAAGAGCCACAGTTCCCTGCGTCTGCATCAATTTCAGGCAATCAGACCACCTGTTGTGTCGTACATTCAGCCATCTGGCACAGGAGCTCTCATCCGCTCCGCACACCCAGCACACATATGCGCCCACCAGCTTTGGTCTCGTCACCAGCCCATCCAAACATCACGGTGATGCGGCAGAACAGCAGTCGATCGGAGAGATACTTCATCTGCTCCGTACCCAGCTTGAGCAGATCCTCCGGACCTCTACCGAGCAAGTCCTTCCATGCGCTGTCGCTGAAAAGTAGCTTCCCTCCCGAGATCGCGCCAGTTTCGTCGATGACTTGACCAAGGATCCGTGGACTGAGACGAAGTGCGGTGTCTTTCTCGCATCCTTTGCACTTTGCGGACATGGCATTGGCATGGAGCGGCATATTGCAACAATCACCGCTGAGCAGCATTTGGCGCTTGAAGCAGTCAAACAGCTTGATCTCCATGATGAGGAGGCTTAGGTAGCCTTGGAATGTCTCTGTTGGCGCAGCACGGGCGAATTCGTCTAGTTCTGCGATTGTGTACAAGCAGCGGACTGGTCCGTTCTGGATAGCGTAGTGGTCGAACGCCTTCTCTGGGAATGGTGGATTGACTGCTTCCCGGCTCTTTTGGCGTAGAGACCACTTGCGAAGCCATTCCGCATCTGGGATCATTGGGTTGATATCGACAATGGTAGCAGAGGACAGGTTGAGGTATAGCTGTAACAGATCAGCAACACACGAAAGATCAGGTATCGATGTAGGAACAAACAGTGCGATTTAGCTTGAACCCGGGGCCTTGCAGAAGAAGTATGGTCTCACCAGGCTTCCACGGCTGTTGTGCGATCACCGCCTCTGGGTTTGTCGCGTTTGCATCATTTGCAAAGGGCAGGCCGAATGGCGCCGCCGCAGAGCTACCCCAAAGCCCAAGCGTGGCATCGGCGGTGTCATCTTGAACTTGCAGATTGACGTTTTCGACTACACTCTCGTCCTTGCGGGTCACTGTCGATGCGGTTAGCTGATGCTGCCCGGTGGAGGCATTCGGCCACAAGTACCTCTCTTTCTCTGGCCGATGCTCTTCACGACGACGAGGATCTTCGCATCTACGACATCACTGCCTCCGTCCACGAAGTTCTGCAGAGTCATCACACCACTGAGCGGAAAGCCTCGACGATACCCAAGAGGTAACCTGTACATGGTCCCGTTATCGCTGTTCTCATGCACCATCAGGTGGCAGCTTCGATCTCGTTCCGGGAAGAGTGATGCAAACAACGGCGCGGATGTGCTGGAGAGCGTCCCATTCTCGCCATTGCTTACTGCGATAGGTCAATGCCAGCAACAACGCGGAACTACGCATGACCTACTGTGGTTCGTCCAGATGGATACAAGCGATCCCAGACGCAGATTCGGTGCCTGACTTGCGTACCACAGCCGTACCTTCTCACATCAGTCAGGCGCCAACGATGATACAAGCTCACAACTTACCGTGATAGCACCCTTGTCATCCTTGATACAAAGCTTGAGACATCCTTTCGCAGCTCGCGGACTCTTCGGAGTGTTCGCTACATCGTAGATGTTGGCCACTCGACCCATGAACGTGACTGTCTTCGGGCCTGGCTCGAGATCACGAATCTCGTACTCGGCGTACTCGACTGTAGGCTGCCATGGCTCTGCCACCTTTGGTTTTAGTGCCTGTTGGACTTCTTCAGTGGTGAAGCCGTCACCGATTGGTGCCTCTGAGCCAGGTGCAGCGGAAACCTTGGTAGGCGACGGCGTCGGTGTCGGTGGGAAGAAAGCTTGGATTGAAGCATCGCCTCTGCTTTGTCCCTTCATCTTTCAAAGTTGTATGGGAATTTCAACGTCAAAGAGAGGATGAAAGAGTGTGTAAAGTGGAATGGGAAGAGGTGAGGTCGAAACATGCTTCATTCCACGCGAGGCAAGCACGACGGTGGTCGTTCCTTCCTCATCTGACAACCTGCACACCAGCTACTTCGACGGCGTCCTACACGACCGTACGCTCTACGGCATGGTTAGACAACGTCCAACATCATGGTGTTCCTGTTGGTAGCTTGCGCCTGTGCACGCCCGATTCGCTTTCATTCGAGATCGTCCTATGCAGGACCTCCACAATTCCGCAATGGCTTGCGAAGCCCATCGAACGGCGTTATCCCCTGAGATACGGTCGCGTCTGCATCGCAACACATGCTGTCCTTTGGCTGGTGGGAGGATGTTTCTCACTTGTTGTGCTCCTGTTCATTCATCCACCCTCGCGCCACGCATTGGCCTTGACCACATTCTCCTTTAACGCATGTCTCAGCCATGGCTCCCCCTTCTCAGCTCCACCCTCCATACCCTCATCCTCACCAGCCTTAGCCATAGCAGCCATCGTAGTCTCTCTCAACCGCTCCGACACATCCTCCCACAGCTCCAAGTCAAACCGGCCAGTAGACTCCGTGAGCAACATCTCCCCTTTCATAGAATACGCCATCGCATGCACACTCTGACACCCCACTAAATCCTTCTCCGTCGGCTCAACCACCACCTCCCCCTCCCTCACAACAGCCAACGCAGCCACCATCGTCCTCTCAAGCGGCAGCCCGCCATCCACCAGCGCCGCGAACGCAGCGTTCGCAAGTGTAGGCAGCAGCGCAACATCCGCGACTCCTCTCTTCAGCTTTATAGACGGCTCCGCGGTGATCTGAAGCGTCACCTGCACCAACATCCTAGGATGCAGATGCACGAGTAGCAGACTCCGTAGGAGTGAGGTTATGACGCTTTCCATCCATCGTTCGCGCGGTCCGCCTACGCCAGACGAGGGGCGGATGTTGACTTCGATCGCTGCTTCTTCTGGTAGTTCGTCGCGGCGTGAGACTTCGACTGGGCCATTGGCAGCTGCGAGGACCGTGTAGAGGTTTGAGGTGAAGGTTGCGGAGCCGTCGGCGCGGACTAGGGGGTGGAGGGCGAGCGAGGGGCTCATGGTGGAGGTTGTTATGTGTTGTGCATGTTGTGTCTTATTGAACATCCGGTTCACATATGCCTTGTGTCAAGAAGTTTATATGTGAAGTGCCTGAGGCATAATTATCAAAAACTGACGACGGCAACAGCGTTGGAGGAATACCGAATGATTCCGATTAAGCAGGCTAAGAAGTTGGAACGATATACTCAGAACAACGATGTGAACTACGTTCTGCATGGAAGGTGAAGACAGTTTCTAAACTAGATCGCGTTTCTGAGAGTCTCATCTAGTATATCGCAGTCGTTATGCTAGTCGTTATGCTCATAATGCCTCCGGCACCAGTGCCGTCGTGGGCAACGCAAGGAATATGTCTCAAACGAGGGTATCTTCTGCTACCAGTAGATGCCAGCCCCATCCACCTGTGCCCAATTCAAAGAAAATCCCATTTTGGTATGCCAAAGAACTCCTTCGTCTGTTCGCCTCTTTGATGTTCAATCCTCGCTATGCCCCGAAACGCCAGGTCCATCTCTCTTATCTCCCAGGCAATGACGATGCATGTTGCTTCCCGCCTACATTCATGCATTCATCACCGGCCACCAGTCCGGTGAGAGGGGCTGTTGCCTGCTGTCCGCCTTGATCGTGCCGATTCCTCGTTGATCATCCTCTCGACCATCTCCTCGGACGGCACAGACCCTTGAGCACTGCTCCTGATCCCAGCCATGAGATACCCTTCACCCCCTTCCAGCTCCAGAGGTGTTACCGGCCCTGGACTCCCGAGTGGCGCCAGCCGCGGGCTTACGGGATTGTCGGCCTGGACCGGCGACGATGCTCGTGCTGCCGTGACCATCTCCCTTTGGTAGGATATCAGGTGCCTTTGTACGTCACTGTAGACCCCTTGGTGCGTTCGAGGCGACACAGGCGGCTGGGGAGAGCCCGCGGCTGAGGCGTCGGGAGTCGGTTGTGCGCTACTGTGTGACGACGGAAAATTTGCTGGATGGAAGCGAGGTAGCGATGGAAGTTTGAGAGAGTTGGTGTTGGCTCGACGGGACGAGTGGCCTGCTGGTCGGTGTGTTGAACGTGGTGATGGTGGTTGTAGAGACTCAAATCTTGCTGCTGAGTCGAAACGTGGCGAAAGTGGCGATGTTGGTCGCATCGCTGGTGACGAGCGCGGAGACGGCATCTTTGATGTTGTCGTAGGACGAGGTGAATGCGCACGAGTCGGCGATGCGCCTCTTGAAGAGCCCGTTGTGAGGATGTGCGTGGGTGATCCGGAAAATATGTTGGAGCCAGTCATGCAGATGTTGTGTACCAGGAGTCTCACTGAAAAGATTACACAGCGGAGATAACAACCCGAGGACCGTGATGTTTGTTTCAAAGCCGATCAAAGAGAACGTGCCGTAGTGGGTTGGTGGGGGCTGTCATATGCTGTGCTGTTCAGTTCGTACGTTTCTTCGCAGCGGTTGTGGTGCAGATCTTTGTGCCAGGTTGATCAAGAGGGCAAAGATATGCAGACAAGAATGCGCCGGTCTCCGTGGCGCATGAGCTGTGCAACCTTCAGCCAATGTCGATGGAATGCTCTACTTTGTGTGGAGGGAGATTGGGTGCTGTTTCAAAGATTGTCGGATTGTGTGCGAACTTGCTGGGACCTGAGTCCGTGGTGAGGGATGAGGTCCGCGCCGCCCAGGTGGCTTCGGCAATGGCGAGGCGCGATGACGGAGCACGAGTGGAGCTCTTGTGACCAAAGTGCTGACTCTTGGTGGTCAAAATCACTCGGTAAGGGCATCGTCCGACGTTTTATGAATTCCCAGAGTTTCTATCCGCCCGTATTCACCGCAGTTCTCCTGGGGCCGGTTGCGCTCGCTTCATTCCTACGCAGCTGACCTTCTGACCTGACCTTTGCCTTCCAGATCTTGTCATCTTCGGGTTCAGGCCCGAGGACAGTATACAACCGACAATGACAGCACTTGTACCAAATTTCGACGTTGGCTGATGAACTCTTTCTGAGCCTCCCCTCTACCCTGCCTTGACTCGTGGCGATCCTAAAGTCTATAAAGCCACAACCGCTCGATGATTGAAAACCGCAACGTGCAGGGTCACGGAGAGATGACCTTCTCCGAGTGTTCTCTCCGTCCTACAACTTCCATCTACATTCTACACGCACTGCTAGTACTCAGGTGCGATGTCTGTATGGACTTCCGCGGCCGAAGCGGCAAAACAGGCGTCATTCCTACCTTCCTCCCGAAGTGCATGACCTCTGCTGCGGTGTCGTCCAAGCGTATCTTTGATTGTCAGCATACGTTGCCCAATCGAAGATCGAGCTTGCACACCAGCCTTGGCCCCAATGTCATCCACGAAAACAGCGAGATGGAGGAAGGTAAGCGCGGTCGGCAAGCTGTCGTCTCCCAGGAAGCGGAGATGTGTGCAACCCACACCTGGCAGCCTCTCTCAACAGCTTTACAACTTCGGTCGTGTAACGGTTGAGAAGCCGGAATGTATGTATCGGGACGCTCGCCTCCCAGGCGACTCGCGTTCCACGAATGCAGGTGATAAGACTATTTCATGCTGTTGGATGAAGCGATACGAGCTGTGGCCCCACCGAAGTATTCTGGGAGGCAGGCCATCCTTCGCAACACAGCCCAAAGGAGGGTCAATTGATGGGAGGATACGACAGGACATGAGGAGAGTGTAGCGAGAGATCAGCAAGTAGATCAGCGTGCGAGTCTTCGCAGCCAGGAGAGGTCCGCGGCTTCGTGGAGCGAGCTTGGGTGTTGTAATAGTTTCACAGCGAACGAAAGTGGAATTGAGTGAAGGCCTCCTCGTTGCCAGACTGCCAGAGAGCGGTTCGTATTGAAGTCGAAGTGTCCTCCTGCTGTCGCTGGGCATCCCTCAGATGGCAATGTGCGTTTCACAATGTTGATGGGAAGGTCGTGCCTACCGCCATGTGCTACCCTTCTCACGATGAACCTGCGCGTTTGACATATGCCTGTGTTGGCATCACAAGCAAGCCTGATGATATTGCGAGTCTCGTGTTGTTTGCTTGTTGAAGCTGGCCACCACCCTCCTGAGAATTGGTGGGCAGCTGCTTGAGCAAATCTTGGCATCCGCACTTGATCAGAATTCTTCGACGACGAACTTCCTTCCACAACGACCTCGACACTTGACAGCAGACCACCGTCAAGATGCCTTTCGTAAGTACTGCCTCCATTACGGCAGCCATCAATGGCTATGCTGCGACCGAACCGGGATGAGAGTCCTTGCAAGATGCTTCGGTTTGGAATCTGAAGCGATAATTGCTGACTCGTGGATGTTTTGTAGACCAAGCTGGTCAAGAACAGCGCCTACTTCAGGTACGTCACATAGTATACACTGACCGTAGAGATCACACTGACCTCGCGAAGCCGCTACCAGGTGAAGTACAAGCGCCGCCGGCAGGGTAAGACCGACTACTACGCCCGCCGCCGCCTCACAGCCCAAGCCAAGAACAAGTACAACGCGCCCAAGTACCGCCTCGTCGTCCGATTCACCAAGCGCGACATCATCTGCCAGATCGTCACCTCCGAGATCACCGGCGATAAGGTCTTCTGCGCTGCCTACGCCCACGAGCTGAAACGTTATGGCGTCACCCACGGTCTCACCAACTGGGCTGCCGCATACTGCGTCGGTCTCCTGATCGCTCGCCGTGCTCTTTCCAAGCTCAAGCTCGACGAGACCTTCGAGGGTGTTGCGGAGGCTGATGGCGAGTTCACTGTCACTGAGGCTGCTGAGGAGGATGGGGAGACTCGTCGTCCGTTCAAGTGCTACCTCGATGTCGGCCTTGTCAAGACCAGCACTGGTGCCCGTGTCTTCGGTGCCATGAAGGGTGCCTCCGATGGCGGCATGTACGTGCCACACTCCGAGAAGCGCTTCCCCGGCTACGACATGGAGACGAAGGAGCTGGATGCCGAGACCCTGCGCAAGTACATCTTCGCCGGCCACGTCGCTGAGTACATGGAGACGCTCGCCGACGATGATGAGGAGCGCTACAAGAGTCAGTTCCAGGGCTACATCGACGATGAGATCGAGGCGGATGGGCTTGAGGAGCTGTACGGCGAGGCTCACAAGGCGATCCGTGAGGACCCGTGGAAGAAGGATGATGATGAGGGCGAGAAGAAGTCGAAGGACCACTGGAAGGAGGAGAGCAAGAAGTACCGCAGCAAGAAGCTGACCAAGGAGGAGAGGGATGCTCGGATCCAGGATAAGATCAAGAACATCGCTGCCGAGTTGTAAGGTGTTCCGGTCTGATTCATCCTGCTTGATGGTATCAACTTCTTCCGATGATGCTGAGCGTGGTGTTATGGTGGCATGCTGAAAACACGATGGCACGATAGCTATGTGAACATCAATGAAGAGTCAAATGCTGCTCGTCGATCCATCTGTCTTCACCTCTCATGTTTCCGTGTCACTCAACTCCTCCGCTGCGCGTCGGCAAACATGTGAAAGTGATCGTAGAATGGGAATGAACGCTCGAACTCGGCACGTGATCTTTTGATATTTAAGGTTTCGAAGTGGGCAGCGGCGCTTTCCGCTCCAATGTTTTGATTCTGAGTCTCCAGCCAAGCACGTCCCACCGCATCACCACCACCACCATCACCGACACCAGCATCTTTACGACGCGCTCGACCCCATTGCGACGCGCCATTCCGCTCACTGGAACCCGCCGATTAATTACACACCATCAACGCAGATGCGCACCCGACTATAAGCGAAATCTGAGCACGTGAGAACGCGCCTTCCTAGGCCACGCATTCAGACACTGGGCCTGCGTTGGACTCCACGACATGTCCATGATCCTCACGCGCTCACCACTGGAACCGATCGGGATGAACGGCGCGGGCGTGCAGTACTCGAAGCGACGCAGTGCGCGGTTGAGCGCCGAGGGTGTGGAGGACCATGAGCCGCCGGCAAAGAAGAACAGGGTTGCGGGCGCGCAGACGACGAGTGTGAGCACGAAGGAGCAGGATGGAGACGCGGGGGGTGTGGTGAAGAAGAAGCGGAAAGGTAAGCTTTGCTTTTGTTCATTTCTTGGGGCTACGGTGGCGGGCATGGCACGGTAGGCTTGAGCGGGTGTGGACTGCGCGGTGGAGTGGGTGCAGGCGGAATACGAAGCGTGGGAAGGTTTGCTGAACCCTGCTGACTTCGGCGCGTAGTATACAACGAGGCAGACGACGACTTCTCATTCTCGAAGAACAAGCGATCGAAACCAAGCGCTGTGCCGGCAGTACGAAACTCCACGTCCGATCAACCCTCACCTGCGAAGCCCCAACCAGAGGCAGCGAAAGTCGCACAAGCGGAGTCCAAGGCAGCGCGGAGAAAGACCCTGAAAAGGCTACCACTTACACCTGAACGTGAAAAGCCTACACGGCGCAGCAAGCGGTTGTCGAATGAAGGCGAGCAGACCAGCGAAGCTTCACCTCACAAGCCTGCGCATGCGAAGTCTCATGCCAAACATGAGCGGTCGCCGAGTCCGTTCAATGCACGACCCGTTACCATCGAGAAGAAACGGAAGAAAGGCGCAGATGGCGTGGAAGAAGAGAAGATTATGCGGATCCAGCTGCCTTTTGCAGACACGCCGGTCATCAAGCGTAATAAGGAGATGCGCAAGACGAGCGCAGAAAGGCACAGACGCAGTAGCTCAGGCATGCGAGGGAAGCGGGCTAGCAGCTTGATCGACGAAGGTCGAGGAAATGGTGAGTTGAGCGCGATATTATCCCAGCCGTTGTTGCAGTTCGATCGGTTGCTGCTGCATTCGCAACTACGATCTTCACGACATCCGCTGCCCGATCGATCGCAATCCATTCGGACATCGAACGTGCGAGTCTCTTGGGCATTGACACCTCCACCGAGCGACAGCATTCACCCTCGAACTCCCCATACTGCCCGATTCCAGAACGCGCTCAAGAACCTCTTCGCTAACGACCCGATCTTTGACACAGCTTTGCCTCATTCCGAGGTCTCTTCTGCAGAATTCTTCAAGCATATTTCTGCGGAGCTTACTGAGCCGAGACGGATGCGGTGTTTGCTTGGGTGGTGTGGTACTAGGGCGTTATTGCCGAAGCCTAACGCGCCGAAGGAGAGTACGACGGCTTCGACTTTGGAGTTTCAGGCGTTGCAAGCAGGTATGTTGAGAGAGACGCAAGTGTCTTGGGGGGGTGGTGCTGACGTGCGGATAGCTCGAGTCATCCAAGAAGAACTGGCTTCGGATCTTGTCACGAAGGGCATTCTGAGCGACTGGTTCTCGAGAGACGACGATGCGCCTCCTCTTGTGCCTTTGCGGAAGAGGCCGAATCCACGGAACATCGCCAATGTTGCGAAGGCTGAGGAGCTTGAGCGAGAGCTTGAACGGTAAGTGGTGATCAGACACCGTCGGTAACGCAGCACTAACTGTGAGTGTAGACTAAAGCGAGAACGAGCCGAATGGGACACCCTCCTCGCCTCCGCCGCTCCACCCACCACCGCACCACCAACTCCCGGCCGACCAGACGACGGCCAGCTCTCCCCTCTCAACCCCGATCTGCTCGACAGTCCCCAAAGAGCCATCCTGGAGCAACTACAACGACCTACAGCCGAGCAGCCTTCGCCGAAAGATCCCACGGCCATCCAGCAGCGGCTGCAAGATATCTCGCAGAATCTGGAGTTTACGGTTGATCAGTTCGCGCACGGTGTCCACGCGCTCAGTACGACCAAGGCTACGGCGGACCGGTTGGCGGAGAAGTCGCTTGCTGAAGCGGCCGGGGTACTAGAGGAGAGGGAGGAGGCGAAGAGGGGGGATGGGAAGGGG
>JAABUW010006798.1_pt1 | contig 14102 bp, 12 predicted proteins | sample 5560081 | NCBI WGS metagenome assembly JAABUW01 (sample SAMN10711882, study PRJNA513363) | rock metagenome | isolation source: Antarctica rocks | place: Antarctica: Victoria Land, Knobhead sud
GAGCGGCACGTCGGCATGGGTGCCGCCGAACACGGCCACGGGGAATGGCGGGTCGGCGCCGTCCGCCCCCTTGCCCAGCCCCCACCACACCCCGAGCGGGTCCACGACGCAGACCTTGCCCCCGCTCGCCAACACTCGTTCGATGAGGCCCTTGGCCGCATAGGTTTTGCCTGATCCGGAAGTGCCCACGATGGCCAGGCGCTCGTCCAGGGCGGACGGGGGTAGGACGCCGAGGATCCGGTTTGCGGCCACCCCGTCTTTCCCTGTGGGCTCGCCTGACGCCGGTGCCGCGGCGGTCGCCCGCCGGGCTGCCAGCAGCCGGCTGATCGTGGCGGGATTGACGCGGTAACGCTTGGCCATGGCGGCGGCCTTACTGCGGCCGGACAGTACCTCCTCAATCACCTCCGCCTGCTGGTCAGGCGACAGCTTGGGCGGGCGCCCACCTGCGCCGCGCCGCACGACGCCGGTTCCGCGGCTGTCGCCTTGCCCTCCCAACGCAACCGCATCCGCGGGATGCCGTGGTGCTGGAGCATCCAGTGCTTCGTCTAGGCTGCGAAGCCCGGCGCCGGCCGCTGTGAGCTGCTGCACCTGCTTCACCACCTCGGGCAGGGAGGCACCCAGGCTATCCAGTTGCGGCACAATCACGATGTCGCCCGGGTGGAGACGCGCGAGCAGGCCGCGAAGTGCGGGTCGCTCGCCGCTGTCGTCCGGGCCGGGCCACTCCTCCACGACCTGCTCGCATCCCGCCTCGGCCAGCGCACGACGTTGCGCGGCGGCATCGTCGTCGTCGCCAGGAGCGACCCGGAGATAGCCGATCAGCACGACAATGCCGCGCACGACGCAGCCAGGTTCACGCCGGAGCCGCCGCAGTGCTCGGCTGAGCGGAAAGGGATCCCGCGGCCATGGAATTCAGCTTCGGCGGCTGCCCCGCGGTTTGTGACTACGATGGACAGCACGCCGGCATAGTTGCATATCTCTAAATTGCGCAACTTAGGTGAATTACGGCTTACACTATTGTTCATGCCCCAAGTTTGCATTTGCAGAACTAAAGTGCAAATTACGATGTTTTGCAACAACTTGCCCGCAGTTCACCCGCTGGTAGCGCATCGGCCGGGTCCCCTCGGCGCCACGGTGCCCGTCAAGAGGCCAGACGGTGGTTTGGTCATGCTGCGAGCAGCTCCCCCCTGCCCCGATCCGACTCCTAATTTGCGCTTGATAATAGTGTTATCAGGCGCAAATTGGGTTTCAGGGCGGACGAGGGCACATCGAGGGCGCATGGCGAACGAACTGACGACGACGGCCACCATCACCACGGACCTAGCGCACGCCAACCTGGCCCGCTACGCCAAGGACGCCCACGGCGCCTTCGCGCCCAACACCGTCCGTGCGCTGCGCGCCGACACCGCGGTCTTCACCGCCTGGTGCGACACTGCCGGGGTGCCCGCGCTGCCTGCGGCGTCCCAGACCGTCGCCGACTTCATCGACGCCATGCGCACGGCGAGCAAGCGGCCCGCCACCATCCGCCGCTACGTCAGCAGCATCGCCCACCTGCACCGGGCCGCCGAACTGCCGGTGCCGTCCGACAGCAACACCGTCAAGCTGGCGCTGCGGCGCATGATGAAGGAGGACGGCGCCGCCCAGCAGCAGGCGGACGGCTTGACCCGGCGCCTGGTGGACCGCGCGCTCCATGCCGGGGGCAGCCGGCTGCGCGACCTCCGCAACCGCGCCCTGCTGGCCGTCGCCTACGACACCCTGTGCCGCCGGTCGGAGCTGGTGGCGCTGCGGCGCGAGGACCTACAGGCGGGTCCGCACGGCGACGGCACGCTCCTGGTCCGCCGCGGCAAGACCGACCAGGAGGGCGCCGGCATGGTCCGGTTCCTGGCGCCCGACACCATGAAGCTGCTGCACGGCTGGATCGAGGCGGCTGGGATAACCGAGGGCGCGCTGTTCCGCTCGGTGCGCAAGGGCGACCGGGTGGGCGACGCCCTGGACCCAGGCGACGTGGCACGGCTGTTCAAGGCCATGGTGCGGACCGCAGGCCTCACGCCCGAGCAGGTAGCGGGCATCTCCGGCCATAGCAGCCGCGTGGGCGCGGCGCAGGACATGGCGGCCAGCGACCGCATCGAGATGCCGGCGATCATGCAGGCCGGCGGCTGGAAGTCGCCGCAGATGGTCGCCCGCTACACCCAGCGCCAGGCCGCCCGCCGCAGCGGAGCCGCCAAGCTGGCAGAGCTGCAGAACCGGGTCTGACAGGCATGGGCCTTCCTCATCGAGTCGCCCCTCGGCCGCGCGGCTCGTATCCTCGGCGTGGTTCAAATCCGGGTTACACGCGAAACGTGGAGTCCCTTGGTTGGCGCGGCTCTGGCCACTTTTGGTGTAACCCATAAACCGCCCGTTTTGAACCACGCCATGCACCTGAGTGCCTAAACAACCGGAACGGGGAAAAATGATGATCACACGCCTGACGATCGCGACGCTCGCATTCGCCGCCTTGGCTTTGCCGGCGCTGGCGCAAAACCCGCCGCCGGCGCCACATCCAAAACCGCTGAGAGAGGTGCGCGTCATCACCTTCGGCGGCGCGTCCAACCTGCCGCTCTGGGCGGCGCAGCGGCAGGGTTATCTCGCACAGGAAGGAATCGAGGTCCGGATCACCTACACGCCGAATTCCGTCTATCAGATGACGCAGTTGCTAGCGGGCAACTATGACGTTGGCCTGACGGCGGTCGATAACGTCTTGGCCTATCAGGAAGGTCAGAACGAGGCGCCAATCGGCCCGAATCCGGATCTGTTCGTGTTTGCCGGTACCGACAATTCGTTCCTCACGCTCGTCAGCCAGAAGCCCCTCACGACCGTCGAAAGCCTGCGCGGGCACGTGCTGACGGTGGATGCGATGACGACCGGCTACGCATTCGTGCTGCGCGAACTTCTGGAGCGGGCCGGCGTGAAGCCCGACGAGGTCAGCTACGTCAGAACGGGCGGCACACCGGATCGGCTGCGCTCGATGCTTGCAAACCCAGATCAGGCGGCGACGATCCAGGGCACTCCCTTCGAGTTCATCGGTGAGGCGCGGGGGCTGAATACGCTGCTTCGGGTGGATCAGGCGCTCGGTCCTTATCAGGGCTTCGTCGCAACCGCGCGGCGCTCATGGGCAGCCGGACATCACGACGACATCCTCGGCATGACGCGCGCGCTGATCCGCGCGGTGAATTGGCTCTATGAGCCCGCGAACCGGCCGATTGCGGAGGCGCTGCTGGTGGCCGACGTGCCGGGGATGTCGCCCGAGCTTGCGCGCAAGACCTACGATGTCGTGCTTGCGCCGAAGGGCGGCTTTTTCCGCGATGTGACACCGGACGAGGCCGGTCTCCGGATGGTGCTGACGCTCCGGACAAAATACGGGGTGCCGCATAAGGAACTGACGGATACCGCGAAGTATCTCGATATGTCTTATCGCACGGAGGCTTTGGCGAATCCGCAATTGGAATGAACCCTCGCAGGTGGTAACCGCCCTCGCATAGAGTGACTGGGGATTATGCGAGTCTGCTGCTTTGATGATCCCGGCAGTGACCGTCCCCCATTATGGTGGACACGGGTTATGGCCTACGCGGCCGCGGCGAGCTGTTCTTTGTTGATGGGCGTGGTGTAGCCGAGGCTCGAATGGAGGCGCTGGCGGTTGTGCCAGCCCTCGATGGCCCGGAACAGGGCCGTGCGCGCTGCCTGCCTGGTGTCGAATGGCCCGTCGCTGTAAACCAGCGCAGGTGTGGGACCCAGGGAAACTCTGGCTTTTTAACGCAGTGTAGTGCTGATCAGCGCCGAAATCCGCTGCTGACCCACACCAACGCCTCGACGGCACGTATTCGAGCACCTCACGCTCGTCCTGCCCCACCCGGCTGAACACCGTGCCGCCGCAACCGGGGCAGGTGCAGGGCGGGTCGTGGGTGACGACCTCGCGCGGCAGGTGCTCCGGCAGCGGCCTGCGGACCGGCTGCCGGGGCGCGCGGGCTTGGCGGTGCCCGGCGGGGTCAGCCGCCTCGGCGCGGGCTTCGCCCTCGCCGGTCTCCTCCTGTTCGCCGATCAGCAGCTCAAGCTGGGTGCCCTCACCGCAAATCGCATCAAGCCCGCCGCCTGCAGGTCCCCAGCATCTCCTCAGTCCGGTGTCGCCCTGCCCAGCAATGTCGCGCGTGCGGCAACATGCCGAAGGTGCTCGCGCATGCTGGCTTGGGCGCTGCAGGCATCGCCGCGCTCAATCAGTGTAATCAGCGCCTCGTGTTCACGGACGGCGCAGCTTGAGGAATGGGGCAGCATGTGCGCGGTCAGGATCAGCGACGACCGTGAGACGACGTCGGACACGTAGCGGGCCAGCAACGGGCTGCCGGCCAGCTCGGCCAACAGCAGGTGGAACTCGCCGGCCAGGCGCACCGCCTCCGGCGCGTTCAGGCTGCTGGCCCGCTCCTCCCGTGCCACATGCGCGCGCAGCTGCCCTAGCCCCTCGGACGCAAGCCTGCCGGCAAGACGCGCGACCACCATCGCCTCCAAGCCCTCCCTGACGGCAAGGAGGTCGGCTACGGCCTCCAGCCCGATGCTGGCGACGCGGGCGGTGCGGTTGCTGGCTCGCTCGACAAGGCCCTCGCTGCCGAGCCGCGCCAGCGCCGTGCGTATCACCGTGCGGCTGACGCTGAAGCGGCGTGCCAGCGCGTCCTCCGGCAGCCGGGTCCCCGGCAGCAACTCCTGCATGATCACCGATTGGCGCAGCTCTTGATAAACGCGCTCCGGGCCGTCGCCCGGGCGCGGCTGCCGTTTCCATTCCATGCCGCCCGTCATTCCACAGTGCGGCGCAGAGTGCCAGGGCCAGACCATAAAACTGTATACAGTTTCAGCCCTGCCGCGTAGCGTCCTGCTAGCAGCAACGCAGGACCCTTCCATGCACCGCTCCACGCCCCGGCTCCTGGTCGCACTCTCCCTCGCCGCGTGGTTCCTGTTTGCTGCACTGTCGGCGCAGGCCGAAACCCTGCGCTGGGCTGCGAACCGGGATATCGGCTCGCTCGACCCCGACAGCTTCGGCGACACCTTCACGCTCGCCTTCCTCAACCACGTATATGAGGGGCCGGTCCGTTATGATGGCTCCCTCAAGGTCGAGCCGGCGCTGGCGACCTCCTGGGAGGTGATCGAGCCGACGGTCTGGCGTTTCCATCTCCGGCAAGGGGTGCGCTTCCACAACGGCGCGCCGCTCACCGCCGATGACGTGGTGGCCTCCCTCGTGCGGGCGACGGATGACCTGTCGCCCCTCAAGGGCAACCTGTCGGCGTACAAGTTCGCCCGCGCGGTGGACCCGCTGACGGTGGATGTCACGCTCTCCAGCCGCTACCCGCTGCTGCTCAACGACCTGACTAACATCTTCATTTTCAGCAAGCCCTGGCTTGTCGCGAACCATACGGAGGTCGCCACCGACGTCGGACGCCACGTCGAGGGCTATGCCACCAGCCACGCCAACGGCACCGGCCCGTTCACCGTGGAAAGCCGCGCCGCCGACAGCCGGACCGTGCTGGCCGCCAACCCCGGCTGGTGGGACACGCCGCGGCACAACCTGGAGGGCATCGAGTTCCTGCCGATCAACTCGGACGCCACGCGGATCGCGGCGCTGATCTCGGGCGAGGTTAACTTCAGCAACGCCATCCCCTTGCAGGCCCTGTCGCGGCTGGAGGGCACCAGAGCGGTCAAGCCGCTGCTGGCCACCGAGCTTCGCACCGTGTTCTTTGCATTCAACTTCGCCGCTACGCTGCAAAACGGCCAGCCCAACCCGTTGCGCGACCGGCGGGTGCGCCAGGCGCTGTATCAGGCGCTCGACATCGAGGGGATCAGGCGCGCGGTGATGCGGGGCCTCTCGCGCAACACCGGCGCGCTCGTGGCGCCCGCCATCCCCGGCTACCGGCCGGAACAGGACGTGCGCCTGCCGTACGACCTTGCCGCGGCGAAGCGCCTGCTGGCCGAGGCCGGCGTGCCCGAGGAGCTTGAGCTTCTGATGGTCTGCACGTCCGAGGGCTACGTCAACGAGGAAGCGCTGTGCCAGGCCGCCACCGCCATGTGGGCGAAGCTCGGCATCAAGGTGCAGCTCCAGCTTGCCCCACGCACGGTCGCCACCCAGCGCCGGGTCGCCGGGCAGTTCGACATTACCCCGCTGGGCTGGGCGAACGAGCCGGCGATTGATGCCGAATCCCTGCTGCTGCAAGTGGTGCACAGCAAGACCGGCGGGGCCGGGGTGTTCAACTGGGGCGGCTGGGGCGGCCCGGCCCTTGATGCGCCCATCGACGCCGCCGCCAACGAGCTGGACACCGTGAAGCGCCTGGCGCTGGAAAGCCGCGCGCTGGAGATGGCGGGCGAGGACATTCTGTTCCTGCCCTTGCACCAGCAGCCGATGGCCTGGGCGATCCGGCCGGAGGTGGCGCAGGTCGTGCAGCTTCCTGACAACAAGGCCCGGCACTGGCTGACCCGGATGGCGCCGACGCCGGGGACGCCCCAGGAGAAACCCAAGGGTACCCCCTGACGTGACGGCAGACTTGCTGGTCCGCAACGTCCGGCCCCTGGGCGGCACCGCGGCGGATATCGCCATCCGCCGCGGCCGCATCGTGGCGGAGCCGCCTCCGCCCGGCACCCCGGTCCTTGAGGGCGCCGGGCGCATTGCCCTGCCCGGCCTGGTCGAGGCGCACACCCACCTCGACAAGTCCCTGTTGGAACTTCCCTGGTACCGCAACGAGGTCGGCCCGCGGTTGCTCGACAAGATCGAGAACGAGCGCCGGGTCCGCCAGGCGCTGCCAATCGACCCGCGCCGCCAGTCCGAGCTGCAGGCCAGGCTGTCGTCCGGGCACGGCAGCACCCATATCCGCAGCCATGTGGACGTGGACACAGAATGCGGCGTGTCCGGCATTGAGGGCGTGATGGCGACGCGCGAGGCCCTGGCCGGACTCGTTGACATCGACATCGTCGCCTTCCCGCAGAGCGGCCTGCTCGTCCGCCCGGGTACCCTCGCCCTGATGGAGCAGGCGCTCCGCCTGGGTGCCGAAACGGTGGGCGGCCTGGACCCCTGCGCCATCGATCGCGACCCAAAGGGGCACCTGGATACCGTGTTCGGCCTGGCCGAGCGGTTCGGGCGCGGCGTGGACATCCACCTGCACGAGCCCGGCGAAATGGGCGCCTTCTCGATGGAGCTGATCATCGAGCGCACCCGCGCGCTGGGCATGGGGGGACGCGTCGTAGTCAGCCATGCCTTCTGCCTCGGCATGCCGGATGCGGCTCTCGTTGATACGCTCATCGCCGCCCTGGCGGATACGGGCATCGCGGTGATGACCACCGGGCCGGCTTCCCGCCCGGCGCCGCCGGTCAAACGCCTGATAGAGGCGGGCGTAGTCGTCTGCGCCGGGTCCGACGGCATCCGGGACACCTGGGGACCCTACGGGAACGCCGACATGCTGGAGCGCGCGATGTTCGTGGGCCTGCGTAACAACTTCCGGCGCGATGACGAGCTGGTGCTGGTGCTGGACGTAGTCACGACCGGCGGGGCGCAGGCGCTGGGGATCGAGGGCTACGGCCTGGCTCCGGGATGCCTGGGCGACCTCGTGCTGGTCCCAGCCGAAACTGTGGCGGAGGCGGTGGCGCAGCGGCCCGGCGGACGCACTGTCGTCAAGCGCGGCCGCATCGTGGCGACGGACGGCAGCCCTATCGCCGCCTGATGCGCAACGCACGCACGCTGCTGACTGCCGATCACGTGGTCGGCCACCGCAACGGCCGCCACTGCCTGCTGCGCGGCGGCGAGGTGGTGTTCGAGGGCGCCAAGATCATCCATGCCGGCCATGACTTCACCGGGGAGGTCGAGCACCGGCACAGCTACGGCGCGGCGCTGATCGCGCCGGGCTTTGTGGACCTCGATGCGCTGTCGGACCTCGACACCACCATTCTGGCCTTGGACAACGGTCCGGCCTGGCGCAAGGGCCGGGTCTGGCCGCGCGGCTACGTGGGGCGCGGCCCCTACGATATGTATGCGCCGGACGAGTTGGCCTTCCAGAAGCGCTACGCGTTTGCCCAGCTTCTCCTGAACGGCATCACCACGGCGCTGCCGATCGCATCCCTGTTCTACCGCGCATGGGGCGAAACGCCCGCCGAGTTCGCCGCGGCGGCCGGTGCGGCGGCAGAGCTGGGCCTGCGCGTCTACCTCGGTCCGGCTTACCGGACCGGCAACCTGGTCGTCGAGGATGACGGGCAGGTAGCGCCGGAGTTCGACGAGGCACGCGGCCTTCGCGGCCTCGACGACGCCATTGCGTTCTGCCGCGCGCATGAGGGCACGCGGGGCGACCTGGTCCGCACGATCCTGGCCCCCGACCGCATCGAGACCTGCACCGGCGAGTTGCTGCGCCGCACCGCGACGGCGGCGCGGGACCTTGGCGTGCCGGTGCGACTGCACTGCTGCCAGTCCCGCCTCGAATACGAGATGATCGTGGCCCGGCACGGCATGAGCCCGCCGGAGTGGCTGCGCTCGCTCGGCGTCCTGTCGCCGCGCACCTTGCTGCCGCACGGGACCTGGGTGTCGGGATCGCGCGGCGTGACACGGCCGGGCTGCGACTTCGAGATCCTCCGCGATGGCGGCGCGGCTCTGGTACATTGCCCGCTGGTGTCGGCCCGTGGCGGCCGTGCCCTGGAAAGCCTGGCACGCTGCCGGACCTTGGGCCTGCGCGTCGGGCTGGGGACCGACACCTGGCCGCCCGACATGGTGCTGAACATGCAGCTCGGCCTGATGTTGTGCCGCGTAGTGGAGGGCAGCCCCGAGGCGGTCCGCGCCGCCGACCTGTTCGACGCCGCCACGGTGGACGGCGCCGACGCGCTGGGCCGCCCCGACCTGGGCCGCCTGCAGCCCGGCGCCGCAGCAGACATCGCCGTGTTCGACCTGGGGCACGCCCGCGCCGGCCAGGTGATCGATCCCGTGCAGACCCTGTTGATCGGCGGCAGCGGCCGGGACGTGCGCGATGTGTTCGTGGCGGGACGCCGGGTAGTGGCGGGCGGCCTGATCCCGGGCTTCGACCTCGCCGCCGCGCACCGCCGCGCGCAGGCGCAATTCAACGGGCTGGTGGCACGCTACCCCGAACGCACCTTTGGCCACCCGCCGGTGGAGACGATCTTCACCCCCAGCTACCCCCTCGTCCCCGCGCCTGCGCCGGGCTGAATGACGGCTTGACGTGCAAAGCCGCCGTGCTGTCGTGACCGCAGGGGAAGCGGGATACCTGCGCCGGCCGTGTTGCTGGCCGGCCCGGGCCTGCAGGGGCAGTGTAGCGGCGCCAAGGCTGGACGCAACCGGAGCATACCACGCATGACCACCCAGAAGCAGGCATCCCGCCTCCACACCGCCATAGCCGCGAACATCGGCGCCGCGCTCGAGTGGTACGACTTGGTGCTCTACGCGCTGTTCGCCGTCGTCATCGCCAAGGCAGCGATTTCCGGAGGACCTCGGCAAGTTGGGGGAATAAACGATGACGGCGGCTCCGGAACACGACGACGACGGCCAGTTCGTGACCGACCAGGCGATTGCCGTCCTCGACGGGCCGCGCATACCGGCGGTCTTCACGCCCGAACAGGTCGGGGCCGCCCGGGCCTACGCCGACGCCTCGCGCGCCGCGTCCACGCGCGCAAAATACCTGCAGCACTGGACCGCGTTCGGCCGCTGGTGCCAGGAGGCCGGCCACCGGCCGCTCCCGGCCGAGCCGGCGGTCGTGGCCGTCCACCTGTCAGGCCTCGCTGCGGCCGGCACCGCCCCACAAACGCTCGCCCTCCGGATGGCCGCCATCGGCTACGCCCACCGGCAGGCCGGCGAGGTGCCGCCGCACAAGGTCCGCGGCGGCACCGTCATCCTCGACATCCTCGCCGGCGCACGCCGCAGCTGGGGCAAGCCGCCTGCCCGCAAGGCCGCCGCCGACGGCGACCTGATCTGGTCCATGCTGCACGAGATCAAGGGTGACAGCGTGCGCGACGTCCGCGACCGGGCGCTGCTGTCCTTCGGCATGGTCTCCTGCCTGCGGCGCTCCGAGATCGCCGCCCTCGACGTCTCCGACCTGGTCCGCGCGCCCGAGGGGCTGCGCGTCACCGTCCGCCGCTCCAAGACCGACCAGGAGGGCGCGGGCGCCACCATCGCCGTCCCCGCCGGGCGCCGGCTCAAGCCGGTGGGGCACCTCGACGCCTGGCTGGAGCGCGCCGCTATCGCCGAGGGGCCGCTGTTCCGGCGGCTGTCGCAGTGCGGCACCCGGGTGCTGGACGCCCGCATGTCGGACCGCTCCGTGGCCGAGGTCGTGAAGGCGCGTGCGAAGCGGGCGGGGCTGGATCCTGGGGCCTTCGCAGGGCACTCGCTGCGGGCGGGGTTCCTGACCTCAGCCGCCCGGGCCGGGGCGTCGATCTGGAAGATGCAGGAGCAGAGCCGGCACAAGAGCCTCAACGTCCTCTCAGGATACGTCCGCTCGGCACGGCTGTTCGAGGACCACGCCGGAAAAGACTTCGCGTGAGGCGGGAGCCCGCCGCCCAACGGCATGCAGGTCGGACAGGCGGGCACACAGCAGCTCGTCGATCATCCACGCCTGCGAGGACGCCAGCATCGAGGCCTACGTCGCGCGCCCGCAACGTGGCTCAGAGACGATGAGGGCTTGTTGCGCAAGGACGAGTTCACCTGCGACCCCGTGGCCGAAACCTATGCATGCCCTGGAAGCCAAGTTCTGCACCCGCTCTACTGCTCGACGGATATCCACCGAAACCGTGGAGCGCCTATTCAAGCGCCGAGGGGCTTCCAAACTGACCTCTCGATGTTCGTGGTGCAGGTGAAGTTGGTGACGTCCGCCATCACCTTGTCCTTCTCCGGCGCCGCGAGAGCCGCCTGCATGGAATGTTCGTCATGGAAATCGTAAACACCAATCGATAGCAGGCCGTTGCCAGTCTTGGCCTGTGGGAAGAAGGCGGAGGCAGCGAGGAGTCCGTGTGGTCCCCAGCACTCCAACGCCAACGCGAGGTGCTTGTTGGCATAGTATTCCCGGTCGAACCGGTTCTCGTCGTCACCGCTACACGTGACGAACATCCTGACCATGGCAAACCTCCCAAATAAAGCGCCGCATGGTATGCGCGAGCAGCCCCGTCACATCGGCACGGCGCGGCTCCGCTCTGGCGCGACGTCGGTGAAGTTTGCGAGATCGGCCATGACGCGCGGGGTCTCCGGCGACCCGAACGCGGCGTCCACGGCGGCGGCGTCGCGGAACCGGCATTCCGCGATGGCGATCGTCTTCGCATCCGGGTCCGCCGGGAAGAACGCCGAACAGCTTTCCAGACCATGGCGGCCCCAGGCTCCCATCACCAGCGGCAGATGGTGCGCGACGTAGTATTCGCGGTCGAACCGTGTGGCGGCATCGCCGGCATAGGTGACATAGACGATGGTCATCACTTGGGTCCTTGTCGCGTGTGGTTGATCGTGTAGTCGGCCATCGCGGACCAGTCCCGCTCGCCCATGCCGGCGTCCACGGCCTCGGTCATGCGTCCGCGCACCGCTTCGAGCATCGGGAGCACGGTGCCCACCTGCGCCGCCGCCTCAGTCGCGAGCCGCAGGTCCTTCAGGCCGAGCTGTGCCTTGAAGCCGGGTTCGTAGCGGTTGGCGGCGATGTTGGCGCTGTAGGTCTGGTAGGACCGGCTGCCGAACAGCGTGCCCAGGATCAGCTCGAAGAACATCTCGCGACCCACGCCGTTGCTCTCGGTCAGCACGACCGCTTCGGCCATCGCCTCGATCGCCATGGTGATCATCATGTTGGCGGCGATCTTCGCGGCATTCGCCTGGGCGGGCTGGTCGCCCATCGGCCAGACCTTCTTGCCCAGCACCTCCAGCAACGGACGCGCCGTCTCGATCGCGTCCGGCGGCCCGGCGGCCAGGATGTTCAGCTCACCCTTCGCCGCCGCGTCCGGACGGCCGAGCACCGGTGCCGAAACATACCGCAACCCGGCCACCTGGTGCGCCGCCTCGAGTTCCCGCGCGAACGCGACGGAGATGGTCGAGGTGACGACATGCACCACGCCCCCCCGCGCCTGCTCCAGCACGCCGGCATCGAGCAGGACGGCGCGGATGGCCGCGTCGTCCGAAAGCATCGTGAACACCACCTCCGCCTGGAACGCGTCCCCGGGCGAGGCCACCATCCGTACGCCCTCGACCCCCGCGCCGCCGCGGGTCCAGGCCCGCACGTGATGCCCGGCCGTGGCGAGGTTGCGCGCCATGGGGCTGCCCATGGCCCCAAGCCCGATGAAACCGACGTCCATATCTAACGTCCTTCCTGGATAGGTTTGGTGTCGACATGGGCGCGCAGCCAGTTGAGCACCGGCTGCAGGGCCGCGTCGGAGTTCCTCTCGTAGATCAGCCCGTGGCCGTTGCCGCGCACGCCGTGGTCTGGCAAGTGCAGCAGTTCGGCACTGGCGCCCGCAGCCTGCAGATGCGCCACGATCGGCGTGCTCGCCGCAGCGAACGCGGACGCCTCCGCCGTCACGACGACGATCGGCAGGCCTGCCAAGCCTGGCACGCGCAACGAGGCCAGGTCGGCGTCGCGCACCTCCTGGGGCGAGGCACGCGGCGGCTCGAACCCCAGCGGCATCGCGGCCAGGCCCCAGCTCAGTGGCCCGATATTGGGGATAGTCGCGAACGGCGGCCCCATCGGCTCAATGCTGACGATGGCGGCGACCAGGCCCGGGCGGCGGTCCGCCGCCAGCCAGCCGCTCGGCCCCGATGCGGAATGGGTCAGCAAAAATTGCCGGGCCGATGCGGTCGAGCAGCCGCGCGAGCCGGTCGGCGTCCATGTCCTCGGAGGCTGCGAGGTCCGCCGGCAGCGGGCCATATCCGGCGATGAAGTCGTCCACGGCCGCCTCGTCGTCGGGCGCAAACGGCCATTGCGTGTGCGTGCCCGAGGTGTCCGGCGCGAAGTAGATCCTGCGGCCCCCTTCATAGGAGAACGGCGGCCCCATCGGGCCCATCGTCTCTGTGTGCAGCGGGGAGCGCCCATGCCCAGGCCGGTCCACGATCACCACCGCATAGCCGTGCTCGACGAGGCGCTGCGCCCAGCCCGGCCGGCCGTCGGGCGTGTCCAGCCACTCCGTACCCTGGAACCCGCCGCCATGGACCAGCACGACGGGGTAGGGCTGCGTCACCGTCTCGGGCGCCTCCCATTCGGCGAACATCGGGCCGGCCTGGTAGGTGAACCCGTCCCTCACGACGCGCTCGCCCGCGATCCAGAAGTGCCCGCGCCGGGTCGTCCGGGCCGGGGTATCCGCCCAGAACGGGCGTTTGGCGGCGAGCGTCGTTTCAGCGGAATGGGACATGGTCGCTTCTCAACGGGTAGCCAGGAACTTAAGAACCGCCTGGTTGAGCGGTGCAGCGCACTCCTCGGGCAACCAATGCCCACAGCCGGGGAGGGTCAGGGCTTCAACATGGCCTACGTAGGGCCTGAGCAGGGTCGCCTCCACCGGGCCGAAGCCGCCGTGGCCGCCGCCGCCGATGGTCAGCACCGGCATGGGCAGCTTGGTGCGGGCGAGCGGTGCGTTCCGCCGGGCCGTCTCGTTGAGGGCGCGGTAGTATTCGAACGACGCATGGAGCGTTTGCGGCTTGGCGTAGGACCGGCCGTAGAGGTCTAGCAGCTCGGGCGTGAACGCGGCCGTGTTGGTCGCGTGAACCTTTATGAAGTGCTCGAGGAAGAAGCGCTCGTGCCCGGTGACGAGCGTCTCGGCGAGGCGGTCGCTGGCGGCGAAGAAGCTGAAGTGCCAGACGAGCGACTCTCCCTCGGGCGTGAAGGCCGGAAACGTGTAGAGCCGCTGGTCGGGGATCGGCGCCTCCATGAACACGATCCGGCGGATGTCGGCCGGATGTGCGGCCGCCATCGGGTAGGTATTCCAGATGCCGATGTCGTGGGCAACGAGGTCGAACGGCGTCGCCGGGCTGAACGACTTGGCGAGGTGGTAGAGGATCGGCGCGACGTCCTGCCCGGCGTAGGAGGGCGGCGGCGCGGACTGGCCCAGGCCCGGCAGGTCGAGTGCGACCACCGTGTGGTCACGGGCCAGCA
>JAABUW010006806.1_pt1 | contig 14084 bp, 22 predicted proteins | sample 5560081 | NCBI WGS metagenome assembly JAABUW01 (sample SAMN10711882, study PRJNA513363) | rock metagenome | isolation source: Antarctica rocks | place: Antarctica: Victoria Land, Knobhead sud
GACAGGCAGACCCTGACGGAGAGCTGGAAGAAAGCTGAGTCAGCTCGAAAGTTCTTGCAAGGAGAGGTAGCAGCACTGAAGACTCAAAGAGAAAAGCTGAAAGAGGAGCTGCAGCTGATGCAGGACAAGATGGTAGCTCTTAGAGACAAGCCTAAAACCCCGCCAGATATTACTTTCTGATATCGACGATGCTCAACACATATTGCGCATACAGTTTGCATTGCCTTTAAGGCTGCGAGTTGCATGTTTGAGCATCACGATTAAAAGCTTGGTAAAGATATTACGTGCCATGATTCACGACACTCATTGACATATGAAGTGTGAACACTGCAAGCTCGGGCAGGCATGCTGTCACTATACAGCTGGATACTTAAAGTCAACAAATGAACATCACCACTATATCAGGTTCCTCAAAAACAATATGTGATAGTTCAGTCTGTATGGCTGTCTAAAAGCAGGTGCATAATACGCTGCAATGACCGGCCTTTTGTCTCTACCATAAAGGTATATGCAAATACAACAGCAGCGGCATTCAGCGCTGCGAAGACAAGGTAGCTGCCATTGATATCGAGCAACTCAAGCATGACTGGGAAGATCAATCCGATAATTAGTGAAGCAAGCCAGTTCAGGCAAGTGCATAACGCAGCTGCACGCCCTTTGATGCGTTCTGGCAAGATTTCTGAGAGGTACAGCCAAGGTATGGGTCCAACACCCAGTGAAAAGAGCATCACAGACCCCAATATTGCCACCAACGAGATGTACCCTTCCAGCGTCTTGGACACTGCAGAACATGACTGCCTTTAAATTTCCTGGAGGTTGATTGTACAAATTGCCATCAGCAGCTGTTGCTCACCAACAAGCACAACACCACACATCGTTTGCTGCTATGTATCATTTGACAGGGCTGCCGCCAACCTTCCTCAAGTTTTGAACAAGAAAGTATACTCAAAGTCTTTAATCAAAACACAGTCAGGCAGCAGCAACTCACGAGGAAGGAACTTTGCCAGAGAGATGCTGATCAGGGAAATTGCCATGCCAGCATGACTGGCAATGAGTAATGGCCGTCTTCCCGTCTTGTCCATTAGGTAAGCAGCTACCCCAGTTCCCACCACGTTCACACACCCAACAATGATGCTGCCTATGATTGGAGAGCTCAGCCCTGCCCTTGTGAACACCTGCATGGCAGTTCACAACTGTGTCCATACAGCTCTTTTCAACCCCAAAACATATATTTCAATTCAGAAACGTCATACCTACACTGGGAATCTAAATAGAGAAACGCTTGGGGTTCGTAAAAACGCGTTTCTACATTGTGGACATGTTGTAGCACTGCAACAAAGCAGCATAAAAATGCAGTGGGACACATGTACTACATGCCAATATATGCATTGCAATACACAAGGACTGAATCAACACTAGAGACACTAGAGAAACATTCCATCCTGGTGGAGTAATCAGACCAAAGGCCCTGTATCAACAGGCAATCAGCATTACATGCAGAGCATAGGTTTTGCCCACAGCACACACACATGCGGTGCTAATTCTCTTGGACTGCATGAGCAAGACTGGCAGCATGCCAGGGCAGCTTACAGAAGAGGAATAGAAGGTGATGCTGTTGATGCCAGATGCCTGTTGCAGCAGGGGCAGGCTGACAGCCAGCACCATCATGCGCCTGTACCGCCGCTGCACCAGATCACTCCACTCTCCCTCCCCACTCAACTCCTCATCATCCTGCACTGCAGCCACTGCATGTCAGCTCACGCTACACATGTGCCTTCTGCATACCTGGTAAACTCAAGTGACATGCATGCAGACCTCTGCCACAGCTTCAAGTAGAATGACTCAACAAGGCGTAAGCAATCTGTGTGTCAAGCTGAATCATGCTTAGGGCAGTGTGGTATAGCTACATCAAGGAGATGCGGAGATGCATAGGAAGCCCAGCAGCCAGATGGCTGCGCAGTGTTCCAGCAAGTCGCTTCACAGCCTGGATTCAGGAAGTCATGCCAATAGCAGCAGCGTTTGCAGCAACAACCACCTGGCAACATGTGACAACATGTGACGTGTGACATGTGACAATGAAGTCACTGATGCTGATCAAGAGGGACTGACTGACCAGGCTCAGCAAGTAAGCTGGGGTGAAGCTTCGCAGTCGAGTTTCACAAATGTGACAGTGGCAGTGACGTTGTGTAACGTGGCAGGTTCAGGGCGCAACAGTGCAGTCAAAAGGCTGTACAGCTGTTGGTGCAAGCCAAGGTGTCAGCAAAAATAAATTTGGGTAGTTTAGTTTAATGGAAAATCAAGAATATAAAGCAACAAGACCAGGTCTCCACCAGAAACGCCTTACCAGGTGACTTGATCCTGCTTCACTGCTACTGAATACTTCTTCTGCAGCTCCCCTGAGAGGCACAGAAGCCCCATCTCCTTCTTCAACAAATGTGGTTGTCTCCTGTTTCTCCACATCGCCAAAGTGGGTTGCTCCCAGATTAGTGACTTGGGGCAGGGCATGCGGGTTCTGCCCTTGAAGCTGGCCTTTGGCCCTCCAGGCAGCCTCGGTGTTGCCTTTCCACTCCAGCCAAATTGGAGACTCAGGGCAAGTGCTCATCCCAATGGCCTGAACTGGAAGGTCAAGGCTGTTGTCTGGTGGCGGACAGGCAGTAAGCTAAGCACCAGCTAGTTGTACCAAGAGCAGCAGCAAAGATGCTGACTACACAGCTGTCAACAAAACCTGTTTGTTCTAGTGCATGCATCAGAAGCTGTTGCAGCAACAGCTTGCAGGATGGTATTCTCAAAAGTAGCGGATCAATCGTTGCTGCCAAATTCAGAATGGCGTTACAGCAGCTTTTGCTGTATTACAAGACAGACATTTCCTGGCATATGTGGAGTACATGTAGGTGTACCGATGCAGGCGTGACTGCAAACAGGCCGATGAGAGGCAATGTAGAGTATGCAGAGAAGGTGAACATCAGTGCAGTTGTTGATCCTGACACGAGCAAAGAGAGCCTGCAAGATTGTTTGTATCATCTACACAAGACAGCTCAATGTCGCAAAGTATGCTTGCGACACCTCACCTGCAGAGTTGCTGGGGCGAGGCCTATTGCAAACATGACCCGCCACCATGCTATTTGGTGCTGACCCAGGTCCAAGAAGGCCTCCTTGCCATCATATGGTAGCCCAATAGCAAATGCTATCAAAATGCCGACGCAAACAAACAGCTGCAGGCCACAGGCACACATCATTGTTGCAGCAGTCAGGTGTTGACCAAGAGCTGGAGTTGCGACAGTGCTCTCATGCAGGTCAACATGCTTCAGTGCAATGATGCAATTGGTGCCAGCAGGGCGCCTCCTGCAGAACAGCTTGACATGCATTTGTGCAAAGTGTCACCTGACTGAATGTTCCAAGAGCACCACGAATAGGAGTTGGGGCTATCTCAACCAGGTAGCGCGGCACAACCAATGACGCTGTACCGACCCCCAACCCAGCCAGAAACCTGCCTGCATAGCACACAAGCAAAGGGTGTGATTGCAGATCACACGACGTCATACCACACAACAGGACATTGCGCTTTTTCATTGCCAGATTGGCCAGACTGGCTAGCACCCTGTGGTAGGGCATAATTAGTCAACCTAGTTGACCTAGTGGTGACAGTCACAGCTCGAAACACAGCTACACAAGGCAGTCTGTCATCCAAGGTATGCGCACCCAACAGCATTGCCCAGAAGCCTGTGCTGCCGTCTGGAGCGATTGCGCTCATGAGACTCCCGGCAAAAAAGGGGACGGTATTCCAAACTAATGCTCTGCGAGGGCCTATGGCATCCGCGACTTGGCCAGCAAAAAATCCGCCAACCGCAGCGCTGATCAATAACACTGACGTCACAACCGCGCCGCCCTTAGCCTCAGTGATGCCAAGATCTGTGCTGGTGTAGGACAAGCAGGTGTTCAAGACGCCCTGCGCATGCGAGCTTGATCTTTTAGCGCCGCTTGCAACAGAAAAGCGTTGAATATGGATTTAGTGACCCTCACCAAGTGAAAACCGAACTGCAGGGACCCAAGCCAAGCACACGTGGCTGCGAACCATAGCTTGAAAGGATATGTCGTGGAAGTCTCGTTCATGTTGGGCTCGATCTCACTCTCGAGCGGAATTGCTGACATTGCGACAGGCCCGCCGCGGGTTATGTCGAATTTGCTGCATGGTAGCTGATCGACAACAAGCGAGTGATCAACTGACCGAAATCGCTCCCGATTCCAGCTTCGGAAGAAAGTTTGCGTTGAACATCAAAGGAAAGGAAGAAGAGGACTGCATGTACCGGTAAGTATTGATTTAGATTCAACGACGAAGTTGACGACGAAGACTCGATCGTAATCATTGCGACGCAATGCAGTGCACATTGGCAAATTGAGATCAACAGGGTTCCGCCTGGCATTGCACAATGGGACCGCGTGGCGCTGGGATAGGCTGACCTGCCCGTTGATCGGGACTGAACGCTATGTCATCAAACAGAGGGGTCTGCGACAATCAGACCGTGTCCTATTCTCACAGGGTGTATGACGCTGGTGCGAGCGGAACTTTGATGCCGCTTGATGCTGCACAGACTGCAGTCAGTTGCACTCGACAACAGCTTGTCTTGTGCTTTGCAGACAACTATGACTGGTGTATTGTACCAGATACTGGCTATGATGTCATTTTATTGGCCGGCATTGCAGTGGTTGTGGCCTGCATATGTCAGGGCCGCCTTTCCAATCTCATGGTGCTCGTGGCAGGTCAGGGCTTGAGGAGGCACTGTTGCTGTGTTTCTGTTCCGTTCTGACACTGTGCAACTGTGTACATAGGAGGAGCTCTGCAAGGCATACTGTTTCCTTGGAACCTGGGTCGCCTAGGCAACTCTGTGTCTCTTTGGCTGAATATAGAGCCATATGAGCTTTTCTTCTATGTGTTTCTGCCACCTCTGCTGCTGGATGCTGCTGTCAAGCTTGACTTCTTCCTGTTCAAGAAGGTACAGCTGCACCACACAAATGACCTTACTCATCATTGCATAGCATTCCGGCAAGTGACACCTTTTGGCTGGTTGCTTGCAGGTGGCAGTGCATTGCATTGCCCTCGCATTTCTGGTGGTGGCAGGAAGCTGTGCACTGCTCATACCTGTCATGCTCTACATCTTTCAGCTTCATACACATGGCTGGCAGTGGCCCCATGCAGCCCTGTTTGGCTCAATGCTTGCCAGCACAGATGCTGTAGCCATTGTCGCCACCATGAAGACAGGCAAGTCTTCTCAATGTTGAGGTCCTAATCAATCAACTGTCTGTCACTATCTGGGGTCAGTGCTGCATAAGCAGCAAGCGCAAACACTTGCACTTCACAGACTGTGCTGCAGACCCTCCACTCTGCTTGTCATCTGGCCAACAAGCGTAACTCATACACATACAAGCTCTACAGTGGCAATACCCCTGACAGTAGAGGTATGAAACCAACAACAATGTGACCATGCAGCTGGAGGACCACACCACTTGCAAGTGGTACTGGAGGGCGAGTCGCTGCTGAATGATGCCACATCAATTACACTCTTTCTGGTCTTTCTGAAAGAAGTTCAGGACCTACAGTCACAGACCAACCCACCCAAAGTCGGCGCACATGAATTTGGGGTCATTGTCGGCAATATCATTTGGTTGTCTGTTGGTGAGTGCTGTACTTTTGCATGTGCTCAATTGCCAAACAAAACACTGTGTGCACTGTAGAAGCTGAGCTCAGTTACGCTGCATTTCACATCCTGCTGTGTCTTGTGCCCAAACTGTAAAGACTCTATTCTGTATAAGTCGACAAACAAAAAGAACTTGCAACACTTGTCCCAAAGCATGAGTCAGCTCTTCCTTACAAATTGTTTTCTGTTGCATCCATCCAGCAAAGCCTTGTGTATAAATTGAAGTGCCGTGATTGGCAATCACTAGCGTCATTGACAATCAAACACTGCAAGGTTGCCACATGTCAGCGCAGGTGGCATGTTGATTGGCCTTGCATTTGGTGTGACTGTTCGATGGCTGCTGAGCTGGATGCGTCAGAGAGATGCTGGCAGGGATCAACAGATCTGCCTCACTCTGGCGGTGGCTTACCTGTCATTCTATGTAGCAAACAGCCCAGCAAATGTATCAGGTCAGTCCTCCCCCAGCTGCTCTCTTTGCAGTCTCTGATTGTTTATATTCAAAGCTTTAACAGCTTTCACAGCTCAGACTTCATGTCATCTTTTATATTGTCCCCTGCCTGATGTAAGATATAATAACTGAACTCAATTCTCACCTCAATTTGCTGACCTTTCAATGCTGGCTGGCTAGTGTTTGGAAGCAGCCAAAATCTGCATGAGTGTTTGACAAATGTTGTGCTCCAGGCGTCATTGCTGTTGTGACTTATGGACTATATGGAGCCTACACGACAGCCTGGGAAATGGATGTTCACATTCTGGAGTCAGGAGCTTTTGACTCCTTCTATGAGTCACTTGCCTTCCTGGTGAATGGCATTGTCTTCTTCTACTCGGGTGTGTCGTGTGTAAACTTTGTCGTCAGGTGAACATTGAATGCTTGCCACTTACCTTATCAGTGCTGCTGCATCTATTGATGGCACCATCCACAGCTGCAACAGGAATCGACAGCATCCTCTCAATCATTGGCATGCTTCTTTCACTAGGCTGCCAACCTGGGCAAAGTGCAATAGCAAGCTATCTCTCACCAATATACCAGTATTGCATGATGCTCCGTTGCTTGCAAATATTGTGTGACTCACCATTCCCTTGTCTTCAGCGCATGAAATCTGAAGGTGTGATGGCCTGCAATGTGAACTCATGCAGGTCTACCGAGGACCTGTATCTGAACTCACCCATATCAGAAGCCGCAGCAGCATTGTGGCGACTCCCTCTCATCTACATTGTCTTCAACTGCATCAGATTCATAGTCATCTTTTCTCTGCGGCCTTTGTTCAAGCTGCTGCACAGGTGAGGCTTTCTGCCAGCCAACCGGTCAAACAAAGCGTTGTTGCTGCTGAAAATTAAGACTTGAGCTCCACCCTGCTTAACATATGCTTGGCATGTTCAAGAGCAAGGTGTATGCTTTGTGTCTTCCTCATCTTGATTACAACCGAATGTTGCATGCTGCCGTCTGATTGAGACTACCATAAGTAAGCTCAGATATAATACATGTGATATATACAGTAATATATATAATATTTATCCTGGTGGTTCAGGGATTTGTCCACCAAGGAGGTAGTTTTTGCATCCATAGCAGGCTTGAGGGGGTCTGTCAGCCTCATCATGGCGCAGGCCTTCGTCACAGAGAGCAGCACAACAACACCCGACGCTCGAGTATGGACCACTCTCCACCATATGACATGTCTCCTAAATCAAGTTTGCGCATATCATCCCACACCACTTGTATAGCGTGGTGTGCCAGTCTGCATTGCGTCTCAGCTGAGTGAGACTTGCCAGTCATGGATTGTGTCAGCAGAAGTTTGGCCTGGTATGCAACAGTTGTTTTGACGCCAGGTGTGATGCTGTGCAGATGATAAAGGCAGAGCTGGTGCTTTGGGTGGCAGGCTTTGTGCTGCTCTCACTTATCATCAATGCTCCCATGCTGCCATGGATTATGCGCATCACCCGTCTCAATACAGGTTAGCCTGCAATGTCAGCTGACATCTGCAGAGAGTGCTCATGTTGCAAGCTGGTGCATGCAGCCTGCCCTTTCATAAAGACCTCCAATGCCTCATCCTGACAAGGCCCCATCACATGCTTCTTCCTGAGTGCAGATGCTGTTGTCTGAGTGATGCATGCAATGTGTCTTGGTTGGCTCATGCATCTGCAGTAGACTGCAAAGACAGAGGTGTGGGCATCACGATGTGACAAAGGTCTGCTTGGCCAGTTGGCTTCAAGGTGATTGCACATGCAGTTCCTGAGGGGAAGCTGCGCATGCGGCGCAAGGCAGTCATAGCCCTGGCTGCTCACAAGCAGGAGGGCCTCCAGCAGCTCAAAGATGACCCAGATGAGATGCTCAGAGGTCAGCCAACATGCAAGCCAGTCTTTTTGTAGTGACATCAATATGCCTTGTTTGGGGAGTTGCACAAGTGTGCAAGGAGTCTGATTTCCATCCTGCTGCGCCATAGGAGTACAAGCAGAGTCAAGATCACATCAGCTCTGTGGAATACTGCTGTGTTTGCCATATTACATCATTGCCAAGATGAAAGGCTGCACTATCTCCTTCACATCGCCACATTCCTTACCGCCTTGCCACTGTTTACCGACACATCACCTCTGCTCAGCTGCTCAGCTTGATATGAACAACACTGAGCTGGCCTGGCTCTGATGCTTGCGTTGATCATGTCTCTGTGTCACATGTAACATTTGCTGCATGTCAGATTGCACTTCATGTGTTAAATGCACTCCGTTTCAGGGGTTGACTGGAGTCTGGTGGCTGAGCATGTGAGCATGGACGACGCGTATGAGCAGTTCCTGGACCCTGAGGCTTCCCAGTCGCAGCAGCAGGGCTGGATGCAAATGTTCAAAGGATGGGTGTGGAGCCAGAAGCCTTTGAAGGAGGATCGGTCTGCACCCCAAACCCCTGGCACCCTCACCCCCCACAGTCACAGGGGAGCCCCAGGTGAGACTGAAACCCTGAAGCTTGGACTCTGTGATTCATCTTCCTTATCTGACAAGCTGCAACAGGACTCACTGTAGCTGCTCTCTGCCCTGAGTCTGTCCCTGTGTGGTTGTCAACATTTGCATCCTTGTATGCAGAACGATTGCTGCAACTGCATGGTGTACAAATGCTGCAACCTAGTATCCATCAAGCATACACTTGCAGAACAATCCTGCTCTGTGTCATTTTTTACAAGCAGCAAAACCTGTGTCAGTGTTCTTTGATTTGCATACAATAGTCAGACCGCAAATCTCAGCATCAGTATATGCCATGTTGGATACGCATCACCACCATAAATGTACTGCAGAATACAGCAGTGGTCCATGCACATGCGAGCTATTGCAACTTCTGTGTTACCCAAGCTCAGTTGTTGACTGGACTACCCCTTCAATGTTGATTTGACTGGCAGGGCAAGGATATGATCCAAATGCATATTGGAGCAAGGCCTCTAACAGTGCAGCAGGCAGCTCTGTGGACGCCTCAAACATGAGCAGCAGCAGCAGTGGCAGCAGCAAAAGCAGTGGTAGCAACAGTGCTGCTCTCAGTCAGCAAGGCACTTCTTTCCAGGGGACCGTAGATGAGGCCAACCTGGCTGCAGCAGTTGCAGCGGTAGCTGTGGCAGCAGAAGCTGCAATAGAAGCTGATGATACCATTGATGAGCTGCCATACCTTCCAGACACTGCAGTAGTGGATGCAGATGCGACTGCCATGGGTGTTGACCAAACACAGGCAGAGCCTATTTCTGCTGTTGCAGCTGTACAGGCAGGTATTGACACCTTTGCCGGCGCGATTAAGGGCCTGTTTGGTCCTAATCAGGCCCGTAGTGATCCAGGCCTGCTGGAAGTGTCTGTAGTGGCAGATGGTTCTGCCAGTCCCAGAAAAGATGAGGAGATGGAAGTCCCTACAGGAGCTCAGGGCAAGTCGCTGGGGACAAGCAGCCTTAGGCAGAAGAGCAAGAGTGAGAAGCGGCCCAGGCTGTTGCTACTGGCCAATGGCTTGTTCATGCCAATGCCTGTGAACCAGCAACAGCCAGCTGCCACACTCCCGCAGGATGACAAGCAGCTCATTGCAGACAGCCTGAAACCTGTCCCTGCCTCTGCCACGCCTGCCAAGCATACACGCAAGGGCTCTGAGGCCTTTGTCAGGTTTGAAGCTGCTCCTGCAGCTGCTGATTCCACTGAGCAACCAGGCGTGGAGTCGCAGGCTTCACACAAGGTTGCACTTGCAGCAAGCTTGCGGCGTGCTAGCGTCACCTCCAAAGGGAGTGACGCTCAAGTCCCTGTTTCAGCTTTGAAGTCCAAGTCTTTCTCAGCGGGGTCAAAGGCACCTGCCAGCAGTGCAGAAGGCAGAGTCAGCCCAACTGCTGCCTCTGTTAGTCGAGAGAGCCCTTTCCACAAGGCAGCCAGGTCTCAGATCTCACAGCATGTGGAGCGGTCCAGTGCTTCGGTCACAGTGCATGGCAGTGCAGGCAGTGTGGCAACGCAGCTGCTGGATCAGCTGAAGGGCTTGAGGCCAGGCCACAGCAGCCAGCATGACATGCACCATCCACCCTCAGTCACCCCTCACCCCCATGCTGCTGCGCCTTCAGAGGCTGGGTCAACCCTCGGCCACCATGTAAGTGCTTGAGGCTGCTGCTATGGTCCTGGCTGACCACCAGCACCTCAAGGCCGGCAGCTCCATATGCTAAGCTTGCAAGCGCAGTGTCCAGACGCAACTTGTGATCTGCTATATCAGTATGACATGTGGTGTCATGACTTCATGTGGCTGATATACAGCACCGCCTGCGTTCTCAGAGATGTTCATCCTCATTGGGTACAATATGGTGCAGGGTCCATCAAGCCATCATGGGTCAGAGGGGGATGACTTGGCGGTGGCGGACATGCGTGTGCGCCTGCTGGCCGGCCTCAAGCGTTACCTTCATGGCAAGCGCCTCAATGGTCTGCTGTCTAGTGAGGTTGCCATCTTCCCCTTGTACTTGCTTGGCTTACCTGGTTGCTATCATACCCTTGTACTGCCTGCTAGTAGTTGTGAGCTGGTTTGCTGGTTCCTGCATCATATGCTGTTGGCTCTGGTACCTGCTACACTTCTGGTTGTGTGATACAAGCAATATTCAGATAGCCAGGTTTGCACATGACTTGCAGATCCTTGACATTCTGAGATACAGGCTTGTCATCTTGGTGTAGCATTGTGTCTGGACAGAGCCACAAACATATTGGACCATAAACTGCAGTCTGGGGGTCGCAGACAGTCCGCAAAAGGTGTTGTCAAAGCCTTTTCACCTGTTTGCAGGGGCTGAGGGTGTTGGACAACGCATGTGAGACAGCTGCTGAGCACGCTGCAGAGCATCCTGAAGAGCCACTGGATGTATGGAGGCTTGTTGAAAGGTACAGCCGCGCCCCTATGCAGCTGCCAGTTGCAACCTGCTTGTCCACTCTGCTTACCAAGTGCAATCATCACAAGCAAGCTGGCTTTGGGATATTCACAGCTATCCTGACATCAACCCTTGCCCTTGCAGGGACTGCAGAGGGTCTTGGGGGGTGAAGCTGCTGGCCAGGGCAGTATACCAGCTGCATCGCTTGCACCAGAAGCTGCGCAGGGCAGTAGGGCCCCACCCACGCCTGCTATGGCCCCTGTCGCGCTGCATTGCCTTGGGCTCCCAGCAGCTCAGCAAGCGCCTGCTGCTGGCCTGTGAGGTGGCCATGGAGCTGATGCTGAGCCTGACCTACGCCCACCAAGTGCAGTGGCTGCAGCGCCACAGGCCCTCACACCAGCTGCTGACTGAGGTGCATGAGCAGAGTCAAAAGGTACACCACACACACACCTCTCATGGTGCAGTTGGACTGTCTGTTGTGCAGTTCAGTGCAGAACAGTTTGTAGGGAGTCCACAGTTACACGCTCCAATGTGTACAGTGTACTTTTAATTCTTGTGAGCTTGTGAGGTGAGCAGCACTTTCTTTACAAGCCCAACAAGGTTGCTACAGCTACAGCAAGCCATTTTTGTCCCAACAGCTGCTTGCTGTGTCTGCCAAACAACTCCACCCTAGGAGCATTGAAATGAAAGCTTCTATTATGTGAAAAATGAAATGAAATCCAATAGCAGATCCACAGCCTTTCCCGCTGGTCCTGAGCTGTGAGCGCCAGCATCTAACATGCAGCAGCGCTGTCTCATTCCACCACTAACACATCATGCAAAGCGCAACATGTGTGGCACTGCAGCGTACAGCTCGTCTGCTTGCATTTTGAGCAAGCTGTGTGTGTACAGGCTTGGGCGTTCATCATAGCCAGGGAGGTGGAGGCTCCTCAGAGGTTCCAGGCCATCCAGAGCCACAGGGCTGCCCAGGCCATCCTGCACCAGCAGACCCAGTATGTCAGCCACCTGCTTGAGACTGCTGTTGTGGCTGAGGATGACGGTCGCCACCTGCTCAGGTCACATTCATTCAATGCTTTGGTTGCTCATTACATCGATGCCGAAAGGTGTAGTCTTTTCCTTTTTCTTTCAGCTTCTGCCACTGCTTTGTGCTGCACCAAAAGCCGTTGCAGCTCATCTGCTGATGCCGAGCAGACAAAACAAAAGTGGTTATACTTTGCTGAGATGGGTTTGATACAACTGTGCAGAATATATGTTCTGGCATTGCTGCCCTCAAGTGGCCAACAGCCCGTTGCTTGTTTTGCCTGAGAAGGGCATGACAGTCCCACACCATATCAGCTATAACTTGCTTTCAATGCATGACAGCTGAAGGAAAACATGCCTTGCCTCTGGTGGTCAAGCAGTACACTCTGAAAGGGAAGGGCTGCAGCTGCCTCATAGTCCCATGACTTTTCTGAATTATGGACAGTTCTCACAGTATTCTGTCTGTGTTGCGTGAGCATGTGACATGTGTGCGTACGTAGCTCATCATGAGCTGGAAAGTGTTGTCATTATTGATATTATGTTTATTATTATTTCCTTGTTTAATCTTTCATTTATATTATAATGCAGGCCCATCCAGCAACGGGAGCGGCAGTTGGTGGACATGGGGCCCACCTGGAGGACCCCCAGTGTGGCTGGGGTGCTACGCAACTTGTCCTTCATGAAGCATTCCCCACCCCAAGTCCTGGAGGTGAACCCACCCCCCCTGACCTTTGCCAGACTTCCCAGCTCATATACTATAAGATCAACAAGGCGTCACATTTGCATGTCACCTAAGCCTAATGCGTCTTCAGCTGTTGCGTTGTGCCAGATTTTGTCTGCTATGTCACAACATGGACTGCCAAGTGTGCATCACAAAGCTGTTCACAAAGCTGCAAGCAGTTCAGTCGTCAGACGACAGACTTGTCGGCAGTCACAACGTTGACAACATGAAAATGTAGTGCTCTTGATTCTGCAGGTCTTGTTGCAGCATGGGCGCTTGAAAATGGGGCATAAGCAGCAGCCCCTGCGCTCTAAGGGGGAGGCAGGGGGAGCGTTTGTAGTCATCAGTGGCATTGTCAGAGTGGCCTGTGAGAGTGGGGATGGAGCTGCCTTTGAGGATGCCTTCCTGGGAGCAGGTCTGTTTTGAAATGGGGAAAAAAAGTTTACGCTTTTCAGCGATCATAACGGGAGCCTCCTAAGGCGGCAGCCCGGAGCTAGGTCTGTTTTGTCTTGCCTGCCATACTTGCTATGATGGGTACAAGCTGCAAGTTTGTTGTGTGCAGATCCATTCAGTTGTTTGAAGGTATTGTACAGGCAGACAGTATATCGTAAAAGTGTTGTTGGTCTCGGTATCGACTCATTACCAGCCAGTGTGCTATCTATTTGCAACTATGAGCTGTTCTGACGGTTGCAGGTGCTACCTTTGGCCTGTTCACAGCTTTGACAGGTGTCAAGTTGCCAGGGCAGGCCACAGCTGTGGCTGAGGGGAACGCCCTGGGCAAGGGCGCTTTGGTGTACCACCTCTTCCCGTCAGCCCTGCAGACCATCCAAGCTCGTGCATCTGGTAACCGTCCTGCGCAGGACATCTAGTCACATTCCTGCACAGTGCATGTGACCACTTTTCTGCACATTGCATCTGGTACTGTGCCCGCACAGTGAAGCCTGGTTGCAGCTTGCGTGCACATGTAAGCAAAGCAAGGACATGATGCCTCTACTGCTGCATGCACCCATCTGCCATGTGTCAAGCACCACACGGTACATTTTGGAAGTCACACAGATCTGGCTTTGTCGAGCTAGCCTGTGCTTGCATGTACAATGCAGAGGCCTCTTGCATGGAAAGCAGTCTTGCATCAAGTCTACGCTCATTGGGTGTCTCAAGCACCATAAGGGCTACGCAACGGAATGCATAGGCTGCCAGTTGACAGCCTTTTAGTTGCAGGTGATGTGACAGGCTTCAAGCATGTACAGCTGGAGCTGTACCGCTCAGCAGCCCAGGACCTGCTGGCGCGCCTGGCTCCAGACCTAA
>JAABUW010006810.1_pt1 | contig 14080 bp, 13 predicted proteins | sample 5560081 | NCBI WGS metagenome assembly JAABUW01 (sample SAMN10711882, study PRJNA513363) | rock metagenome | isolation source: Antarctica rocks | place: Antarctica: Victoria Land, Knobhead sud
CCCCGTCCATCTCCCCGAATCCACGGAGCTGTATCCTTGACTTTATAGCTTAGACCGGTGGATGTTTATCTCGGGCTTTGAGGGGGATGGAGAGAAAGGAAACGGGGAAGCTGAGGTGGAGAGTGTTGTGTGGGGGGGTTGGTTTTTCAGGGTGGTTTAGGGGGGGAGTGGGGGTTGGTGGCTTAGTGGGGAGGGGGAGGGTGGGAGATGGGGTGTTGGTGAGGGGTGTTTTGTTGGGGGTTCGGTATAATTTTTGTGAGCTCGGGCAAGACCGTGGGTAGAGGGATTTGGAAGGGGAAGTCATGGGGTGGGTATTGGTTGTGAGAGGGTGGGGGCACTGGAAGTTGATACTGCAAAAATCCGGAAGGACTCTTCGATACTCCGGAACGCTTGGATGTTTTGAGAGACCACGCTTGGATAGATACCCCGCTGTCTATTGCAATACAGTATACCCGCCACCGTCAGCAGACTCATGAAGTAGTGGCCCAGCATGCATGATTCGTAAGAGAGCATAGGCATGAAGATCCCTGCCACGTGAAAGACAGACCCGCCGCATGCCTATCTGTCGTAGCTCAGTAAGATACAGTGTCTCCTGCCGCGGAAAGTCGAGCGTCTCGCCAAATGACAATTGAGAAAGGGAGAGTACGAAACCTAACCGCTCGTATAACGAGCAACAATGGATGCAGAGGCTTCTTTAGGCAGCGCATGGCTGGTAGGGTTTGGGCGACCAGTGGGTGCTTCTGTAGCCTTTTTCAAGCTAATCTCGAGGCTCGGGAAGCTACTATCCGTATGCTAGGATTTTGGGCCGTCGAGTGGTCTCGGCGAGCGGGCCTGTAGTGTTTTGTATGGGAGCTGCAGGCGTAGAGGGATTGGGTCTTCGAATGGGTGTCCGATTTGCGGGCGGTGTGTGTAAGATATCAGCCGTTGTGGTCAAGGCACGTTCTAGGCTTATCTGGCTTTAACGCTAATGGCAGCTGGTCGGCCTCAGGCGGCTCGGTATCTGTGTATATCTTAGATGACTAGGGCTAAAACAGCGTTTCGGTGCATTAGTATTGATGTTCCCCTCGTATTGCTGGTGGAGGAAGCCCAGTATATTTTTTTCAGACAGACTCAGATTACTTAGACGTAAACGAGTTTTGCCTTGTCCATTCGGAAGTAGCATACTTCTTTTGAACGAGATGTTGTAGGAGGTACCGCTCCTAGCATCTGGTTAAAGCTGGGCTGATCAAGTGGTGGTTAGCTGTTCACCAGATATCGATGTCTAAGCAGTTTTGAAGAAGCCAAGGTTCCCAGATATCTTTTCGAAGTCATCTTTTCCTTCGAACGTAATCCTATCTGTATATGCATACTTGGTGTACCGATACAATACAACCTTTCCCAGAACCAAGCCCAGAGAACGCGTCCCTCATCTGCAAAAACATCGTATCGCACTTCCAGAATGATCGCGATGCGGGGACGTTAAAGGAACGTAGGGCATGCATGCACTCAGAAAGATGGCTTGAACCTGCTGCGGTTTGACGAAAGAGCGGAACAAGTCTCGAAGTTGCGATAGATCTGATAGGTAACGCTATTGTTGTCAAGGATCTGTGAGCAAAAAAGGCAAAATGTTAAACAGACGCAAATGAACGTATGACAAACAGACCTTTACTCTTCACTCTACAGTCGAGGGCCTGGAAGATGAACGCCCAAACCTTGTATGGCTTCTGGTTGCCGGTCAAACAAGTAAGTAGGGAATACCGCAGTGCCTTACAGGTAGCGAAAAATGGTTTGGTAAATTTTGTTCTCCACCTTCTCCTTACTATCGAGCTCTCAGCGCCAGCGTCAGCGCCGTTGCAAACAGCATGTACAGAAGCAAGGCTACCGATCCCACAGTGATATCCTCAAATCGATAGTCTACTACCCGCTGCCACTCCTGTTCTCCTCATTCCTGAGACGTTTCCGCTCGACGTTGGCCGCAATTATCGCGGCTGTTTGCGTAAAGCAGTCGTTAAACTGGCCTGCCTCATTATGGATCGGCTGTCCGTAGTCCGTACCAGAAGGATATATATGCGCTTTCAAGATAAGCTTCATCGGCGTCACCTCGTCTCGCTTCCACCAATCATGCTCCAAGATATGTGTTCGCATCGAGCGGTCGTCCTCGGTGAGCACGAAGAAGATGGGATTTGCCGCGCATTTCTGACAGTACGCCAACAGATCGCACAGTTGATCGCAGAAGGAGAGGGTTCGGAGCACATTGGGCTTGTGGATATGGCTGGACATGCAGTACCATTTCGGCTTTGAGTGGTGATCGCATATTTTGAGGATAGAGGCGGTCCGCTTGGGGAGGGAGTCGAGTATCGTACTCCGGGTCAAAGGGAAATAGGTACAGTAGTCTTTGACAGCGGCTTTGAAGGGGTATCTGTTGGCGAGCTCGTGCTTTGGAATGTCTTCGCCGATTCCGTTCTTTCGCTTGAGGGCCTGCTCAATAGCGTCGACGACGATAGATACTTCAGGATCGAGCTTCCAAATCTTGACTCCGTCATTGGCGTCTTGGCTGATCGTATCGTAAGGTAATACATCCATCGTGCGACGGCGAAAGATTGGGTGGAAAAACTTGCTGGGTTATGAAGACGAGGTGTGCTTCTGGTCCACAGGATGGTGTTGAAGGATCAAGGCGAATAGCTGATACGCAAAAAGTTCAAAAGGGAATATGACGATCTGCCAGCAGATGTAGAGAAATCGAAGTTTGGTTGTAACGAGGCGGGCTTGTATGGTGTGCAATTTAGGTTCTCGAAAAGCAGGTATACCAGCCCATATATATACCCAAGAATGTCAGCAAGCGCACAGTCGAGACCTTCCTTCACGTACTCTTCTTCCCTTCTCTCCCCTACTGAATATTCACGGGAACCCCAATTGAATGTTTGTGAGACATTATTCCCGTGTAGATTTGTGAACACCAGCGTGACAAACGCATCCATGTGAGTAGAAACTGCATTCCCAGTGTTGCGATAGGAGGCAGGGAATTGGGAGAAGCGGCGGATGAATAGATGTCGGTGCGTTCCAATCTTGGGAATATTCGCTTGAGTGAAGCCATCAAGAGGAACTTCGACCGCAACTGGTATGAACCCTGACGGTTAGCGCCTATTTCCACCAAGTTCCCTACACGTATCGAGTATTTCTTGTACTCCTCGAAACCCTTGCTCTTGCATCAGTATCACGAGTACTGGGTGCCTCCCCAAGTGTGAGGAACGGCTTTCCGTTTGCAACCAATGTACTGGTAGGCGGGCTCAACAGTATCAAGGGAACGAAGGCCTACCTTCTCTACGTACTACACTTAGACCCCCCTTCAGTGCCTTGCAGACTTACATGTAACTCACAGGCTTGGCCCCATAATGACACTCGACATCGTCCACTGCATCGCAGAGTATAGGTGTTTGCGGTCACGCAAGCCAGCACGGGCTCATATACAAGGCCACCTGCATGGATAAGATCAATGCCGAACCAAAAACAATCTTTCAGCTATCATTACACATCTCATATTACGTCGGCGTTGAACAAACGTCTAGGGACCTAACACGCTACCATCCTCTTCCCAAATCGATCCCTCCTCATCTTACAACCGCCGCCGCCGCCTGTTGGCGTTGGCGACGCATTAGGGCAGCACTTGACCGAATTATCGCCGGGACAATAGCCACTGATGTATGCTCCACCGGCACACGCGGTACTCGTATCCTGACAGATCCCCATCTTCCCTGGAGGAGCGCACGTTTTTGGCGGAGAGTCGGCACTAGGGCAACACTGGATGGACGCGTCTCCGGGACAGTACCCCGAGATATAAACCCCACCAGCGCACGAACTGCTTGTGCTTTGGCATACACCAATTTTTCCCGGTGGTTTGCAGGTTGATGGAGATGGCGCAGGTGTGCTAGCGTCCGGGCAACACCTGATAGAATTGTCGCCGGGACAGTAGCCTGAAATATAAGTTCCACCAGCACATGATTTGCTTGTGTCCTGGCAGATGCCCGTGTTGCCGGGTGGTTTGCATGTCGTTGGCGTATAGCCAGAACCCGTATTCGACAGGGGACTCGCAGTCGGAGTTGTCCGGGAGGCACCTTCAAGGCCTGCAATCGGCAAAGGAATGCAGCTTGAAACAAGAGGCTGAGAAAAACCGAGGAGCTGTTGTGACCACGAAGGCTTGGGGTTTCCGTCGCCGAGTTTCACGTCAATCTGAAGACTGAGCGATTCGTCTGCTTTGTTTTCAAGCTTGACTCCCTTTTTTGATGCGCCTGCGTCTTGGCTGCACAGACCTTTAGAGTCTCTAACACATATCAAGGTCAATAACTTTCCTTGACATCTTCCCAGACTTACTCACCATAGTCAGCCGACAACGCCGATGAAATCTCTGGCAATTTCATGATCGCCGCAACATCAACGTTTCCAACGTCTGTCAGTTCTATACCTAAAGCAAGCTTGGCCTGTGAGAAAGCTGCTAATGTAATGGAGGCAGATAATTTTGTGACTTCGAAGTTAGGAGTTAGCGAAGAGCCTTGCCAGCCAGTCGCAGAGCTATCCATAGGGCTGTTGACATCCGCAACGACCTTGGCTCCGTTGGGAAGGCTTGCTGTGAGTCCAAAGTCTGCGGTGGCGGTACCGGCAAATGTTGCACTGATGCCGACCTCGTAAGAGACTGTGGCTCCCAGCTTGAAGATACCTGCAACGGTAATCCCGGCACCTGGAATTGGTGCTGAGAAGAGCTCTTTACTCGACTGTATACTGACTGGCTCTTTGCTGGCAGTAACGGTCGCCTCAAGCTCCAATTTCGCCTTGAAATCTTGGGGTGCAGCTTCTAAGGTGAGATCTTGCAATGCGAAACCTTTGACCTGGGACCCAGAATCAGTGAGGTATCGCAGATGGATCGTAGCTATACAAACCACTAAATGACCCTGAATGCCCCAGCTTCCGGTAATATAGCAATCGATGCAGTCGATGGAGAAGCGTCCTTCGCTATCGGAATATATGCTCGTCTTTTGGCTGGGCCGGCCCACATTTACTGCAAAATTGACACTTTGGCTAAGATCGGCGTTGCCCTGTGCAGCCTCCAGTGCATCTTTACCCACGTTTACTATGTCGCCCCAGAAATTACGGGGCCGCAGCCTCTGGGTCGTCGGGTGCAATGCTGCTTTGCCAAAGTCAAGATCGTATGAGCCGGCAACCTCAGACCATGTCGCGATCGTTGTTCTCATGCTTATCGTGAGATCCGCAGCATCTTCCTTGACGGTTGATACTCTAATAATCTTTAGACAACATAGACCGGTGTTAATCGATGTGACTTACTTGTATGGTTGTTCTTGGTCGTTGAGCCCACAACCGTCATGATTAGCTATCAAGAGGAATTGCTTGTCATCATCTTCGTTGATGTACTGCCACGTCTTCAATGCATACGTGTACACGTCCCCCAATTTGAAGGTCAGGGACATTGCGCCATCGTCGCCTTTACAATCAACCGCTGAGGTAAGACCTTCGAATCGCTCCATCAAGATAATCGGCAGTCCGTCCGGCGCACAGAGAGTTATGTTGGCAAGCAGGAGCTGGCCATCATCTAGATTTCGCCTGCGGCAGCGGCAGAACATGCGCGAAGTCAAGAGGTCATGATACGTACCACCTGGTCTTCCATATATGAGTTACGATTGCGAGCTGGGATTAAGCTCCGAGAAGTCCTCTTCAGTTCTGCGTCGCAATTCTACCGCAGACTCGTGGCGCGAAGATTGATCGAACGCAACACCGAAGACTCCTGAACTGTGGCAAAAATTTGGGAGCGAGAATGACCTTGGGAATGAGCTGCCCCCGCGAGTAAAAGGACAGAAGCCCAAGCGAGCATATTCGCAATATCCAAGCAGTGGACGAGGCTGTTCAAGCAGAGTGCGACGGTCCCAGCGACACTGGAAATTTTTTTCTACTTTCCTTTCGTTGCAGTAAGAGTTCCCTTGAACGCACCATCTAGGCAAAGCATCGAGCAGCAAGCAATTCACGATCAGCTCACGTCCTACACGCCATATATGAGGATTCTCAGCATCCTTAGCTCCGCCAGCCGTTCACGGGTTGATGTGCAAGGCCAAGACTCTTGTATGGCGTGGTCTGTCATGGCGAGATTGCATCCTCTCTCCAAAGTACTTTCGGGAGACTCATTTTGGTGCGGTCTAGAGAAGGACGTTCATGGCTTGTCGCTGAAACAAGCTATTTCGTATAGTCGGCGGGCCCTGGCAGATCCCGCCCGGAGGTCCTCCGCTGATAGGGCGGAATGGATAGTTTTTGGGGGCGGAGTCTTGGCGCTTGGCTGCCAAGAACCTGCGCCGCACCCCAAATTCTGATCTGACGGCGTCGGGCGTGGACTAGCTAATATTATCATTTGGTTGGACAATTGGATTTGTTCGACTCGCCGGTCTCATCACCAGCTCATGCCCGGCGAATGGACATGGCATTCGTTTTGCTCAACTCTTTTACCGGGCCTGCGACATCGAAAAAGTGAGAACCCACTTACGGTGTGTCAGTCTACTTTCATCAAGGTTTTCGACGACCCTGGTCGCACTATTAAATTCCATAATGTGCGGGGGATATATCATCAACATGTGGATTTTAGGACCTCAGCCAAGAGGCAGTCAAAGATTTCATGCGCTACAGCATCTGGGTATTGACCATGTTGCTGGGCACTTTATTGAAATTGCACCGGTGGTAACGTGTTCCTTAGACATTGTCAATACAGAATCTGAAAAGCGTTAACAGTGAAAAGATATCACAACGTGTGGGGTCTGTCTGGGCTGCCTTAGTATTTTGGAAGGCCTTGTCGAAGTCCACTGCTAGTCATGCCTGGTTCCTCTGGATGTTCCATGCAGTGGCAAGAATTGTGTATCATCCCCTAGCCTACCGTGAAAAGACGTATTGACGGGTTTACTATGGACTATACAGCCAACAAAGGCATATGGTTCGAAGGGTAAATCATCAAAACGATTGACTCACTCAGCTCAGCAGCACGTAGGAGAATTCAGTCAGGCATTGAGCATCACTACGACATGCGGCGGACCCCTTTCAGAGTGCCACATGCCACCGCTTAAGATACTATCAATTGAAGTTGGCCCCTAAACCTGTGCACGAGCGAGCTGTAGACGCTGTGGCTCTTTCGTTGTATAAGGCCAGGAGCGATGCCCAAGATCCCATTGGTAGTGAGTACGCAGCTTTCATTGGGTTCACCCGAGTTTGCAAGTCATGCGCTCCTGATTTTCCATACGCTTGACTACCAGATAATGCTGGAGTCCTTGCCGATCTGCATGCCGCTGTCACCCAATGTCTCTGACATAAAGCAACCACGTGAGACCGTGAAGAGCACCCAGAAGCTAGCTGGTAAGCCAGATAGCGGATGGGGCAGCTGACGAAGTACAATTGAGAAGCATAGGATGTCCGCAAAATATCGCACGTGTAATCACAGATCCATCAAACCGAAAAGGATGTGGGTGGAAAGGCTCAGGTTAAATTTCCCTTGTGATACCAACTTTTTGCTTTGCTAGTACGTCTTTCATCTTCGATACGTCCGATAATCATTCCGCCTGTTAATCTGTACAACCGCACCCCAGATAAGCTTTCGGAAGTCGTTCCCGAGCGCTTCGAACTCGGCCATTCGCCAACCTCGAATACTATGAAGTCCTATGCCTCAGTCGACACGAGGTCCACCCTACAGCGCTCGAGCTGGTCAGCATTGGCAAAGGCTACCATTCTCAGTCGGTTGTGCACCCTGCCCATTAACTTCGTTTACGCCTGAATCAGCGACGTCTCCAATTGGGGTTTCGGTATGTGCCCAAGTTGACCATGCTGAGACATCATTGTACCCTTTTATGACTTCTGATCTCCCAGCACGTGAATAAGGTAATTTTCACAAGACATTCTGCCGCAGATATCGAACACGAGAAGCAGTGTGACGCCGTGATATGACTCTCGGCATTGCTGGTATACTTTATAGAGCCTCCTCTCCTCGGAAATCTCCTTCTCTTCCTAGCTTCCATCCCATAATTGAGTGATTCTCGCCTGATAATAGAAAGGGTTCCGCCAAAAAGAACTCCCGGACCCGCCTCTGAGCTCCACTACAGATATCACGGAGCCAACCAATCAAAGAACTAAGAAACGGCACGCTCATCCTATCATCATTGCTGCCTGTTACCACTTTTGTGAAGCGAGAAAACCGAAAACAACCGAGTCCCTTAGCGTAATCCCATTTTCACACCTGGTTTATCCGGCCCAGTCAACATTTCGCAGGTCATCAATACTACTGCATTTGACACCTCCTTTGAGTCCCTGACACTCCGACCGAACGCAAGAAATCTACTACATCATGGATCGCCTATCATATGAGATTCGAGACATAATAGCAGTCTATGTTGCTTTGCCATCCGTAGAGCAAGACTACGCAATTGCTCGGTTACTCAATAAACCCCCCTACAAATCCAAGTCCAGCGACCTCAAGAATCTTCGTCTGGTCAATTGGGCATTTGCGAAGGTCGTTCCAGATAAACTCTACTCCGAAGTCATAGTCATTCCCGACGCCGCCAGCATGGAACGTCTACGCCTTATATGTGAGCATCCAACCTACAGCAGTCATGTCAGGACAGTCCGGTACAAATCCAACGTGGTATACCACCCGTCGTATCCCGGGACTCCAATTAACCCCGAGCACCCTCCCGTACTGTTTGACGGCGCTGACAATTGGTTGGGGCACGAGCCGCCGTGGGGTATCTGCTGGCTTCATCCGGTGCATCCGGTGCACGAGCACACCGGGGCAATCGTCTGGCGATTTGGCTACGACGCGTGCACAGTTGCAATGCTCTTGAGACGGATCCCAAGACTAGACAAACTAACGATCAATGAGATCGAGTGTCGTAATTGCGATAGCGAGGAAACCTTAGGGGCTCAATCTCAGGCACTCATCTCAGGCCTTTACAATGCGGGAATTAACCTCAAGAACCTCGAGTGTCTTTTTGTTCTCAGGCAAATCGAGCAATTACAGCCCCAAGAATTGTTGAGGGTTCATACAATCTTCAGCAACCTACGAACACTGTGTCTCACGCTACGTATGGACTGGCTGTCTTCACATGAATTCCCCCACGGAGATGACTACCTCTCAGAATTCATCTCTAAGGCAACTAACCTCCATTCTCTTGTCGTACTTGTCGACGCCGACCCGAACGACGATCTTAGTCTATCGGAGCTGGTTGGTAATCGCGTGTGGCCGCATCTCCAAGAATTCGTGCTTGATAATTTCCATATGGGTGAAAACGACCTGGTCAACTTCGCAGCCAGACATGTCGATACACTTCAGATCCTCTCACTCGGCAACGTTCATCTATATGATGGGTACTGGAATTCTACACTGTCACGGCTCAGAAGTACTGTACAACTCCATGAGTTTCATTCGTCCGGAGCATGGTCCACGTATCCGGTTGTGGATGGCAGGACCCGAGATCGACGTGTGCAAGCATACAACCTCAACTCCGAGGGTCAGATTGTGAAGGCAGAGGGATATGACCTTGCTATGGCTATCCGTACATACGTCCTACATGGTGGGAGCTTCGACATCCAGCAGTGGCCAATCATGTTGTAGCCATTCCACGGTCAATTAACCTACAAAGGACTACAGGTGCTTTTCCGACTTCTGCCTGTTCGTCTCACGGTCAGTCATCATCATGTTACGATATTCTAGAGCCGAACTGATTTATATGTAGCACCCAGAAGCAAGTGCGTGTCCCGGACAGCATCGGCGTTTAGCATTCTAAGGCAGCAAGGGATGAGGGAGCGGTATTTTATGGCAACATTCTCAGCTCTCTGGCGGTTGGCTCTCGGGCATTAGCAGGAGGAAACCCACGGCGAGGTGGCGATCTTAGACTAGGTAGCTGTCATTGTATGCCAATTGCTGTTCAATCTCGCGTGGCTCGTAGGTCATATGCTCTAATAAAACTCTTGAGAGGGATCCCTTGAGTCTGCAGCCTTCAGGCTGTGTTCGTGATACATTGCTCGGGTGTATTGCATTCTACAGGCCTAAAGTTCAGCTGGCTTTACTTGCTCGAGATACAACTGTTGAGTGCAAATGCCAGCTCTGCGATCACCACTATCATGAATCAAACGACCCTGCCCACACTTCCCAATACCAACGCGTTGCTGTAAGGTAGGATACAGCTATTCCCCATGCCGAACTCCATTACCATTCCCTCTTCACTTACGCAATGTTGACTCATCTGTCCAAGGTGCCGAGTCCCTTATCTCTCAGCAACCATCTAATGCGGCGGCTTCCAAAACCGAATCCTTACATACCATGGCCGATGTCTCCTACCCTCCCTATACTGCCTACAGCACCGCATCCACAATCTGCCCTTGTTACACCATGGCCGACATCCCACGATCTATCCAAGCACGACCCAGCCTCAGAGCAAATCACCATCTAGCTCTAGTGTCTATAGTCTACAATAAACCTCTTCCAGCTGTGGGTTCGCGCACTCCCTGTTGCGGTGTACGTTTGCTGATGCAATGTCGTCTTAAGATACATGCAAGAGTCCCGTGCAAACGGAACAGATCCAAGATTTCCAACCGTACGCAGGCTACGGCGACTATTCATACACTACCTCTACACGCCGCTTGGTGCAATATGGTATGGGGGCTACTGCTTTAGGGACTCAGAAACAGGCAAACAAGGCCGAAATGGGCCATTTTCTAATATACACGAGGTGTTTGGCCACAGGCCACCGGCCACCTCGTAGCACCTCACCACCGCCTCTTAGGCGTGCGGAAGAGGCCGCCGGTAGCAGAACGCCACCGGAAGGGCCTCCAGGACTGCCTCGAAGTCGGCTAAAACCCTTTTATCTAGGCGACAGAAGCAAAAGGAGTGGGAGGGCGAATCAAAGAGACAAATGCAATAAGGAGGGAAGGAGGCAAGTGCGATGAGCAGTCACCATACTAAATAGTATGGCAGATGGCCAAGCGCAGCCCCCTTGATCTCCTCGTCCCCGGCGCTAGCCCCCCCTGTTGTTCAGGGCTCTCATATTCTATACTGTTCGATTCAGTGCAAGACAAAATACGCACGGCGTCCTGGTCAGGATCCTGGCATAAATCCCATCTCACGTCCACCGATGAGACCTGGCCAGCGCACACTACACATCGCCGCTGCACCCCCTTCTTCACAACACCTTGCCAGCTGTAAGTCCACTCGCACCCAAATTTTCTACAAAGGGACTCGCTCTCGTTAACGTGGTATAGCCCCAAGATGCTTTTGAGGGTGCCGCACCAAAGATCCTGCCTCATCCTCGTCGAGTACAACTGGCTCCGACTCACTACTTTCCAGCTGTAAGTTTACGCTTATGTTTCAGCTTCATCTTGTTAATATGGTACAGCGTCAAGGGTATTCAAAGATGGCGTGCCGCGCCGCTCGAACAGACCTTGCCCCAACGGCGCCTGAGGGTCGAAAGACAATGTGTTGTAATACATTAGCACAGGTAGATTTTCAACGGAGGAGCTCGCAGAATTTTGTTGGGTTGATTGGCTTGGTCTTTTATTGGTAGCCGCTGCATCAGATTTCAAGCACAGTTGATGGAACCCTGTGTGATGGCATGGGGCACATGTGGACAAGTTCATCATATACCATAGTGACACTCCCTGCCTCTCCGAATTTGCATGAACGGGTGCTAGATTAAGAAAAAACAGCCATTCGACTACTTACTCTTCGAGCCATATGCCTTTGTTGGCTGCCTTGTCTATAGTAAAGTCGTCGGTACGTCTTTCCTGCCATTTGCATGGGATACTCAGATGAATCATGTGTGTCCAACAGTGCGTTTCAACAGGGTCTTCCAACATTCTCAACCAGTACAGACAGACTTTGTATGTTCTGTTGTCTGATCCAATGTCGAAGATTCTCGGTGTCTGTATTGTCAATGTGCAAGCAGTACATTAGCCTTGGTCGGTATCGATCACAATGCCCGTCAGTCTGGTCAATAACGAGTTGCTATAACGCATAAAGCGTCCGACTGTCCTTCCGTTGCGATCCCAAATATGAAAAGGTATACTTGACTTTAGGGAAGCTTGTGATGAGATGCATGCAACCACCCGGCTTGTCTGAATCGTAATCGGAGTCTAGGATCTAGATCCTGAAAACTATACAGATGGAAGTAAATGGTATTCCATCTTCGTTGGCAAGGCATAATACCACGCAGAAAAGAATACTTTCGAAGTGGCTTCCATGCAATGCTATGCTAATTCACTCAAACTGCCCAAGCATGAGGCGCAAAATTTTCGTAAAGTAATCGCCATCGCTGCATGGAACGGTGCCCAGTTCTCGGGTAACCTTCGAAAGGCCGTCTTGTCGAATATGCCAGTGGACTTGACAACCATAGCAAGCAGCGCCCCTTGCGAACGATGTGCTTGAAAGCACGGAATTTAAGACCTACGGCAATGTCTTCTACCACGGTGTCGCGGATATGTCCACACCCAACCTCCTCGAGGCCGAAGATCCCCAGAAGATCACAAGTTCGGGATACGATCGGCACGTTCTCGAAGGTAACGATCCCACCACCATCGCACCATGTTGCTTCCTATTTTTCCACGTGAACTATCTGAAGCAGGCTTTGGATAAGCGCTGGCCGCAGAGGTCGGAATATATGTTGCAGGGTACGAGTATTGTGAGTTAAGTACTCACAATGTGATAGAGAAACTTGAGAACTCAAGGTCACTGTTTTCTCACGACATGTCCGGCAACATCAATTGACGTCCCTATCACGAGTGTTTTGTTCCCAATTGCGTCGGCGACAAGCAATGGCGTTTCTACTCCACCAACACATCGTCTGGGCTGGGTGGCCGACGTACTGTGCCGAACGACTTCCCGATTCGGAGCCTAACGTTGCAGACGCACTACATCCTGCGTCCTTGACAAAGCCTCGATAGATTTCAGACCTGTTTCCATTATCAAGTTCCTCCCCATATACGTCCATGGTCCTGGAAAGGGCTTCTGGTAATGAATCGGTATGGATCTTTTGTTCAGTACTGGCTGAATAAAGCTCTGGGGTTCTCTTGCATATGCTCCGATGGGTTCAGTCAGCACCTTGCAATAAACAAGTGCTTTAATCGCTGTCGATTGTGATGCCATCTGTATTGCCCCATTAGCCGTTTGATTGTCAGGCCGAAGAGAGGGGCGCCGTCCTGAAGTTCATTCGCCCTTCCTTATTCTTAACGATGTGATTTCGCCGATACAAACCGTCTGAAGTGGTCTGCAGAGTACATGACGCTCCTTCGAAACAGCATCTCGAATACGATACAGCATACTTGAGACCAGTGAAAGCGGCTGAACTGTTGCGTTGGGTGGTTACCTTGAGCAGCAGGCCTCCTGCTGAACGGCCAGGCTGTACGGCACGTGTTACAGCGGATCACAGTAGAAGGCTTGTGTGTTGACATACTGCGGATGTGTGGGATAGCAGTTGCACGGCAAGAGCGGCCGTCCCTCGGGTGGTATACTTCTTCTCGTACAGTTGGTAGATCGAGCTTTCCCTATGCCCTTTTCGAAAGTCTCTCGTCTTTGTTCTATAATTCGGTGACGTGCCTTTGAGCTCCACTACAAATACCCACTTTCCACAGAGCCCACCAATCAGCCGATTAATAAATGGCACGCACTTCTTACATCACTGCGGCCTGGTCCCACCTTTGTGAAGCGAGGAAACAAGATATGACCAAGTCCCCTAGCGTAATCCCATTTTCACACCTTGTTTACCCGGCCCATGTCCTCGCTCATATGACTGGGGTCGACTTCCAAATTCTGTAAATTGCCTTCCAATACTTTATCACGTAGCATCCCAAGCCTTCTCACACTGTACACACCATGTCCAATATACTACAGCCTCAAGCACCACCACCTCCTCCTCCTAATTCACCTCCTAGTCCAGCAGCCAGCGCTGCCACTGCTATTACAACAACCCTAGAGTATCGGCAAATCATGCAAACGCCTCCTCATCGCCGCGGCCCGCTCCCAGATCACCTCCGTGACATGCACATCCCATACCAGCCAGGAATTAACCTAGGAGCTGAC
>JAABUW010006812.1_pt1 | contig 14079 bp, 13 predicted proteins | sample 5560081 | NCBI WGS metagenome assembly JAABUW01 (sample SAMN10711882, study PRJNA513363) | rock metagenome | isolation source: Antarctica rocks | place: Antarctica: Victoria Land, Knobhead sud
CGTTTTCCATCCGTTCTGGCTCGCCCTGTTCAACCGTCTCACTAAACCCCGCAATCCTCTCATCCAAGTTTCCATCATCCTCCCTCATTCTCTTAACCTATCTTTCATATCTTTCAATCTTCTTGTCGCCCTTCTATTAGGCATCCTTTCCACCCTCACTTCCACAAAAAAGGCCAATTCACACACATCGGCATAGAAAGGCTGATTTCCATGGCTCTAAGAAAAAGCCATCCTCTACGGGGGGAGGTCAATGGGGGTATCTTGCTCCCTATTCGGAAAAGTGGGAACTACGGCGTTGAAGTTTGTGTTGTAGGCACGCTCGGAAAAGTACGGGAAACGCAGGGGTGGAGGAGGCTGGGAGTCAATTGCTGTTACGGAGAGCTTAGGACGACAATCAAAAAAGGTCCGACAGTAATAATGCTGGGGCGTTCTCGAGGTTTCGACCTCCCTCACAATCTAACGTTCCCGCCCCTCTGTTCAAAATCATTTCCTACATACTCACGCAAGGATGTAGGGTTCCCCAAACCGTACATCTACAGTGACATGTCAGGAAGAACACGAACCCAAAATCTCCCGATATCGATCTTGACTTGATCAAATACTCTCATTCTACCTATTGTTGCACTCCGAGGACAGGGGTCACCGTATTCTCGGCCGGTGCGCATGATGTACTTCCCCAGGGGTTTCATCCAACGAATCAAAATATCTTAACGGCTCTTCGAACCCTGCGTTTGGGTGTAGCATGAGGCAAAGCGGATGCTTTGATGGTTTGTCATGTCAGCTATGACACAGGACTGCATTGGTGGTTCGGTCTATCGTGAAGTCGCCAAAAGAAGCGAACGCCGTACCTAGCAAGGGCACCTTGGATAAGGAAGGGCTCGGAGCGAGTGCATAGAGATGGATAAAGCGTTTTGAGATGTTTGAGGCTTCATTCGTGAAGCTTTGGTCGTTCTGCATATTCCGAACTCGTACATCGGTGCCTTAAGATCGCCGGATCATGGTTCATAGGGAACAAGCAGAGGGAACGCGCATGAGGGACAAAAATAAGAAAGGCGTCGCGTCAGCTACCTGCCAGCCGCTATCTGACTCGTCGAGCATCATGTTTACTTCAACGAGGAACCCCAAAAGAAAGGAAGTCCAGATCTTACAATTCTTCGATTCAATTTCTCACTCCCTATATCTATCAGACCTGCGAAGTGGAGTGTCTCGCGACCATGATACATGCAATTGTTTCCCATATATACAATTCCCTCACCGCTCCCACACCAATCCCTTCCGTATCTAGAGTAGTAGATGCTCAAACGACCTGACCAAACGCCGGGATCAGCGTCTGTGCCAGCCAGAAACTGAACACCAGCTTCGGCCCCGTCATCAACAGCTTCGGCGTCAAACCCTTGAAGAAACTCGTGATGCCTTCGTTCCTCATCATCGAGCCCACAATCTTGAACCCAGACTCCGGGTTCTCGAAATTTCGGTTCTGGATACGGGTTTTGATGACGTCGAGGGGAGCGGAGACGATGAGAGAAGCCGAAGCGCCGGCGATGGAGGCGACGAAGTTTTGGAAGTAGGAGGCGGTGTTGTAGTCGGTGAGGTTGTAGAGATATTCTTTGGCGAAGGCGGAACCACCGAAAAGCTGATAGCGCGTTAGCGAACTTTGATCCTGAGCTTGGTGTCAGAAGAAAAAGCAGGATGCGTACAGCGAAAGAGCCTGGTGCGTTTCTGGCGGCCGTCCATCCCGCGCCACGATAGAGCCCCATACCCTCATCAGCGACGATCCTGAACACCCCTCTACCCCTGAATGCTTCCGGATTTGTTTGACGCTTGATTTTCAGCACATCAAGCGGAAGGAGCACGATCTCGCCGATGCCGATTAGCGATCCAGCTGTAGCATGCATCATTGCCTTTCCCGTGCCTTTGCCGAATGTCCGGTCGAAGTTGTCGCCATAGTGCAGAGCGAGGTAATCCCGCGCAAAAGGCTGGCCACCGTATTTGTATATTCGCTGGAGAATCTTATAGCCAGCGGCATAGCCGAGTCCGGGAAAGAGGGAGGTGAATTTGCGGCCGAGGGGGGCGGTTGCTTTGTCTTTGAATATGACTTCGTTCAGGCGAGAGGTTGATGCGACCTAGAATGCATGAGGATCGTGTATGAGATAGATATTGATTGATCATACCCGGCCCTGATTGCTCATCAACCGCTTTGCTATCGTGTCGACCTGGGTGAATGTTAGACAGGCCATATCAGCCTAAGGGGCGAGCCATACGGGATGAAAGATAGCCAATTCAGCAATACCGGCGGACCCTGTAATGATTAATTCGTCACCATCGAATCAGTAGTGTAGCGCAGTACCTGAGCCTAGCAGTCTCGCGGTTGCTGACTCTTTCTTGAACTCCTTTGCTGCAGACCCACCACCGACAACCTTCTCCACCACCGCTGGGGCCATGGCGATTACAGTCCGATCTGGACTGAAGTTGCCCTGCAAGCTCAAGAAGCGTTAAGACTTGACGATCAGCGGCCCCAGAGAGAAGGATATAGCTGTGATCTGATTAGAATTTCTCCGTTAGGGCATGCACTATGTTTTTCCAGCGCCCAAGAGAACATATCGTCACGGTAAGTCGGACCGTGGTCCCTGGAGGCCCGAGCACCCAAGATCCTGGTACACTAGCTTAGCGCTGTGCCAAGCTATCACCTGGCGCAGAAACTAGACTAAAAGCCACTCCACCATTGAACCAGCGCCATTAGGAATCGAACCTAATCAGACTAATAGACCAGAACTGACCACAGGCGCCACTCCCGCATGGTTACCGAAACATGCGGCATTGACGAATCAGCTTTCATGCGACCAGCCATCGAAAGCACAAAAGCATCCAGCCATCCCCTTCTGGCACCCAACGGTCCCAACCTCACAACACACCTCCGCCACCAAATCTCTCGGCTCCATATAACACGCTCGTTTCAGCCTGCCTACCTTTGCTCATTCTTTTCACCATGTCCTTCTTCCGCCGCCTTTCTCGCGACCGTTCATCAAAAGGCGAACAAGATCTCCAGATGCCTGTTCGCGCCGCCCCATACTCTTCCGACGGCGACAATCGCGGAGGCAGCCTCTACAAAGACACCCAGTACCCCAGCTCCCCCACATCGCAGGACAAACTGCAATCATACCGCGCCTCTGCGCCGCAGGACCATCTCTACAACCCGTCGCAGCGGCCCCCCGGGACTTCGAGCGACGCGACAACGCACACTGCGCCTACGGCCATGGCTATGGCGCCTGCGCCCGATCCGCTGACGAAGGCTTTCAACGATGCGATCAGGCCTTATATGGACCAGATTGACAACCTGCGCAATGAGCTCGACGACGTGACGCTGCAGGTGCAGCAGCTGGAGGAGGAGCGCGCAGACATGCATGCTTGGATTGACAAGCGCGGACTACGAGCTGGTAAGCTCCCACCTCCATTCCCATCCGTTCTTACACCCACTGACCCCCCACCTTAGACGTCCCCCCCCGCATCGCCGGCGCCATGAACACCGACCCCTCCAGCGCCCAAACCCTCAACTACCACATCGATCGCAAAATGACCGTGCTAAACGGCGATCTCCACCGCCTCCAAGACTCGCTCACCACCCACCTCCCCACCTCCACTTTCGCAACGACACTCTTGACACTCCTCCCCCCCATCGAAGACCTCTCCAAGCTCCCCAACGGCGCCGCCCTCGCCTTCGAGCTCCTCATCAAGCTCGGCGGCAACCTGAACTCCCACGGCGGCGACGACGGCTGGAACAACGACGCCGACCAGACGTCGCGCGCGAACTTCTACGCCCGCCTGGACGATGCCATGATCGAAGTCATACGGCAGCGGTTGAGCCAGGCGGGGCAGGAGGAGCCGCCGTGGGTGGTGGGACGGGATGTCAAGCGGTTGGAGAAGACGGGCGGGTTCTTGAGGAGCAAGATCGGCTTGCAGAGTTATTTCCCCAGGAGCCTGGATGTGATGCGGTACGAAGTCAAGCGCGGCGAGAGCCAGCAGATGTGAATGCTTCCCGACGAGATAGGACACGGTGTTGATTGTTGGGTAGGTCGAGACCCGTTGTGCTGGGATCGGAGCGGTATTCGCAGCATAGTCGACCGGGATCTCGGGATTTCGGGTATGCAGAAGGGGAAAGGAACGACTAGCATGTCGGCAAATGGATATGGCGCGTATATATAGGCGTTTCATGGGTATATTCGGATACTGAATTGACGACGAAGATATGACGTGAATGTCTGGGAATTGGACATAGAATTAGCTAAGATATGACTCTTGAATCGAGAAAGGCTGCTGGTCTAATATCGTCTTAATTGTTTAATCAAACAACTCAATACTACCAAGAAAAGGGCTCGAGACGAGTCTTATAATCTCTACGGAATAAGTGCAGTGTTGCGTCCAATCCTGCCTCCTTTTCCTGTACAGTAATCTATGTGGCCTGGAGAGATAGTATCGCCCGACCAAGTGCAGTATTGCGTCCGATCTTGTTTCTTTTTCCTGTGCGGTAATCACTCCTTGCCAAATGATCCTAAGTGATGATATTGCCCGACCACTTCCAACTGCGACCGAAGGGTAAGGCTAGAAACTTAATGCACACATGCCAACCGAGGAGCTATCGTTGCGCGTTAGAACTCAACTTAATTCTGAATATCAGTACGACAAGCACCTGCCAAAGGTTGGTGGAAGACCCACGGTTTGAGCCTTTCAAACTGATTTTCACCTTGAGCTTTGTTCGAGATGCCTTAAGTGCTGCAACGGTATTGCAAGCCGGATCCGGGCTTTGACGTCCCCATTCTGACCTAGGACCACGTCTCGAGATACGTTCCACATCCTAGTAATAGAGTAGGACTCCTCATGCTGTCCTCCGTATCCAAGAACGACAAGCATTTCACTTCAGGATAGGGCTCCGGCATGAATGGTGCTGTCCGTGCGCTCCGCGATGCTATCTTATCGCCGGTATTGGAATTGAAGAGCTGGACAGAGGCATCGGGTCCCCCAGCAGCGATAAGGTTTGGAGCGATATCAAACCCTCGCGGGACTGGGTCACTTCTGTATGCTGGAAAATGCAGGTATGCTTCTGACTGTTGGCGCGCCTGTGGCCTTGGGAGGTGGCGTAGATCGTAGACGGAAAGCTGGGAAATCCGTAGATAAGCAAGGTCCTTCCACTATGGCGTGGTACAGTCATAACGCCGAGGCCGTAAGGGTTTTCTCAGCTGCAACAAGCATCGAGAATTGTACATACCTTGTTGTTCGAGGACCCGACCACAATCTTGTTTGAGTCTAAAACCCTCACGTGCTGTATACCTTCGTAGGCCCAAAGCCTCAGCGTCGCTTCACACCCAGGAACCCTCGTGTCGTCCAGCAGTATTTTGCCAGACTTCGCACCTCCAACCACTACATGATGATTCAGCCAGTCGATTGCGAGGATATCTTCTCTATTAGAGACGATTGAACGAGCTGGTGTTCTCAGCCACATTTCGCCCCAGTTACTCTCCGTTTCGTTGAAGATTGCCCATTGACCGGTCCGTCCTACAGCGAAGCCTACACCAGGTCCTGGACCAGGTGCTGAACACCAAGTGGTAGGACAAGGATACCTATAAAGGAACCCAGGGTCTGCTGATATGATATCTCGCGGGGAGCCATCGTCAGACTGTCCATGGAAATCCTCTGAACTCACTAGCTTGTCTATGAGTACCATTTCGTGAGAAGTGGTCCTACATCGCCCGTTAGCTTCTGTATATTGCTCGTACCAAGTCAAGCCTCTGGTCAGGTAGCTAGTGGAGACGAGCAACAAGATCAGCTAAGCTAACGCCTCGGAGGCTGGAGCTCTCGCGACTACTATATCAAAGCGTAGCGAACACTCACAGCACGAATCGTTCGGAAAGCGATATGGAGGTCAACTGTTCGTTGTTAGCGAAAGTCAATGGACATCCGGTAAACCTCTTACATCATGATCTGGGAAGGACCGTATAGACCCTTGATTCACGCTGCTGGATCCGAGCTTAAAGCTTATTAAATATCAGCATATTATCAGCGTTTGCACGTACTCAGGATCATAATAACGACGTGGGTGATGAGCTTGTGTTGCGGTAGCTTGACGACGGTTTGTGACGCGACAGCGAAGTGGAAAAGAAATAGTGAGATAAGCGCTTGGCAATAGTATACCGGGTATGCTATAGACCAGGCTTGGAGCTGAGATGTTGCGCAGGCCCAGGAGGACAAGGGCCATTCGCAAAATGAAAGGTTTGATACTTACTTGCCGATGGAGATGATGTTGTTGAGATTATATCCACAGATCAGATAGCGCGTAGCTGAGTCGAACGCAAACTGCTGGACATCTGCTAGATCCAGAATGTTGGCATCAAATACTGCAGACCCTGTGCTTGACCGTTGGTATTCAAGAGCAAGAGTACAAGCCCAGGCGTTGGTGACTATATCTGCCGCATTGGCCTTGTGGTTACCGACCTCGCGGAGTAGACTCAATCTTCCAAGATGTGGCTGTGTAAGAATATGAGGGTATCGAATACGACCTTCTCGGAGGCATTGCGTGAGTGCAGCTTCCTCCTTCTGTCTCTAGCGAGATCTGTCAATTTGTGGAATAAAGGAAGAGCGCGCGAAAGGCAAAAGCGAGACAGAGTTACATTACAGAAGCGCTCGGGGCGAATTGACCTATCTTCGTATTGTCTTTTTCCTTGCTAATAGATTGTTGAGAATACTTAGAACCTGCCGGTGCAATATGGTTGGGTAGGATCTTGAAGTATTTCCCTTTAGCGGCATCAAAATAGAAGCCTGGAATGCTGGTCGCCATCGTAGTGAGCGGCGATCAGATTTCGGCACAAGACTAAAGTACATGTAGCAAGGTGAAGAGTAGCCTGCTGCGGCCGCGGATGAGAATATGCTGGGCTGAAAGAATTGGAGCAACACCCGAGAGACGGTAACGCCCTGATAGAGAAGCAGATACTTGGAATCCTCGTAGACTATGTTGAGGAACGACGTAATGGAAAAGCAATTACGCGGGAGAATTTGCGACTGCTTGTTTTGTAGCAGCGACACCCCGTTAATATCGAGACTGCTGTTATGGGAAAGCAGGAAATCCGTGAAGTCCATTGCCGGCTCTTTTACGCCTACTGACCGTACGAATTCACAGAATGAAAATTCGGTGTATAAGCAGACGTGGAAAAGGTCAGCGGCTTCAAGATGATGCCAGTGTGACGAAAGTCGTGAGAGATTAATATTGTGTGCATTTCAAGCAGGTAGGGCAGGGGTCCAATATTTCGATGCCAAGAGTTCCGCTCCGCCCTTCCCATTGCTAGTGCTGAGCCACTCCTCCTTCCGCCCTCTCTAGCTGATACCATAGTCCATGTCTGAGCATTATCCATCGGAATGTTTCAGACTTCTCGACAATTCCTCGACTCTCTTCTTCCCCCACAACCTGCTTCCAACTATTCCCCTCCTACCTCCCCCACTCCTCCAAACCCTCTCCAAACCCCCCAAAAACCTCTCCTTCTCACCCTCCACTGTCTCTTTCCCAACGAGCTTCTCCCAGCTCTAGATCTCCTAGACCGTAGACTAGTCACCCGTCTCACCATCCAACGCCCTCATTCATCAGAAGTGCCAGCGCTGGAGATCGCACCTGTTGCCGAAGGCGTAGGGGACGCGGAGCAGACGAGAGACGCTCCAACTCCGCCACCACCGCCAAGACATGACAGAAGTCAGGAATGTTCAGTCTACTACGTTCGCTCTTCTCATCAGTCCCGCTCACGCTTCGCGTCGAAACGGAATGAGAACACTACTACCGAGGGAATGAATTACGAAGTCAGGCTACAGGCGTGGAACTGTAGTTGTGCGGCTTTTGCGTTTGCTGCGTTCAGTGGGGAGTGGGATGGAGCAACGATCGAGGATAAAAGGAATGCTAGCGATGGTGAAGGCGGAGGCGACGATGAGGAGGTGGTGGGGGCAGGGGGGTGGGGTGGGAAGACGCTCGGCCGCGGTATACCGGTTTGTAAACATCTGCTTGCTTGTGTTCTGGCCGAGAGGGTCGAGGAGCTGGCTGCATTCGTTGAGGAGAAGCTGGTGAGCCGAGAGGAGATGGCTGGAATGGCCGCTGGGTGGGCTGGTTGAGTCCCATTCTTCTCAAGCAAAGGCAGACGCCCGAATTGAAAGCACACGCTTGAACTGATTTCTGAATCGCTACTTGGGGCTGGACATGTACCGCACAATATTAACCATATCCCCAGCACCGACAAAGCCAATTCGCTGCTGAGCTCCGAAGCCAGCTGAGTATTTCCGACATCTGCAAAGCACTGGCCCGCCCAACACTTATCGAGTCAAACGACTCGTACAATGAAAGCCAGCGAAGAAGAAAAGACATGCTAGGCGGTCGACTCTGCGAAGGTCGCGTCTGACAAGAGGACGCCCGATGATTTCCTATAGTGCCCCTTCTGCATCGAGCTAGATCTGGGCAAGCGGGTGCCCTGACCCACAGCGTCGAAAGCCGAGCTTGTGGCGGTGTCATTGCTGTAAGCAAGCGAAGCGACGGACCCAGAATCCTTCAAGCCTGCCCTACGTCCGAGCAGAGCCGAAGTCCCCGAAGCAGGAAGGCCTTCCATGCGTTTGATAGGTATAGTGTAGTCGAGGTTTTCCTTTACATACGTCAGCACAGTGTGCATGTCACCGTCTAGTCTGGAACGTATTCCACCTTGTCGTATTCTTTAGTCGTAACTTTGTCATTATCATCAACCAATCTGATACGGCCGCCGCCCGATGGTTCAATCCCTGGTGTACCAATCCTTGGAGGTGGAAGCTGCAATGCTAGTCAGCGACCATCGTGTTGTGCTGGAATGTACTGATTACCCAGCTCACTGTCATGGTGCTACTGAGCCCCGGTTGATAATCTGGTTCCTCCGCCGTTTCTTCTTTCTTCACCGCATATTTTTCGAAGTCCATGGGCGGGAGTACGAAGCCCGCTGCCTCCGCCTTCTTCACTGCCATCTGCATGCCCCTGACAAAGTAATCATTGTCTTGTTGATCGAGTGCAAGGATGCGGCGCTCGACGGATTCGCAGCTGATTACAGTCTGAATAGAATAACGAGATCAGTATTGCTGCTTCACAGCACACAATGAATGGCCGGAAAGACATGTGGTCACTCACATTGCCCAAATCCACCGCGAATTTTTTCTTTAAGCCTTTGATAATAGTACGCACTTCGACGTCACCAAGGGCGTCGCATCGACAGATGAACCGGTCATGGTCTTTGTTCCAGGTCCTTGGTAAATGAGTACCAGATGGCATTACCCGTGCCATCCGTGGGATTAATGGCGTACCGAATCGTAAGGCTGTGGTACGGAAGGTGGTGGTACTCCCAGACCTGTGGTGTGTAATTAATGTCAGAGATTCACTCAACGAGACACAAAATCACGCGACATATACTACAAATAAAGGCCGTTGAGGGACCGAATGGCCACCTCTTAGTCGCCCGGAACAGGTTGATGTGGGTCTTCTGTATGGCTGTTTGTGTGGTAGAACCGAAACAGTATTGAGGTGTGGTTTTGATAGGAGATTTGGGGTCTTGGCGAGCTTACATATCTTGCAGAACTTCCATCCTGGACGCTTGAACCAGCTGTCCGCGTGTTCTTGTGTGCTTTCGACGTGGTTGAAATGTTCTTTAAAATACGATCGTACGTCCTACAAGTATTGTTGAAGGAAAACACCAACTGGCCTAGTGGGCATCAGGGCAAGCGCGTGTCGATGGCACGCTATTGAAGTGTTGTGCTCATGGTTGCCTTCAAATGAAAAGAGGATCACTGAGCTGGATGCCTCCATCGCCTGTGAAAGCTTTTCCAGCCCGTAGGATTACACAACACTGTCAGGCTTTCTATTCGAAACGCCGGTATTGGTACAAAAATACACGAAGTAGATGGCTATACAAGCATGCTCACCTGCAGGCAAGAAATTCCGGCTCTGCAATGCTGTCTCATCGACTCATCCCTGACGCCAAACTGCCCCCCAATTTCTGAAACTTTTCAATGGTTCCGCCATACGTCAAGAAAATTCGAGATAGGCCCTAGCCTTTCAGCCCAATTCTACTTAACAGAGTGCCACTCGTACTCGAGCTCTTTTCCTTCTCGAAAACCCCAAGCAAACTCTTCCAAACCTGCCCTGGTTCTTGACTAGCATCGATCGGTTTCCAAATGCCGGTCTTTTGATAGTAGGCAACGACGGGTGAGGTTTGGTCATGATAAGTGGACAGGCGCTTTTTCAGTGTATCCGCATTATCGTCTGTTCTTTGGATCAAAGGCTCGCCAGTGACGTCGTCCTTCATGGTCTCCTTGGGTGGATTGAAGATCTTATGGTAAGATCGTCCAGAAGCCGGATGAATCAAGCGGCCCGTAATCCGGGAGACGAGGAGGCCATCATCGATCTGTAGCTCAACCGCGTGTTGCAGCCTTTGATGCTTTGCCGCAAGCATATCATCAAGTCGCTCGGCCTGGGCTACGGTCCGAGGGAACCCATCAAGTATGAAGCTAGGTTCCTTTAGCCCATGGATTCGCTGCTGGTCGTTCGGCTGCTTACCCTTGCCGGCATCCTCTGTTGGTTTCTAGCTCATTCTTGATCATATTGATCATGATCTCGTCGCTCACAAGCCCGCCTTGATCCATAATTTTTTTAGCGTCCCGACCAAGTGGTGTCTTTTTGGAGACCTGTTGCCGGAGCATGTCTCCTGTAGCCTAGCAGCGGTCAATGCTAGCTTAGGTACAACGTGCTATGACGCGGAAGAGGTTCAAAACGCACAAGATGGCAGGCGCAGTATTTCTCCTTTATCTTGGGTGCCTGTGTACCTTTGCCTAGAAGGATCATGAGCATGAGAAAAGTGCCTGGATTCTTTGTCATGCACATACCTGCACCGGGAGGTCCCATCAAGATCATACGCACCGAGTCAGTACGAGAAGAAGATGATTGTGACGAAGATCCTGGATCTAAAAGCTTGGCCTCTAATTGTTGTACACGCGACTCGAGCTTGTGTATTGTATCCCGCAGCGTGCCAACCATGTCGTCTGTAATTGGCGCCATTGTTGGGGACTAGAAGGAGTGTGAGCCTGAACGAGGCAGTGTAAGTACAGAGCAAGGTGAAAAGGGTTTGCTAGATGTTACAATGGCACAAAGATGACTGGTAAGAAACCGGCTAGAAGTTTCCGAGGTAAGAAGCGGAGTGGGAGTTCATGTTGCGCCAAGAGCTCCGACTTCGCCGCTGATCCGTAGCTCTCGATCAGGTTAGTTCCATTTTCGCGGTTCGCGATTTCTGAGAGCTTGAAGATGTAAGGCCATATTATCAAGCCGCTATTCCAATTTCCACGATATCATGCCTGCCACCACTGCCGAGGCCCTCTCACTTGTTACTCGCAATGTATCTGTCGCCCCCCTAGTTCTTCTCTCTACAGCGGACCACTTTGGCCGATCTGGGAAGGGCTTGAGAAAACGAGTGGTAGGCGTTCTGCTTGGTCAGAATGACGGGACCAACGTACGGGTATCGAACAGCTTCGCTGGTAAGTCTCAGTCATTCACTTCGCCGAGTCAAGCTGACGCTCTGTTTCAAAGTGCCTTTTGAGGAAGACGACAAAGATCCGTCCGTATGGTTCCTGGATCACAACTATGTAGAATCGATGAACGACATGTTCAAGAAAGTCAACGCACGGGAAAAGCTGATAGGATGGTATCATTCTGGACCAAAGCTACGAGCATCAGATTTGGAGATAAATGAGCTCTTCAAGCGATATACCCCCAACCCGCTTCTGGTCATTATTGACGTCCAGCCGAAGGAAGTTGGCGTGCCCACAGATGCCTACTTTGCCGTAGAAGAGATTAAAGATGTACGTAGCTGGAACGACGGCCTTCGAGTGGCCACTGACACTTTTGTTAGGATGGCACAACCACCACCAAAACCTTCGTACATACCCCCTCGATTATCGAAGCCGAAGAAGCCGAGGAAATAGGAGTTGAGCATCTTCTTCGAGACATCCGTGACGTCGCAGTCGGCACATTATCTACCCGTATAACCTCACAGCTACAATCTCTGCAAGGCTTACATCTCCGATTGCGAGACATTGGACAATACCTCCAGAAAGTCCTTGACGGCGAACTACCAGTCAATCACGCAATACTCGGCAACCTCCAAGACGTCTTCAACCTGCTCCCGAATCTTTCGAACCCCACCGCTACACCTCAGCTCCAGAATGGCGCAGACAACCCAACACACATTGAGAACACCGAATTGGCACGAGCAATGAGCGTCAAGACGAATGACCAGCTCATGACGATATATCTAAGCAGCTTGATACGTGCGATAACCGCTTTTCATGACTTGATAGAGAACAAGATCCAAAATCGGCAGCAGCAAGAAGAGAAAGACGGCAAGAAGGAGGATGGCAAGGACGATAAAGACGAGAAGAAGACGAATGGAGAGGTCAATGGTGAATCCAAGGAGACTAAGGAAGGGGAGAAAAGTCCGAAGGGCAAAGGAAAGGAAAGCGAAAAGAAGCGGTAACGCAAGGCTGTGCGAATCTACAGTATCTGGTTGGAGCGTTCGGAGCATTGGGTGTGCACCAAGGTGTCAAGAGATACCGAGAGGTGCGTGTATTATATGGCTGCATACAACACGGGGAAATTATAGAGCAGCCGTTCTTGATGTCGCACAGCGGCCACTCGCGAGCTCCTACTCTGTTCAGAACCAGACCGCTTTTAAGCCTCATTGCCGCCGCATCGAAGTCTAATGGTAGGTGACGTCTGCCCCGCGATTCGTCATAGAATTCTTCTTACTACCCCACATGTCTTCTCCAGCAACACGCAAGGGCAACGATTGTTCAGAGTTCGTAATTCTATAATTCAAACCTCTTTTTCCAGGTTGCTTTGGGTACATAAGATTTCTCACCGTCCAATTGCGCTGTCATCATCATGTCTTCCGCTCCTTACACTGTTCGCTGGGGTATTCTAGGTGAGCTGAAACAATCTTCATAGCTGCTTTCCAAGAACGTCGTTCCGCGTTTTTCTTGCATCCTCTCCTTGATTAGTTGTGACGATGCCCACTAGCGATGGTCATTGCTGATACTGCAAACAGCAACCGGCGGCATCGCCGAAAGTAAGCCGCCTCTCTTCTTCCATCACCTCAGGCTCTAATTCTCTTATCGTTCAGCCTTTACCAAAGATCTCATGCTCGACCCTTCGACCCGCGACGTCCACGACATCAAGCATACCGTCACCGCCGCCGCCTCTTCCTCATCCGCCGACCGCGCCAGGGAATTCCTCAAAACCTGCAAATGCCCCTCGTCCGCATCGGCCTACGGCTCCTACGAAGACCTAGTCAAAGACCCCAACGTCGACATCATCTACGTCGCCACCCCGCGTAAGACAGCTCCTCAACTGCTCTAGCCCCTCTCCGTGGGTCCCAGAAACCCTATGACATGTCTCCGCAGCATCCGCTCCCAAGACCCACGCCTCGTTGTCTCACCCCCCCCCCACCTCCAAGAAACAAACACTGACTCCGCCAACCCCCCAGACTCCCACCACTACCAAAACACCATGCTCTGCCTCCTCGCCAACAAGCCCGTCCTCTGCGAAAAGTCCTTCACCACCAACGCCGCCCAAGCCCGCGCCCTCATCGCCACCGCCCGCTCCCGCAACCTCTTCCTCATGGAAGCCGTCTGGACGCGCTTCTTCCCCCTCTCCCTACAAATCCGCTCCCTCATCTCCACCGGCCAGCTCGGCGCCATCCACCGCGTCCTAGCCGACAACTCCTTCGGCGTCGACGTCGAAAACGTATGGGGCACGTCGCACCGCATGACGAACATGGATCTCGCGGGCGGCGCGCTGCTGGATTTGGGGATCTATAGCCTGACCTGGCTGTTCCAGACCATCTACCACACGCTGCCGAAGGCGGAACGGAGGCCGCCGAGCGTGGTGTCCAGTATCTCGAAGTTCCCGGCGACGGGCGCGGACGAGAAGACGAGTATGATCCTGACGTTCCCGGTGGCGCCGCCGGCGGGGGGGAACCAGAGCGAGGCGCATGG
>JAABUW010006815.1_pt1 | contig 14078 bp, 5 predicted proteins | sample 5560081 | NCBI WGS metagenome assembly JAABUW01 (sample SAMN10711882, study PRJNA513363) | rock metagenome | isolation source: Antarctica rocks | place: Antarctica: Victoria Land, Knobhead sud
TAAATTTAAGAAGGTTTTTATCTTTATCTTTAAGATTTTAAAGAACTTAATGTTTTATAATTGCATTAATTCTTGCATTGTTGTAAGCGACTTTGCTTTAAAATTATTTTTTGCTATAATTAAGATTAAATAGATTAATTGTATAAAAATTGATATAGAAGATAAAATATTTATACTTTAGATCGACGTCTTTAATATTAACGTGCAATTTCAATTGTGCGTCTAGCATACAATAGAGACTATATAAAAAAGGCTTGCTTGTGCGAAACAATATTTGACAAAAATACAAAAGAATCTTTAGAGCTTGTTATAAAACTAAATAAAAACGTATAATTAAAAGAATTTAACAAACAAACAATTAATTGTTTTGAACAAATTATTTAATAAAGAAAAGACTTATCTTATTAATTATTATAAATAGTAGAAGATTGTCTTTATTAAATGCTTTACGCGAATATATGTTAATCTTAAAGCGTAAATCTCGTAGATAGCGAAAAGCTCGCATAATTTAACAAAGAAGAGTCTAACTAAACATATATCTATTAATTAATTAGTCGATTGCATAATAGAGCTAATAAAGCAAAAAAAAACAAAACTATAAAAAAATAGTTAACAAGAAACAAATAAAGCGATTAATAATTATAAACGTTAAAGTATTTCGACAAATAAACTCTAAAATAAGTTATAAAGCAATTGACAAAATAATTAATAAGTAAACAATAATAATGCAATAAAGTATTGCTATTAAGATCGACAAAATAAAGAAATTTTAAGATAACAACAAATGCTTGTTGCAATATTTATTATTATTGCAATTTAATTTTTTTTATAAATGTCTCTTGTATATTTGTTTTACAAAGAATATTTTAATTTCGATAATTTTAATATATTTTCGATAATTTTACAATTATTTTGAAGACTATATTAGACAATAAAAGTTATTAATAATTACAAACAATAACGACAAAAATTATACAAAACTCTTTGTATTTATTAATATTAATAATAACAAATATCGCAATAAAAGACGCAATATAATAGAGATAAAGATTCTAAAGAACTTCGAATATTATTTCTTTTTGTTCGCAAAAAAGATAAAGAACTTTGTTAAATAAAAAATTAAATTAGATACTAAATTTCGCAAAAAGTACAAAATACGTTATATAATTAGCAATAAAATACTTGTAAGCTTTTTAATTATTTAAAAGAACAAAAAAGATCTAATATATAAAAAAAATGTTGCGCAAGAAGCGTACTTTAATTGAACATAAAACAATAGATTAAAATGCGACAATAACAATTTGTTAACAATACGTAAAAACAATAGAGACTTATGTACAACAAATATATAATAAATTGTTGCAAAAAAAAGTATTAAAAGAAAAGATTGTCGCAAAAGAAATTTAAGAAACAAACTACAATTAGAATACAATTAAATTGATAATTTTTTTTTAAATAAAGAGAAACAACAACGATCTTGCAATATCTTTAATAATAACTTCGATATATTAACGACAAATATTAAAAAACGCACTTAATTTATCTTTGTAAATAAGAATTAAATAAAAATAAATCTCTTTCTATCTAATTTCTTGTTTAATTTTATTAAATTTATAAATTAGTTTTTAATTGTAAATTTATTAGATTTTAAGACTTTTATCGATGCAAAAAAGATTAATCTTAATTAATTAAATAACGAGTTATCGACTCTAAAAGCACTTATTAGTTAGAAAAATCAAGCAATTTTTGTTTTTTTAATATTGACGACGTCGACGAAGCTAGACAATTAATAGCGCCTTAATTAGATATTTTATTTTATAACAAAATCTATTAGATATATACGAAAAAAATCTAAGAAATAATTAAGAATAGAATCGCAAAAGCAAAAAATTATATTTGCAAAAAAAAAAAAAAGACGAAACAAAAAACAATAATGTCGAAAAAAAAACAAAACAAATAATAAAAAAAACAAAGAATATATCGCAATTAATAAACGATTTTAAAAAACTATTATTGTTATTAATATAATTAATAGTTGTATCTTTAATTTCTTCGCTTTTATATTTTGTTTTGTTTAATTTATTACTAGATTTTCTTGCTAAAGATACTAAACTATGCTAGAAATATTACAATAAATTAATTGCTTAAAATTATTACAAGATTGACAAAATTAACTAATACTAATAGAGCTAAAGACGTAAATATAGAAAGTAAAAAGATAATTAATATAGAAGTTGACAAGTAAACAAGATAATTTTGATAATCTAATTTAGTTAGTTAAATATTGCGATATTTGAAGTTTGCAACAATTATTTTAACAATACTTTAATTGTTGTTTTTAAGATTGACGATAATATTATCTATACTAAATTGCATATCGACAATGTATATAAATTGATAAAGACAATAATATTAATATTAATAATAGATAAAGATATAGATATAAAAAAGAGAAGATAAAGAATAAAATGTTATCAATACATTGGGTCGACAAAGATGTTGACCATACATTGAATTGAAAACTCCATTAGAAATATCGTTAGTAAAGTTATACACAATTGTCGATGATGGCGACGAGGTGTTCCTTATTAGGTATAGTGCCTACTAGGTGGGCTGCGCAATAAGGGGTAATGTGGCTAATCAGACTGCCGGATATAGGAAACCAGACTGTCCGGAGTAAACCTGCCCAGCAAACGATAGGGGTAACATATATGACCCGTGGCAGGAGCAAACTGCACGCTACAAGGAAAGATCCACGGTAGGATATATCACAAAATGCGTTGTGTGGTCTACAAGCAGCATAGACGAAGACAGAGATAGCAGGTTAGATTTAGACTAGACATGTGGGAGAATTGCGTATGGGTTTTCCATAGCGGCCAGAATTGACAGTGACGGAGGGCAGGACTCTGATATGCGTGCTGTATAATGCATTGTTTCTCCGACTGAATCTGCGCACTGGCAATCCAGTTTGCATGTTCCTATACAAAGGACAGCTACAAGCTCCAGGCAATCCTAAAATGTCCTAGAGAAGTTCGAGGCTCCACTTTAGTAGACAGAGTGAACAACGTATCGTGCCGCCTTGGATACAGATAACAGACGAAGAACAATAAATCGGCGAAAGAAACCTCGATAACGTTCATCCCTCGTATCTCGATGCTTTGTAAAGAATAACAATATCTAGACTCTCGCACTAGATATGTGGAGCTTGCCTCAGACCTGATGCCAAGAAAAATCTAGGGTCTATATTATTCTAGGGTTATATGATTTTTTTTTCGCATTAGGTCTAAGAGCGAAACCCCGTAATATTGTTAGACATGCAACTATTTAATATAAATTCTATACAAGTTTTTGCAACAAGTTTGTAAAATTACAATTTATATATTTGTTATACAATTAAAATTAAACAATTATATTTTGTATTAGTTAAGTTATATTTGTCGCTAGATTTTAATACGCTTTATATATAATTAATCAAAATATATAATAGTAGTATACTATATAATTATATTAATATTAAATTAAAAATATCTTAATTTTAGTAAAACTTTAATATATAACAATACAACAACAACTTATTACTTGCTTATTCTTGTTACTCTTGAAAAACAAATTATAATATAGAAAAAGTAATAGTATTAATATTGCCTAATATTGTTGTTATATTATTGCGTTGTTATCTTAAAGATAGATTTTTAAGTAGAAAAGTATATTGTCTGCTTAAACAATATATATAACTAGTATATAATACTATGCTTTAATACAACGCTTTAATACAAAAAAGTATTAAAACTAATAGATACAAATTAATCTTTTATTAAGTTGTTAAGTTTTTAAGTTGTTAAGTTGTTAAGTTGTTAAAGATATTAAATTGTATTGCGCTCGAGCAAAGTTCTTAATTATATATTAAGTTATAAGCTAAATGTTATAAACGTTGCTTTCGTGTTAAGCAAAGCAATTTTAATACTAAATTGAGCTTGTTTAACTTTCTGTTGCAATCTCGCCCGTATTATTGGGTTTTGCCCTCAGACTCTATAGAAGATTTTCGTTCCCTTACCACCTAAAAAAGCAAAATTTCTTCCCATGGATCTGAGAACTGAGGCAAATGTGGAGCACTGCTTCCCTGTCTGACAGGCGACTGCCTTGATCGTGTATGACAATCCAGGGGCACACATGTGCCTCGGGGAGATGTCCTCAACGGGAGAAGCATGGAGAAGAAAGAGATCCCACCGAAAGCTTTGGCAGCGGCCATCTGTAGTACCCGAGTCTTCACAGATGCAATTATTCGTGAAGATTCTTGTTGGAAACGCGTTTGTCCCGATGGGGAAAAGCGCAGAGCTGGCCTTGGCGGTCTGTCATCGTCGTTTTAGCGCTATCATAGCTCTACCCCTTCCTTGGCTTCGAGTCTGGTTGCGTCATGCCTACTTGTCCAGGTTCCGCGACAAGGAGTTGACGATACGTTTTCCAGTGAGAAGAGGCGAATCCTAGAGATATATTGGCGAGAATCTAAGTACTCTGTTTGAGTGGGCATGGCCCTCCCTTGCAAGGCTCTCAACCATACAAACCGTGCAGTTTGGGCCTCGTACTAAACTATACGACCTAATTAAAGCGCAAACGATGCGTTTCTAAGACAATACTAAACTGCATTGTTTGCACTATTAGTACACTAATAGTGCGATGCTTTTAAGACTATATAGTGTTACGCTAATACTTCTTACGAAGATATTAAGATAGATTGTGCTATTAAAGAGATTTGTAGACGTCTTCAAGCAATGCAAGCAATTACTTAATAACAAAAATTACAACTATAGATAATTTCTATATTTAATAAATTTTAAGAGAGATTCAATAAATCAAAGTAAAAATAAGTAAAAATCTATAATAAGTTAAATACAATTTATAAGAAAGTCGTGTTCTAGTTTCTATATACTAAGAAAATATTAATTGTTTATTTTGCTTACTTATTAAATATAACGAATATAATTGTTCGCAATATTTGTTTGTCAAATATATTAAATATTATATTTAAGTTGTTCGCTTCTTAAGCATATCGAATATAATAATAGATTTGTCTAAAGATATAGAATTTAAATTACTAATATAGCTTTAATAAGCTTGTAATATTATTTCTCTTTTTTAAAGTTTTTGTTTCGAAATCTAATATCTTTCTATTATATCTTCTAAAAAGATTAATATTAAAAATTCTTTCTATTAAAAGAAAGATTTTTTCGATATTTTAAGTTCGATATCTTTAGCAATGCGTTTCTATTATAATTGTATAATGTTTAGTAAAATCTATTGTGTAAATAATAATTTTAAAAAGTGTGTAAAGTATATGCGATCTAATTGTAATTACAATTTAACAATTTTTTCAACTTTAATTAAAAGAATTTACAAAGAACAAATATATTTAAAGAAAAAAGTGCGCGATATATATACAAAGCTAAGTTGACTAGAAAAACAATTTAACTTTTTAAAAAATAAAAAGAAAAAAATAATTATAATAAAATAAAAAAACATTAACAACTTAAAGATAAATAAAGCACTTTTTATTAAATTTGTTGCAAAGATTTTTAAGTTACTATTTAATATATTATTCGAATAGTTTTAATTTTTAATTAATTAAAATTAAAATGTTATTTTTATATCTTATTTTAATAAAATTTTCTTAAAAGATTTTAATAATAATTAAGATTTTTCTCTAGTTTTTATATATTTTTTAAGATAAAATATTCTTTTTATTTAATAAAATATTTTTAACTTTTTTGTTATAAAATTTTTTTAATTTTAAATTAATTCTCTTTTTGTAAATAAAAATAAAATATATTCTATAAAAATATAATTAAGTTTGTTAACTTTAATAATAAAATATAAAATATTAAAAATATTTTAACGTTCTTAGATAAATCGAGTTTGTAATTAATTAATTTTTTAATTTTTTGTTTAACTTTCTTATCTTAAGATTTTTTATAAAAAAATATATTTTATTTCTCTCTTTTAACTAAGATATTGTTTTTTGTTTTTTGTTTTAATACTTAATTAATTTTTTTTGTATTTTTAAGATATTATTGTATAGCTTTTTTAATGTTGTTATTTTTTCGATAATTAATTATGCTAATAGATATATACGCTTTTCTTTAAAGATATTTAATTCTTTGTTATAATTAACAAAAAATAAAGTTATTTTAATAGTATTTAAAATCTTTGCATTAAGTGTTAATTATATTATAAATAAAAGTAATATCTAATTACTTTAAATATTATTAATATAATACTTTAGATATTGTTTAAAACTTTAATTTGTTTGTTTTATCTAATTATTTATAATTAAATATTAAATATTTAATATTTAAAATCTTATATTTAATATTAAGAGAAGCGTCTTTTAATAATTAAACGTAAAAAGCTTGTCTTTATTACTAGTTAGTTTCTTAAATATACTATAATATTGTATAAATTAATTTAATACAATATATTTTAATTGTTTTGTATTAAACTTTTCTTTATATATAATAATATATAAGTACTTAATAAATTTATTAATTATTATTAGTATTAAATTATATTTGTCTTTAGTTGTTAAATTCGTTAATTTAAACAACTTAATAATAAAGTTTATTATAACTTTATTTTATAACAATTTAAATAATTTTTAATATTAAATTTCGTTATAATTTGTATATATATTATATTTGTTCTATTAATAATTAAGATATTGTTTAATATATATTTTAACAACTTATTTTATTTATAAGAACTAATAATGCTAGCGTAAAAGTTAAAGAATTTTCTTTACTTTTAAATGCTTTTGCAATAATTTATTATAATACTTTTTTATATATTTGTTAATTTTGTTAATAAATATTTAAAGTTTTTCTTTTTTTATTAAAAATTTCTTTATATTATTTTGAAATATTCGTAATATAATATTTAATTTGTGCTTATTTGTTAATAATAATTTGTTTTTGTTAATTTTAAATATATTATAATTAAACAATTTCTTTGTTTTTATATAATTATTTCTTCTATTAAATGCGTTTGCTTTGTTATTATTTTTACTTAAAATATATTGTATTTTAAACTTGTATTATTTAAGTCTTTTTAATTATTGCATTTGCTTTCTATTAAATTGCTTAATAATAATAAAATATATAAAAATTTTATAATTTGTAAAAATTATAAATTCGAATAATTTTTTCGTATATACTTTTTATAATTTTAAGAAAACTACTATAGCAAGTAGTTTCTTATTGTAAATATTATAGTTTTGTTTAATTAATAAAAGTTTTTTCGAAAAATATATTATTAAATATTAAATATTTTTATATCTTTAATTAAAGTATATATTAATAGGTAAATTTAATATATTAATTTCAATTTTGTTTAATAATTGTAAATTATATATTTTTAATATTAATTTTTTTTAAATATTTTAACTTAAGATTTTAAAATAATTTCTCTTTTGCAAGTTCTTATAATTATAACGTATTTTTTTTCGTAAAATTTGTTAATAATATTGCGTTTATTAAGTAGTTTTTAATAAATTTCTTGTTGTAATTTGTAAAACTTAAGAAGAATTATATTTTTTTAATATTTGTTAATAATTTTTATTTTTTAATTGTTTGTAACTTTTTAAAATTTATATATACTTTATATTGTTTAACAACAAATTTTAGAAAATTAATTTTTCCTTTATAAAATTTGTACTTCTTTAGCTTAAAATATAAATTTTTTATATTTAAATATTTTAATACTTTGAAAACATAATTAATATATTTTTTTAAAATTTTTAAATAAATTATAATATTGTTCAAGTATACTATAATAAATTAATTTAAATATTGTCGTAATATATTGTTAATTATTTTTTAATATATTGTTAAGACGTTTGTAAATTCGAATAATATTATTATATATTTATATAATTTATATTGTATACAAAAAGCTATCTTTTACTTTTTCTCTATTTTTATTCTAATTTAATTGTATATTTCTTATAAATCTAATTTAATAAAGTACTTTGTTTCAAATAATTAATTTTAAAGTTTATTAATATTAAATAATAAATATTAATTTTTAATTATAATATTATTTAGCTTCTAGTAATTAATAAATAGATAAAAAGTTTTATTTTTTTTTAATATAAAGAGAATCGAATATCTTATCTATAATTAGAATTTTTTAATAAATTTTTTTTTTGTTTTTTGCTAGATATTTGCGAAGTACTTCGAGCTTTTTTTTGAATAAAATATATATAAGTTTAAATATAAGTTGTTTGTTTAGTTTAAATTTAATTTCGTAATTTTACAATTAATATTTAAAAAAAGCTTCTATTATTTTCTTTTTTTGAAATAGATACTCTTAATTGTTGTATATTCGTAATATGTACTTTAGCGATTTTTTCGCTATACTAAATAGTCTATAATTTTTAAAAAATTTGTAATTTTTTTTGTTTATTTTAATTTTATAACTTAATTAATCTTTGTTAGTATTTATTGAATCGAACTTTATTAAATTGTTTTTTTGCAAAAATGCAAATTCGCTACTTGTAATTAATTGTTAATTAAATTTTTTATTTATTATCGAACGCTATTAATACGTAAATTAAATATAAATTACGTAATTATATTGCGCAAATCTAAGTACTTGTATATTTTAATTAATTTTTAGATTGTGTTGCTTTAATTAAGATATTTCTAAAACAATATTATAAATAACTATTTTTACTATATTAAAAATTAGTTTCTCGTAATATTGCTAAATAGCTACTAATAGTAATTTTGTTTCTTTATTTACTTTTTTATTCTTATTAAGTAATAAATTTTTATTTATAATTATTAAATTGTATACGTTAGATTTCTTTTAAATAAAATACTCTTCTCTCTTAACAAAAGCTTTAGTTATAAAATTATTTATTGTATTAAAATCGATTATTCCGATAAATTGTTATTTATTAACTTTAATTAATATAATAAGATATTATATATATACTATTAAATTTAATTATTATTGTTAAACTAATATATTGCATTTCTTTAATATACTCTTTATTAAAAAATTAATTTTTTATTTTATTTTAATGTTAAGACAGACTTTCGCTTCTAACGTTTATTTATGTTGAGCTTTCTTTCTATACTAAATTAATAATTTTAACTTTTTAGAAAATCAATTAATTTTTTCTTTGTCTTTTAGATAAATTTAATATAAATTGTTATAATATTTTATTTAATTAAGTATTGCATATTTCTTTGCTTTCTTTATTTTTTTTTAAGATAAATTTATATTGCTTAGTTGTTGCTCGATTTTATTAAAAATTTCTTTTTCTTTAGTAATATTGCTTTTTAGCGCTTTTTTGCATTTATTTATAATTTAATTTATTTGTTGTTTCTTCGATAAATTAATTAAAGTTTTAAAATGTTTTATAATATTGTCTAAATATTTGTAAAAAAAAATTTAGTTATATTTGTTATCTAAGTTTGTTACTAAATAAAAATATAACATTTTTAATTGTTTTGCTCTTATAATTTTATTAAGTATTTAATTAATTTTTTGTGTAAATACAAATGTCTTATTTAATAATGTTTTATCTAGAACTTTCTATAATTAATTTAGATTCTTTATTAAATAATAGTTGTTGTTTAATTTAATCTTAAGAGTGTTTGTCTTTATATTAATTTGCTTTCTAATATTGTTTTAACTATTAAATATTTTTCTTAATATAGTATTGATTTGTCGACGATTTATTAAATTTCGTAATTAATAATCTCTTGCAAAGTAACTTAATTTGTTATATAAATAATATATTTTTTAGAATTTATTATTTTGCTTTTCTTCAAAGTTTTTCTCTTTATATTGTTAAATAAAATCTAGTTTTATAAATACAAGTTTATAATAATTAAAATTATTATATTTTTAGTTAAAACAAGATTTTTTTTACTAATATTCGATTGTTAATTTAAAAAAGATTTTTGTTCTTTTTCGAAATTAATTGTATTTTTTTTTTATTATTTTTTTATATAGTTTATTGTTGAAATTAATAACTACTTCGATAAAATTAAATATATTGTTAAAAGTTTTTTTGTTATATATAATTTCGTCTTTTAGATTGTTTTTAAGATTTTGTCGAAATATTATTATAAATACAATATTGTTTTATTTGATTAAATTAATATATTTTTAAAATTTAGCAACGTAATTTGTTGCAAAAATTTGTTGAATTAAATGTTAAATTACTCTTTTTGCAATTTGTTTTTTATTAAATATTTTAAAGATTTTTCGAAATTCTTTTTTAACATTATTAAAGTTTATAAATATTATATAAAGATTTTCGCTATTATTTTTTAAATACTTTTGTAAATTTGATTTAAATTAATGTTAAACTCTTTCTTTAAAAAATATTAATACAAAAATCGTCTTTTGATTTGCTAAAACAAAATAGAAGATAAAATAAACATTTATTTGCATAAGTTAGTTCTCTAAATTAATACAATTTCTATAATAGATATTAATTTTATTAATTTTAATTTCGTCTTTTTTTATAATCGATAATTGACGTAATATTAATAAGCTAATATTTAAAATAAGTGCGCATTAATTTAATATAAATATTCTTAAAGTGTTCAAAGTATTACGTTAATACTTTTTACGAAAATATTAAAGTAACTTGTGTTATTAAAGAGATTTATAAATATTTTCAAACAATATAAACAATTACTTAGTAACAAAGATTACAACTATAAACAATTTTTATATTTAATAAATTTTAAAAAAGATTTGATAAATTAAAGTAATAATAAGTAAAAATCTATAATAAATTAAACACAATTTATAAAAAAGTTGTATTCTAGTTATTTGCTTTGTTTGCTTATTAAATATAGCGAATATAATTATTCGCAATATTTGTTTGTCAAATATGTTAAATATCATGCTTAGATTGTTTGCTTCTTAAGCATGTCGAACATAATAATAGGTTCGCTCAAAGACGTAGAACTTGAATTACTAGTATAGCTTTAATAAGCTCGTAATATATAGATAGTCGCTTTATAATAGTTATCTATCTTTATTGTTGTTGTTATAACTCTAAATTCTATCGAGCTATCTATTGGTTTACCTAATAACAATATTATTAATATAATTTTTACTTGTCAATAATAAAATAATACGAATTTTATCTTAACTTCTTATCAAAAATCCTTCTTCAAGCGACGCTAAGAAAAAAACAAACATCTTATAAATGTTTTGTAAATTATTATAGGGTTGCGTTTAGAATTAATATCAACATGAAAAATAAATTATTATACTATTAGTGCAAACGATTTACAGACATCTTAAATTAAATCGTACAGTTTGTCAAATGCCTTGTACTAAACTGCACTAAGTAGTGCGCACTGATAGTGCACTAATAGTACGCGTACGGTGTGCGTACGGTTGAGAGCCTTGCTCCCTTGATGACTAGGACCGGTGGCATTTTCCTCCTGCCATAAGACCACACCAGGTCCCCCATCTCTTAGCAATTTGGCCGTCGTATAGTTTATCGATCTGTCATGCTTCGTCTTTCTGTGCACAGGCATGACGACGCGGTTTGTCCTCGCGCCAGCCCCCTTCAAGCGACGCCTGGTCCATCTCAGCGATTCCCTTCTCCTTCCAATGTTCTGGCTTTCGAGGCCGACCTTCAGGACCTGCATGCAGGTGTACGGCATGCCCCATTCGGGTCCATGGCTCATGTTTCACAGTCGTCTTTGCGACCTACGTCCTTTGTGCCTTTCTCTATGCGTCTTGCATTGCTTGTACATCTTCTTGGTCACGGAGCTCACGGCATATAGCGTGACACCAGTGTCTGTCATTCTCATTCTTCCTCTGATGCTGTCTGGGATGCTAGCTGGGCTGTCACCAGAGCTTACCACCTAATCAAAGTCCAGATTGTTGTTGCCGGCTTCAGCTTTCTATCATTGGGCGTCATGATATCTAGATTCATTACACAAACTACATTGTTCGAATAATGCAGTACGGTCTCCCTATACCCACGGCTCGCAGAGCGATAGTCATTCCCATTCAGTCTCCAATCACCATCGGTCTAGCGTACATCAATCTGGCAGATCCTTTACGGCGTAATCATAGTCAATGAGCTGCTCATCCCACCGCATTTGCCATGTTAGCTACAATAGCTACATTTTCGGATTCCTCCACTTGCGGTCTTAGATGGAGGGCGGCAGATAGATTTGTTTGTTGACATGATGAGTTTTCGTCTTTCCAAATGTTGTGTTCGCCGTTTTCACGGTCAAGATCAGAACGAAGATGGCGTCGAATTCCTCGGGACAATGCGGTACATATAACTTCCTCTATCTCCATGTTTCTTCAAGACCTTTGCTATCCCGTGTCAAAGCTACCAACAAGCGGAAGAGACAAACTCTATCGATCAAGTGGTAAGCAGGATTACATCGATAGCTGCTAGGATTTCTTTCTTGTGCTAGGAGCTAGTGTTGTTCCTCTCCTTCCCTTCGACTCCACCGACCTCCACAAGCTTTGCAGGATTGACTAGAAGAGAGCCACGCCCACAGTATTGCCCATCGCGGAACATCAAGATCTGTGCAGGCTTGCATGTCTCACTCAAGACATACCACGCTGCAAAGCTTCCTAATGCTTGACGTATAACGTCATATGTGAACCAGGAAGGAAAATACAGCGGTGAAGCAGCTGGCATTAACTCGAATCTTCCTCTGTAGGGTGCTAGTTGAGTGTGGAAGCTGTTACCATGCACTTGGACGGCCATATCGTTCGTCGCTATATCTGTCAAACCGCCGATTATGACCATCATGACGTCGTTCAAACTCAACGTTCCGCTAGGAAGGCCTTCAATACGGAAGATGAAGACGGCGTTCTGGTCTCCATTCCCGAAGATTGCTATGTCGCGCCCAGTGTGCGTCAGGTTAGACCAATCGGAGGTCTTGTTCGCTTCGAAGCCTTCGCGTGGTCTCTCATACAGGTACCACAGATACCCAACGAATTTGTTCTGCCAGCGCAGCGTGAAGCGCCAGTCAAAGAACAACTGTCGATCGACCATGTACGCAATTGCACGGTTCAATCCCCAGATCATGTATCTCACGTCGAAACCTCCTTCTGCGTGTTTTCCGTTAAAGTAAAGAGCGATATCCGGGACTTGCTGACTTCAAAAGTACTTCGACGCAAGAGACCGGCCGTCAATCGGAAGTTTGACAAGAGAGTTGAGAGCATCCAGAGTGATTAGAAAGCACTCTTTGTTTCCCAGGTGTATGGAACCGCCGGTGATCATTCCGATGCTGAAGTCTGCAGGAGGCAGAGTTGCTGAGAGATTTGATGGTGGATTTGCTGGCGCCCCGTGTCTAGTAGCCGCTGACGATGTCGGAGAATTGGTTGGACCTGTTTCGAAGCCGTCTACAAGTGTAGAGCTTATGGAAGAGATGGTGGCTAAGCAGGTAACCAGCAGAACAAAGAAGCTGGTACAGCGCGAGAAAATTAGCGACATGAACGGCATTGACACGGGACTAGATGAAGGAAGAGTACGGAGCTATGCCAAGAGGAGCTGTATGCGTTCGTCATGGCAATCAATAAAGTGGAATCTCTCGAGAAGTATCCCAAGCTTTGACAACTTCCCAAAGCGGAAAAGCGCATATCGGGAGCGTAGCAACGTCTGAGCAAGCGCTGTTGGTATCGCAAGTCAGTGCGGCTATTCTAGATTCAGCCGACAATGTTTCCCCCAAGAGCAAGAATCTCTTGTCGAGAAAGGCTCTTGGTCATGGACTATCCTCATATGCAAGATTTGTCGACAGTCATCGACAGAATGTCTGCAAGATCTCTGTGATGGGCTGCTTCTCGACGATCGTGTTGGAGACGATTCAAGCAGCATGCTAAAGAAAGTTAATTGCAAGCGAAATCTCCCCCCTTCCTCTCTCTCATACGCTTCTTCTTGCGCACAGCATTCCATACGCTAGCAAAATCGGGCATCCTCTGTCCCAGCAGGTCCTGACCGTTCTTGAAATATGTGCTCTTCTCCCCTGACTTCCCTCCGTCAATGTCAGGAGCGAGTACGTGACATGATTTGGCCA
>JAABUW010006816.1_pt1 | contig 14074 bp, 10 predicted proteins | sample 5560081 | NCBI WGS metagenome assembly JAABUW01 (sample SAMN10711882, study PRJNA513363) | rock metagenome | isolation source: Antarctica rocks | place: Antarctica: Victoria Land, Knobhead sud
ATCGTTTCATTAAGAACTTCTCAAAGCTAGTTAAATCATTCACTCAGCTGACTAGAAAAAACACGTCTTTTGTTTGAAATGAGATCTGTGTTCAAGTCTTTGACAATTTAAAGAAACAAGTCAGCTCGACTCTTGTACTTCGTCACTTCGATCTTAAATGACAAGCTATTCTGAAGACTGATGCTTTGAACTATGTAAAAGATGAAATACTATCTCAGTATGATGATGAGAAAGTTCTTCATTCGATGATCTTCTACAGTAAAAGCATGATCTTCGCTGAAATTAATTATCACATCTATGACAAGAAATTGCTAGTTATTATTCGATGTTTCGAACACTGATGACTCAAGCTGAAATGCACTGAACTACTCATTCAAATGTTCATCAATCATCAAACTTTAAAGATCTTCATGAAAAACAAACAGTTGTATCGATGACAAGTCAACTATTTGAACATTTTATCAAAGTTCAACTTTCAGATCATTTTTAAATCAGGTAAAATGAACACTAAAGTTGATGCTTTAATCAGAATGCTTTTAGTGAACGTTTCTGAATCAGCTCAACGTCTTGAAGATCATTTTCAGACTATTCTGACTCTTGATAGAATCAATGTTCTATCTATTGAATTGAAAGCAAATCTTTATCAACGAGTATGAATGATCAATCAAACAGATGAGTTCTGCAGCGAATATAGACAAGTTATAAACGAAAACAAGCTCAAATTTCATATTACTAACCTGAAGAACTGCAAGATCATTGATGACGTTCTATTTAGAAAAGATCTACTGTGAGTTTCTGAGAACATGCACACGAAATTACTACAAGAAGTGCATGATCAACCTTCAATCTTTCATCTCAACAATAGATGAATCATTGATTTAGTTCAGCGTTTCTACTATTGATCAGATCATCAAGCTACTATTTGATGATACATTTGAAACTGTCATGCTTGTCAGCGAAGCAAAGTTTCTAGAAATAGCATCAATGAACTTCATCATTCTCTTTTGATTTCACAGAAACGCTGAAAAGATATAGCTATGAACTTCATCACTGAACTATCTCTGTCAGAAGACTATAATGTCATTTGCACAATCATATGTCATCTCATCAAAGAACGTCACTATGTTTTCTGTCATTGAGAAAATGATGACATTTCAGTCGAAGAAACGGTTTGAATCATGCTATGAAACGTTTATTGACTGCATGATTTACTCAGTTCTATTGTTTCGAACAGAGACTTTCAATTCATATCGACTATGTGAAAAAGTCTTTGCAAGCGACTGAGAATCACAGCTAGTCTATTCACAGTCTATCATTCTGAGATCAACAATCAATCGAAATGAGTCAATCAAGACGTTGAACGCGAACTTAGAATCTACTGCAATTACATGCAGAACGACTGAGTTAAATGAATATCTATGATGAAGTTCAGTGACAATTTCAATATCTTCTCAATCACTTCAATGATCTTCTTCTACTTTAATAAAGAATTTCACTTTCAAATGAGTTTCAACTCAGATATGATTGACTACAAAACAACTTATGAACGACTTGAAGCTAGAAAAGCAGACGATATTGTTATTTGAATGAAAGAGCTACTGAACTTCAATCATCAACAATTGAAAAAGACGAAGCTGATCATCAAAGTTCAGATCAATAAACATAAATGAAACATCATCTATGAAGTGAATAACTGAGTTTGACTATCTTTCAGAAACGTCAAGACAACGAGACTCTGCAAAGATTTGAAAGACAAACAGCTAGATCTCTATCAAATCACTGTCAAAGTGAGTATCTTCTATCATCTTCATCTATCAGTCAGCATGAAGCATCTGCATTTGATGTTCAGCTTGAAGCTACTGCAATTATATTCAGAAGACTCTTTATCAGAACAACATTCAGAATCACTCAGATCAATCACTATCGAAGATGATGAACATTGAGAGATAAATGATATATTGAACTTCAGACGCTATCAAGGTTGAATACAGTACAAAGTCAAATGAACAGATCTAGATAGAAACGATGAATGATACTATGTCGATAAAGAAAAATTCGATGACTCAGAGAAAGTTTTGAACGAATTTCATAAGCTATATTCAAACAAATTGCGCTAAATATTGAAATAACTATCAACAAAAGTGAGCAAATGAACTACATTCATGTGAACATGAATTTTCGAAGAAGAAAGTAATGTTACGAGCGTATCAAGACTGAACAAGACTGAAGCTTTAATCAATTCGCAGTGAACGCTAGCGAGTTCTCTGCGTAATGATTAAAGCTAATCAGCGAGCTAGTCAGATTTGACTCAGATATGACTCAACACTTTTTTTCTTTTTCAACATTCTTTTCTTTCATCAACATCTTGTTCATTTACATCACATTCTTTTCATGTCACAAACACATCTTTTTCAAGTCTAGCGCAGTCTCTGAACATTACATAAATAGAAGCTTTTGTATCAATCTTCTTCTGTATTCTTAATATTCAGTTATAGCTATTTCTAAAGATCAAGCACTATTAATTCTGATCTTCATTGATTGTATCATTTAAACATGATTCTGACAACTTTCTTCTTCAGCTTCATTGTTTGAGTGAGTGATATTTTCATCATTGAAAGCTCAGCTATGAGTGCTGAAGATGCAATATCAATCTTATCATGATTAAAGATGAGCTTTAAATTAATATTTACATTCTTTTTATCTATTGAGTACTTCTGTTGAACATTCAAAGCTACTTTCTTTTAAAAATTATGCAATGTCAAAATCATTCACTCATTTTTCTTTATTAAATATCAGATGATGATGATTTTTATAAATACTAGCATACACTTTAAATTGATGAAATCAATATGCTTAAAGCATTTATGCATTTGCTTTTAATGCAAATCTTGAAGATTGATGTTGTTTTCATCATTTATAGTAATTTGCAAGACATTATTGATGATGAGAATGACTTCATACTTGATTATCATGTTCATAAATGATCTGAATAATTTTAGTGATAGCAATAACTTTGACTTCATTGATTTTCATCTTTTCATCAATGCAATGAGCTTCATGAATTGCTTTGAAGTTGTTTAAGTCTTAAACTGATTATCATTTAAATTTTTCTCATTCTCATTCTCATCTTTAAATCAGTCAAGCTTCGCTGATGATGACATTGATGATGATACACATGCTCTTCAAATGACAAGAATAGCAGCAGTCTTAACAATAAAGATCACAAGCTCGCTCAAGATGAATGCATTTACGTTGACAGCTTGAAAAGTTTGAGAAATCTTGAAAGAATTAAGCTGAGAAATCTTGAGAGAATTAAGTCTGAGCGAAGAAAGATCTTCTACATCTGAAAGCATTGAAGATGAGAAGATTTCTATCTCTGAAGACAGTACGATAGAATTCTTAGATACAAGAGCAATTTTGCGTGTCTTAGAAGTCTTGAGTGCATCTAGATGAAGCAAAGTCTTGAAGAGAGTTCTTTTGCGTTCGATACATCTGAGAGACATTCTGACTATCTAGGATTGTTCTCGTGTGAGACTGAGATTTGTATAGCTTCAAAAATGAAGCTTTGGGATGTTTTGGGAATGTGAGGATGATATCTAGGTATTTGCTCTATTTGCACCAAATTTGAGGCTGATTTGTGGGTTTTCCCCGCCAAATTCGCTAAAACCCGAAAACTGAATCAGACTTTTGCATACAACGATACAATGACTTCCCGTTTCGCGAGGCTGTGCCACAACCAGACATAGAAGAATTTTGTCGCTCATTCGGTCTTTCTGCATTCGTAAACCCTGTCGTCTTCTAGCCTCATCCGAAGACACGCCGCACTGGCGCTTGGTTTCATGCTATGCAGGGCAGAAGTATCCTTAACTTTCCCACAAGGGAGCAGTGTTATCGTTATCTGCGGGCGCGCAACCTTCAACAGCTGCGCCATGTACATATCCAGTCGTTATTGGCAGAAGTGTACCCTTGTAGCCATCCACACCAGCACATTCCTCCTACTCGGGAGTTCACCCGAAGGTCTCTGATCCTCCCCAGTATATGTCGTGATATGGCAAAGGCCCATCCGGCGCTAGTGGATGGGTATTTACCCTTCGCCCACTTCTTCCTTCATCCGTATGCTCTACCTACTATATAGTTCAGTCAATATATCTACATGCCTATCTGCCCTCGTGTCCTCGTATACCAAGAGTTGGTTAATGATAACGCTGATTGGTTGATGACAAAAAATGCCACTATAGATTCTTCTAAATATTCTGAACGCCAGTCTCGCCACCTTAACCAGTGAGTGATTCTTTTCATTTTCAGAGCAACATCAGAAAAACGATGGCGTCCCCCACGCCTCATGATGATGGCAGTAAGGCTGCTCTTATCAACGGGGTTGGCTGGTTTGGTGCTTCTATTACCTTAATTTTCGTAGCGACAAGGCTCTATGCTCGTGCTAGATTGGTTCACGCGGTTGGATGGGATGACTAGTTTATGGTTGCTGCTCTGGTACGTTCTTTTCCAGTTTACTATTTGCGCTTTACGATTTATAATTCGAAGGGAATTTTCTGAAGCATAAAGTAGGTTCTGGACTTGATAGGAATATCATTACTCAGCGTTGCGGTGGACTATGGGTTTGGAAGACATGCAGCCAGCCTGTCACTACCTGATCTTATCCACGCATTGAAGTTCGCGTGGATTTCTCAGATTCCGCTTGTTCTTTCGAAATCAACTTCTCGTATTTCTATCGGCATTCTTCTTCTGCGCCTGTTCTCGGTCCATAAATGGCTCAAATGGTTCGTTATTATCACACTGATATTAAACACGTTCATTTGCATCGTCGCCCTTGTAATGGTGTTTGTGCAAACTACACCCGTGACGGCCTTATGGGATTCCCAATTGGCTCCAACAGCAAAGTCCTGAAATCCTGTAATTCAGCGGAATTCTGCGGTTGCTAGTTCTGGTAAGTCGCCCTTATCAACTCTTGACAGTATTACAGCAGTCCATAATAACGGTGATAGCTATGACCGCATTCATTGACCTCACGTTCACACTTTTCCCTGTGCTCATCGTCTGGAAACTAAAGCTCAAGCTCAAATTGAAAGTTGCTCTCGCATCTCTTTTGAGTCTAGGGTTATTGTAAGACGTCCCTGTCATTGCTAGATCTTGATTAAGCTGTATTAGTGCCATGGCAGCCTGTATTGTTAGCACCGTGGTGCTTATGGGCCTTTCAGCGCGGTCCGATTTTACATGTGAGCCTTACACCTTATCGCACTCATGAAGAGATGTTGACTCGTATTTAACTGTAGGGGAAGCTCCAGTAATGTACCTTTGGATTGTGTAAGTGTCCATTTAGAACCCCTTTGAAATATCGAAGCTAAAATGCACACTCCTTCTCAACAGATCTGAGAATCATCTTGTTATCATTCTGGGCTGCTTACCCTCTTTAAAGCCGCTATATATCAAATACATCAGCACACCTAGGAGAAACATCCACCCTGTCGGAAATGGAACAAGACCCAAAAACCAGGAATATCAGACCTACCTCAACGACTCATCGAAGTATCCCATAACAGATATCGAATTGAAGAACTCATATCCAGGTAGAACCGGCAAAATTAGCTCAAAATGCGACGCCGTTCACCCAAAACAATATTCTTGAGGAGTATCGAATCGTGAAGGTTGGTAGAATTAGAGCGTTCTTCTGTCTATCTGTTCCTGCTTTGAATCCCTCTCTAGGCCAGCGACATCATGAAGATAGGCCAAAAACAATTTTAAAGACTCTTAACATAAGAGCTTAAATTGCCATTTAGCAGCCGAAGACTCCTCTGTCTGTTTGTGCTTTCAGCTAGCCCTACCATGTATTGAAGGCAAGCCGATTCCAGAACGAGTACCACTAAATTACAACCTGAACAAATTTTCATTGACAATGTCTGTTTCACCAGAGTAATTCATCAGAGATGTTGATTAACAGTGATGCAATTACCGAAAGAGTCCCATTTTCTATGCCAACATGCTAGGCACGCTCTTCAACCACGCCTGAAGAATGGCTTGTAAATCCAATCGCGCATATTTGGAAACCGATTTATGTACCAGAAATGAAAAGAAGAAAATGAATACATAGCGATGTTTCATTTATTCTTTTTGTCCGAATAATAATTCCCACAATTGCCGGCTCACACACGCTTTGTCAGTGCCGCCTGAATGTTGCGAACCCAGTTCATCTCTGCCTCAAATTTGACCTCAATAATGTTCATCTCTTGAGATATGAGAAGGGGCTTGATGAGTTTGAGAATCATGTCAACGATACATTCAATACTAAACAGAGCGCTAGTGTGACCTGATCCCGCGTTTGGTTCGTATATCATGAAGAAGTTTGGAAAATCAGCCAGAGCGGTGAATTGATAAGCTTCGATGCTTCCGAATTGAGTCCAATGTTCTTGCTGCGTCATTTCGTTGCGATCTCGAATCGAGATGTGAAAGTGAAGCGGACTGAATCCGTTAGCGACTACAAGAATGTCACAGAGATAACGGCTGCCGCTCTTTGTGACGATCTCCTTGGCCTCAATGAATGTAATGGGGTCTTTCGTGAGGTGAATGTTTGGTTTTTTGAGCGCGGGTACGTAGCTCTCGTCAAAAATACGACGTTTACAGCCAACATCATATTCTGACATGACAAGAGACCAGAATCTTTGAGGAGCGTTATCTTCGATGTATGTGCGTGAAACTTGACGAGCGATAGCTCGAAGACGGGATCCTCGGAAATTTAGATAAAAGTGGCGAAACCTCGATTCGTACACCAGGAATATGATGAGTCGAAATAGTGAAAAAGTCGCCGGTAAGTAGCGGAAGACAAACTTCAGCATCGCAGAAATGCGCGAGTTTTTTTGCGGGAAATAGTATTGAGGCGTGCGGATAAACTGATTCAAAATTTGTACCTCGTCAATGATAGCAGGTACGATTTGAGTCGCAGAGCCTTTCAATTAGCTGTGTTGAAGCAAATGATAGCATTGAGCTTACAGCCATTTCCAATAACAGCGACTCTTTTGTCTTTGAGAACCACACTGTGATCCCACCTTGCACTGTGAAGAATTTGTCCTTCAAAGTTCTGCTCACCCTCGATACCAAGCTTATTAGACATGACAAGACCTCCAACGCTTGAGATTAAAACTTGACATTCTTGAATAAACACTTCTTCGATCTTTCGATTGAAGAATTGACATCTTCATGTTTCTGTTTCTTCTTTCCAGTCTGCTCCATCCCAAGAAGTGTTGAGACATATGTGTTTGTTCAAATCGAACTTTTTAGCTACATTCTTGATATACCGAAGAACTTCGAATTGATCTGAAAACAGCTTTGAAAAGTTTGGATTCGGGGCAAAGGAGAGAGAGTAAAAGATGCATGAAACATCGACACCACAGCCAGAATCTAACGAATTATGTTAGGCAAACTAATCAATGATCCGAGAATATTTAAGGGAACTTGGGTTGGGAACGAACATTGATTCGCGAACCAGACATCACCGATATCTTCTTGACGATCATATATTACGAATTCATCAAATCGAAGCTTAGACTTCAACTGACAGCCAAAAGTGATGCCCGAGAAACCAGCGCCTACGACAATAACTTTTCGAAATGGCAGTTCAATCACAGCCATTGCGCGTTTCAAACCTCAAGAGTAGAGATACAGAATGGCAATTGAGAAAACCCAGGCTTCAAGGTAAAGATGAGATTTCAATATTCTTGAAAGTAGCATCGAGAAAAAGGTGAATGTTGCATTGTCCGGCATGTGTTTGAGATCCTTGGTATTACTTCAGCTCTTGATGTGGGTTTGTATGCACGGCGTGAGAACGTACGCCAGTGAACGTATTGAATATTTCAGGACTACTGCGGCATCTTGATCTTCTGATGTAACGTAACCCCTTGTTATGCAAAAGTGCTAGTAACGGCACGAACAAATTAATGCTGGTAAATGCTTATATTCCTTGCTATCTTTTCCGCCGCCCAGTCTGCACCAGCGTGAAAGCATACGCGCGGCTTGGTAAAGTCTCTCGAAAGTCACAAGAGGAAACCAAATCGGCAAGCGAAGCTGTTCTAGCCTAGCCGCTATCTAATTAGATAGCAATGTGGCCACAATGCCCGACTCACTCATCTCTTGACCCAAACATCAAGAATGATTCGCCCGTCAATATTGGTTGATGAATCGGCCAATTTGGCCAAAGTGCTAGCTATATCGTTGAGTGAGCCAGAAGACAACGTTAGATACAACTCGCCATGTCGCACACATGCAGGGCTCACGATTGCAAAATTAATGCAACCAAGCGAAGCAGTCAACGAGGCGGCCGACCTATCCCCAGTTTCTGACTGCAGTCTTTGCTGGCAGAGACGGCCGACCCGCCCTTTTCCCTCCTTCCCTGCTCCATCATTGCACATTGCTTGGAGATTTCATTTTCTCCACCCATACGAAGTCCCGATTTGCACCGTGCCTTTGTCTCAACACACATGACTTCAGAACCATCCTTTTACATTTGTCACATCTGCATACTGTGCCAATTGCGAACATGAAGGCGATGATTGCGTGCATAGATCGAGAATTTGGAAGAGCGACACGGTTCCATGAATTCAGTAACCCTGGTAATCTCACGACGGACTCTAGCCGAGTTGTGACTATTGGGCGACTTAACTTTCGAAGATCATTCTACTCTTTGAGCATGCAAGTCTATTTCACTATTCTTTCTTTACAGCCCATTGATGTAATTATCTTTGTTTCGGAATCTTTGAAGTAACAATATTTTATGAACTGTCAAGAATGACATAGTAACAGATACTTTATAATGTTTTCTACTGCTTCTTTGACTGGTTACGATTTCATGTTCTGTTGCTTGCCGTGGATTCTGCCTTGCATTGCAATATCACTATATGTGTGCAGTACTATCTTAAAAGATATTCTGAGGCCAGTTCACCATCAAAGGCCGCCCACAGGAAAACAATGGAATCTGCCACCGGGGCCTTCCCCAAGTCCCATAGTCGGCAATCTCTTCCAAATACTCAAAGCTCGTCGTAACAATAAGCTCCAAGCATATGTGAGAGGAACGTCGATAATCGTATTAAATGCTAGCTGACTGGTTACTAGCTTTCTTCTCTCTCAGGGTACGGGGAGATGGTGACTCTGCAAATGGGATCGAAGACTTGGGTTCTTCTCAACAGCGAGCGTGTTGTCACAGAAATAATCGCTAAACGAGGAGCGATCACACACGAACGTCCCTATTTTCCAATTGCCGGCGGGCTTGTCAGCCAGGATAGACGTACTGTTTTGCGCCAGACAGCAGAGTGGACTGAAGATAGGCGAGTAATGCATCAACTTTTGAACGGCTCCGCACTGAAGATCTATGGAGAGTGGCAAGAAATTGAGAGCCTTCAGCTCTTGGCAGCATACGTTCACCGACCGTGCAAATGGTACAAACATCATAACTGGTATTCCAATTCCGTTGTTCATCGGATTGTACTTGGCAAGCGACTGCAAAAATCCTCATCGGAGCTCGCCGCCTTTGAACTCGCCACTCGTCAATTTATTAACAGCATCAATGGTAGTGCCGTCGATTTCGTTCCTCATCTCGCCAAAAGTCTTTCAGTTCTGGCGCCGCTACTGGGAGAAACAAGGACAATCTCATCACGACATTTATCGGACTTGGTGGGCCCCCGTTAAGCAAGCTATTGCAAATGGTACCGCGCCTCCTTCGTTTGTCCGCGACGTCCTCTTACACGGTGACACAAAATACACCGGTGATGACGCCGAAGCCATGTGGCTCGCCATGGGCATAATCGCAGCCGGTAGCGACAACCCTCGGATGACGTTAAACACGTTCGTCATGTCCACTCTCTGCCACCCGCACATCCTGCGAAAAGCCCGTCAAGAGATCGACAGGATCTGCAGCAACAGCCACACCGCCTTGCGTCTCCCTCGTATCGATGACATGCCATGCTTGCCCTACATTAGTGCCTTGATTAAAGAGCTTCTCCGCTGGCGCCCCGTTGTACCCCTCATCCCCCAGCATCAACTTACGCAGGATTTAGAATTCGAAGGATACCATTTCCCGCGTGGTACAGATTTTGTCATCAATTCGATCGCCGTGTGCGCAGAAGTCGAGGAGCCCGGAGATTTTCGGCCAGAAAGGTGGCTAGATGGGCATGAAAACGAGGGCAATATCACGCATGGCTTGTGGCAGTTTGGAGGCGGGAGGCGCATCTGCGTGGGGTACAAAGTCGCGCATCAGGCATTGTTTGTCGCGATTGCGAGGCTTTGTTATTGTTTTGACTTCGAGGCGGTGAGGGTTCTTTCATCTCTATCTACCTTCTTTAACGTCCAGTGCTAGATCCCTTGGATCCGACAGTCTACATACTGAAATATCATATTTGAATCGTTTAGGGGGGTCCATACGACAGCCAAGATCTTCGGTACGATGCTGTGGATGAGCCATTCCCCGTTATAGTCACGGTGAGGAGTAAGGAGCATGAACAATTGATCATCAGAGAGGCGGAAGCTCTGGGATTTTTGGAATCGGTAAAAGCTGGGTCTTGGGGCTGATGGAAATAGTTAGGGTCCTTCACCTTATCAGTTACATGCTGTTAGGCTACCAGGACAGTCTACAAGGTACAGGAGCCTAGTTTCATGCCCGATATGTAATCGTTCTGGGTGTATACCTGATGGGTACCGGGCACCTTCGCGCCCCCTTAAACGATATATGAATGAATGAAGTCGGCGAGGATGGGGTACATAGCCCAGGATCTTGGGTTGATACTGATATAATTACGAGTCTTCTATAATACGAGAGACAAGTTTTTAATCCCAGCAGATGCTATCCTCTACCGCCTGTTCGGCAGGAGCCGCAATAATCGAACGATAACCTAGAGCTGTACGAAAAAGGCTGCCGTGATCGCTGATATTCGACTATCTCTCAATGTGCGGCTATCGACACTCTACACGGAAGTCCATCACTGGGATGCGCAGATCCTGACAGATTCTGGTACGCTTTATCCCCGTTCACGGTCTTAGGACCTCTCCTTGGTTTGAACGTATCCCGCTCATCGTACAAGCTCTTGATCTCAAACTCTCGCACGGTCATAGCTAGGACAATCTTTAGCTCTAGCATCGCTAGTTCCTGCCATATACAATTGCGTGGCCCAAACTCAAACGCTCGCCAGGCCCCTTTGATGGGATATAAGGTGTCTCCACTTTGAGCAAGCCAGCGTTCAGGACGGAATGCGTGCGATTCAGGCTAGTAAGAGGGTTCACAGTGAATAGCTTCTTGAATTGACCAGACTAGACGGTTTTCATCTGGCATGTAGCAAAGTCTTGTAGGTCGCGTCTATAGTATGGAACAGTTACTCTTGCGTTTATTGGGACAAGTAGTTGTGTAAGGCCAGGTCTATGATTGTTTTGGTTCGGTCTTCTTTTGCCATTTCGTTTTTCCCGCGGTGACTCTCGAAGCGACTGTCCAATTCGCACGAAATGTACCACACCATACGACGAGAATTCCACCAGTGCATAAGAGAATGTAATGGATGATAGCTTTTTAATTAATTGGATGATGTCCCGACTTAAATTAGTAGTCGCCTCATCCATAGGGAAAACATTTCCCTTTCTAGCGAGCACTCGTAAATTTCACATAATGTCAGAGTATCCTGCGTAATATCTGGAATCAAAGTCACTAGATGCCCGCTACAACGTACTGAAGCCAAGGTTAAATATGGTTCTTCATATTTTCCATTCCTAGCCTCCCATGATCAATAGATCATTTCTGCCAGTCATGGAATATACATACTCTATCAATCTGCGAAATTTAGGAAGATGTTGTGTCCGAGTGACCTGAGAAGCCGAATCCGGTGAATGCAAGGACAAGAATTGGTGAACCAAAAGGCCAGATATCGATATATAATAACGGACCCAAACCAGGCATTGCGAGTCGAGTCTGTGGCGGAAGGACATGGTCATGTACGTCACCCGTGAGTCTAGATATGATTCTACCAACTGTGATCAAACGCCCAAACACCGGGTGGTGAGAGGGCATCGGCTGTGCGAGATTTTAGATACCTTGTCGCAATACATTTACAAGTATGGAGAAGAAATACTCTTAAAGACTTACCAGACCTTGTTTTTGCATCAGCTGGAATTCATGACGTACACTGTAGAGTCTGGGGAGAAATGCTGCGATGGCACCAACAAGCAGCACTAGGCCAGACTGAAGGGCAAAGCGCCAATCCAAAGCATAGCCTTGAAGAACATGCTTGATAGAGGCAATAGATTACTCAGAGTATCGGGCTTTGGACGAGCAATCCCGATGGCTTGTATGAGTTTCAATGCTTTAGCTGCTTCTACTCAGTTTGCACACTTCTTTCCAGCCCATCAATCAACCACAGAGCCTGCATAATGACGAACAAATCCCAGGTCTTGAGGACATAACCAACTTAGGCGTAATGTTTGCATTCAAACGCAGAATAGACTGGCCGCGTCGGGCCGGGTCATCGAGGATTTTGGGATCGAGTATTCGAGCCGGGTCAGAATGTTGGTATCGAGTACTCGGGCCGGGTCAGAAAGTAGGTATGAAAACCCGGCCCGGCGGTCAGTCTATGCTCGACGGTAAGTTTCACAAAGATGTTCACATCATGCAGAGCCATAACGTCAACGAGGTACAATCCTCAGCTTCACCCAGTTTCTCGACACCTCTTTCTCTGCATACAGCCCTCCTAACGGCCATATCTCACGCTTAGGATCTCACCTTCGTCCCTCCGTCCGCTCAGACAACCAGCGGCTACGACACCTTTGTTTCCACCTTACTCAACAGCACGGATATCGAGCAAGTGACGCAGACCGTCTACCCGCCCATATTCGACTGCAGCTACAGCTACAACAACAACAGCAACAGCATCCAGCGCGCCGCCATGACCGTACGGCCACTGGGAATTCGTCTGCGCCAACACCGCCCTTACCCGCGCCGTCGACAACTGCACCTACAACTACATCTTCACGGTTCCGCCCGCCATTCATACGAGGGATCTGAACTCGACTTTTTACACAGGACCGACGCAGCCTCAGAACCCGGACGCCAACGCGGCGGTCGATCTGCAGCGCTGGGTGAGCTCGTTTGCAGTCGAAGGACGACCGGCGGCGGAGGGCACGGAGGTGTTTGGAGAGTATGGGAGGGATGGAATGGTGCAGACTTTGGCGCTGGCGGGGGTGGCAAGGGAGGTTGATCCGATTGTGGTGAGGAGGTGCGACTTTTGGTTCGGGAAGACTTGTAAGTAATCGGCCCATGTTACGCTGGTGGGGTGGGGTGGGGCGAGGGAATGGGGTCTGTTTCGCCTGTTGTTTTCCAGCTGACAAACCTATACTATTGACTGTGTACAAGAAGATGGGTTAATAAGGGATAGCAGTTGAGTCGAAGCAGGCATACATGGGGGTTAGATATGGAGAGAATTTTCCTACCTACAGCACTACCAGTATGACTCCCGTAACTCCCTTTCAGCCTCCCCAATTCACGCTCCTTACACACGTCAATCAGGTTCGTAACGCGCGCGGAGGAGTGGTCACAACCAACAGTGCTTCAAAGAGTGTTTCACACAGTGCTCAGACAGTGTTTCAAGTAGAAATATAAAAACAGGGGTTCATGTGCGCATCAGAAATTGCTTCATGTACTGTATGCTCGCTGGCTAAGCGTCGAGGTCACTTCGTAGTTGGAATGGGAAATTCGGCTCCAAATAATGCTTCGTAGCTAAGCATTCAATATGCTCGCGACCAAACACCCTACCTCCTACATTTCTTACTTAAGCGTTCACGCATTTCCGGAATGATGAGACCCAGCAGAAATCATAACTAGGATGCGTTTTCTAGACTTGCGAAATGATGTATTGGTGATGAACGTGGAGGTAATGATGAGAGGGATCTTCCGTTGGGTTATGGCACTGGTAAGACGATGTGAGGGATATGAATGGGATGGACGATGTCATATTGGAAGTTCGAGTAAAAAGTATGCCGGGATCATGGTAGCATCTGTGCCGGACAGAGCGGTTCGTTTCGCTGTCTTCGGCCACTT
>JAABUW010006818.1_pt1 | contig 14074 bp, 14 predicted proteins | sample 5560081 | NCBI WGS metagenome assembly JAABUW01 (sample SAMN10711882, study PRJNA513363) | rock metagenome | isolation source: Antarctica rocks | place: Antarctica: Victoria Land, Knobhead sud
GAAATACAGGTGCCCCGATGGGTAGCGCTTGAACTCGGTGATCTCGCCGCGCACCCGCACCCGGCCGAACGCGCCCTCCAGCGTGCGCTTCACCGCGCCGGAGATCTCGCTGACGCTGAATTCGGGAACATTGGCGGCTTCGGACATCCTCCAAACTTATGCTAGAGCCGCGCCCGACAGAAGCGGGGGCGAGATGCGGGTTTTGGTGGTGGGCTCCGGCGGACGCGAGCATGCGCTGGCGTGGGCGATCGCCGCGTCGCCGCTCACGACCAAGCTGTGGATCGCGCCGGGCAATCCCGGCACCGGGCTGCTGGGCGAGAACGTCGTGGTGGCGGCCGAGGACATCGACGGGCTGGTGAGCTTCGCGCGCGACCAGGCGGTCGATCTCGTGGTGCCGGGCCCGGAGGCGCCGCTGGTCGCAGGCCTGGCCGACGCGCTGGCCGAGGCCGGGATCAAGTGCTGCGGCCCGAGCCGCGCCGCCGCTCAGCTCGAGGGCAGCAAGGCCTTCACCAAGGCGTTGTGCGACCAGGCCGGCATCGCCACCGCGCGCTGGGAGCGGTTCGGCGACCGGGAAGAGGCGCTCGAGTTCGTCCGTCGCCGCGGCGCGCCGATCGTGGTCAAGGCCGATGGGCTGGCCAGCGGCAAGGGCGTCGTCGTCGCCGCCACGCTCGAGGAGGCCGAGGCCGCGATCACCGCGATGATGCAGGCGCGCCGCTTCGGCGAGGCCGGCGCCACGGTCGTCATCGAGGAGTGCCTCGAGGGCGAAGAGTGCAGCCTGTTCGCCCTGTGCGACGGCACCGACGCCGTGTTCCTCGGCCTCGCCCAGGACCACAAGCGGCTCGGCGACGGCGACCACGGCCCCAATACCGGCGGCATGGGCGCCTTCTCCCCCGTGCCCGGCCTCGACCCGGCGCCGTTGATGGACGCCTTCATCCGTCCGGCGCTCGCCGCCATGGCCGAGGCCGGCACGCCGTTCCGCGGCATCCTGTTTGCAGGCCTGATGCTGACCGCATCCGGCCCGGTGCTGGTCGAATACAACGTCCGCTTCGGCGACCCCGAGTGCCAGGCGCTGCTGCCGCGCCTGCGCAGCGACCTGCTGCCCGGCCTGCTCGCCGCCTGCCAGGGCGAGCTGGCAAGCTTCGACCTGCGCTGGCGAGACGAGGCCTGCGCCGCCGTGGTCATGGCCGCAAGGGGCTACCCCGACGCGCCCGAGACCGGCACCGTGATCGACGGCCTCGAAGCCGCCGCCGCCACGCCCGGCGCCCTGGTGTTCGAAGCCGCCACCCGGCTCGACGACGGCAAGCTGCTCGCCGCCGGAGGCCGCGTGCTGACCATCTGCGGCACCGGGCCCACGCTCGCCGCCGCGCGCGACGTCGCCTATGCCGCCATCGACCACGTGCGCTGGCCCGGCGGGTTCTGCCGCCGCGATATCGGCGCCAAGCGGCTTTGACCGACGACGGCGACGAGGACGGTCCGCCTCCGCTCCCGGGCGGGAAATTCTACATGACGCCCCCAGGCCACGCCGCCCTGCACGCCTCGTTCGCCGGCTTCAAGACCGAGCGCCACCGCGTCGTCGAGATCGTCTCCTGGGCCGCGAGCAACGGCGACCGCAGCGAGAACGCCGACTACAAGGAAGGCAAGCGCCGCCTGCGCGAGATCGACCGCAAGCTCCGCTTCATCGAGCGCCGCCTGGCCTATGCCGAAGTGGTCGACCCGGCCACCCAGACCCAGCGCGACCGCGTCTTCTTCGGCGCCACCGTCACCTATGCGACCGACGACGCCGAACGCACCGTCACCATCGTCGGCGTCGACGAGGCCGACATGGCCCACGGCAAGGTCAGCATCGCCTCGCCGATCGCCCGCGCCCTGCTCCGCGCCCGGGTCGGCGACGAGGTGCGGGTGCCGACCCCGGGCGGCGCGGCGATCATCGAAGTGACCGCCATCGCCTACCCCGCGGCCTGATCAACCGGCGTTCTTCGGCGCCAGCTTGGCGACGAGAGTGATCAGCACTCCGAAGCGGAAGCCGGCTTGCCGCGCGCGATGAACAACGCCTCCAGCCAGACCAACGCAAAGAAAACAATCGCGGCGTAGCCGACCCAGCCGAAATGCGCATTGACTGACGCGACCCTATCCCACACCGGTCCGCCCAGCTCGAACCGGCTGCCGATCAGCCCCAGCAGCTCGACCGACCCCGACCCCGACCGCCATCAACACCGAAGCGCCCGTGATCGCGACATTGTAGTAGAGCTTTATGAGCACGAGAGCGAGGCTGATCAGCCTGCGCCGTTCCGTGACGCTCACGCCCGAATTAGCCGACCTGGGTGAGCCACTGCGGATGCTGCATCGTGCCGTCGAAATGCTGGCTGACCTTGTAGCGCTCGGTGCTGCCGTCCCGCGCCACCGCCGCCGATCGGGCCAGCAGCGCGTCCTGCGCCTCGCGGCTCATCGGCTGGTAGGACCGTACCGCGTTCAACGTCTGCTCCAGGATCTCCATCTTGTCGCAACCGGCCACCACCACCGACACCGGCTGGCTCATCGAGTAGTGCAGCATCTCGATCGGCTGAGCGACGCCGCTCTTGAGGATGAAATCGTCGCCGAACGTCTTCATCGCCAGCACCCCGGTCTCGTCGCGCTGGGCGAGCGGGAAGATGGTTTTCTGGAAACTGTCGAAATGCGCGTCCATGATGTTGACCGGCATCTGCACGCTGTCGAACTTGAAGTTGTGCTGCTGCGCCACCTCGAACATGTGCGCATGGATCTCCGGGCTCTTGTGCCCGGTGAAGCCGATGTAGCGGATCTTGCCCTGCTCGCGGGCCCGCAGCATCGCCTCGAGCGCGCCGCCCTGGGCGAAGATCCGCTCCGGGTCGTCCATGCGGATCACCTCATGGAACTGCAGCAAATCGAGATGGTCGGTCTTGAGCCGCTTCAGCGACGTCTCGAGCTGGCCCATCGCCGCCTCGGCGGTGCGGCCGTCGATCTTGGTCATCAGGAACGCCCGCTGGCGATAGCCGCCCTCGAGCGCGCGGCCGAGCCGAACCTCGCTCTCGCCGCCGTTGTAGTCCCAGCAATTGTCGCAGAAATTGCCGCCGGCATCGAGGAACGCGTGCACGATCCGCACCGCCTCGGCCGTGTCGGGGCCGCCGGGCTTGGCCAGATGGAAGCCGCCCAGCCCGGCCAGCGACACCCGCTCGCCAGTGCGCCCGAGGATGCGGAACTTCATCCCGCCCTCGTCGATCGTCGCCGGTGCCGGAAACCCGGGCGAGCTTTGCCCCTGCGCCGAGGTGCTACCGATGGCCGTGGCAGCCGCAACCGCGGACGCCTTCATGAAGTCGCGACGTTCCATGCTGTCGTCTCCGTCTCTGTCCGGCCCGCGCCCAATGCACGCACCGCGGCGCACGCTGCGCCATATCCGTTGTCGATGTTCACCACCACGATGCCCGGCGCGCAGCTCGCCAACGCCGCGCCCAACGCCGCCCGCCCACCCTCGGCCACGCCGTAGCCCACCGAGGTCGGCACCGCGATCACCAGCCCCGGCACCAACCCGCCGATCACGCTCGGCAGCGCCGCATCCATCCCGGCCGCCACGATCACCACCCGCATCGCCCGCAACTCGTCCGCCCGCCGCATCAGCCGCCACAACCCGGCCACGCCGACATCGGTGATCTCCAGCGTCCGCCGTCCTTCGAAGAACAACGTCCGCGCCACCTCGCGCGCCACCGGCACGTCCGACGTTCCCGCCGTCACCACCGCGACCTCCGCCGTGCCCACCGGCGCCGTCACGGCGCCGAAGAACGCCGTCCGCGACACCGGATCGTAATCCAGCGCCGCCGCCTGCGCGTCCGGCAGCCGGGGCAGCGTCTCCGCGGAGAGCCGCGTCAGCAGCAGCGCCGTGCCCCGTTCGCCCGCGAAATCGAGGATCGCCGCGATCTGCTCGGCCGACTTGCCGGCGCAATAGACCGCTTCGGACAGCCCGATCCGCCGCTCCCGCGCCTCGTCGAGCACGAATTCGTCGGCCGCACTCATGCCGGCTGCAGGAACGCGCTGCCGTTGCGATACGGCGCGAAGCTCGCCGCTTGCCCATCCGCGCCGGCATCGGCCAGCAAGTCGCGGAGCCGTCCCTCGGTCGCCGGGTCGAGCCGCCCGAGCGCCTCGGCGTCCAGCTCGATCACCAGCCCGGCGCGCCGCACCCGGCACCTTATCGTCTTGGGCGACAGCGCCCGCCGCAGCGCCTGCTCGGCCCGGTCGATCATCCGCAACGTCGCCGGATTGATCGCGATCCCGGTCTCGACCCGGCTCGACAGGCACGGCGACGCCGGCAGCTCCGCGATCTCGCCCAGCCCGAGCGACGCCGCCAGCAACCGCACCCCCTGCTTGGCGATCCCGGCCTCGACGAACGGATGCCGCACCGCCTGCGCCCGCGCCGCCTCCAATCCCGGCCGATACTCGCCGAGGTCGTCGAGGTTGGTGCCCGACAGGATCTGTCGCCCCTCGAAGGACAGCGTCCGCGCCGCGATCGCGCCGTACAGGTTCGTCTTGCAGAAGAAACACCGGTTGACCGGATTGGCGCGGTAATTCGGGTCGGCGAACTCGCCCGCATCGATCACCTGCAGCTCCCAGCCGCGCGCCTCGGCCAGCGTCCGCACCCGCGCCGTCGCCGCCTCCGGCACCGCCGGCGACGTCGCGTGCACCATCCGCGCCCGGGGGCCGAGCACGTTATGCGCCAGCGTCGCCAGGGTCAGGCTGTCCACCCCACCGCTGACCGCAACCGCGACCGGGCCCATGGCCGACAGGATCGACCGCAATTCATCCATGCAAACCATCCATCGATTCTGCGCGCGATTCTGCGCGCTGCTCGGCGTCATGCCGCAGGCGGGCCCGCTCGGCATGGCTCGCGCCGCCCGACGCGTCGTCGCTGTCCGCCTTGCCGGTGGCGCCGCCGGGCCGCTCGACCCGCTTGACGCGCATCTGGGTGCCGTCGACGTCGACGTCCACCATGGTCCGCTTCAGCGCCCGTCCCTGCACCAGGTGGGTCCGCAGTCCGATCGTCGTCGTCTCGCGGAAGCACGCCTCGATCGCCGTCTCCAGCGCATCCGGCCGCACCAGCACCTGCACATGCACCGCCAGGCGCGACTTCTTGCCGAACACCGGCGCCTGGATCACGTCGTGCACGCCGTCCACGGCCCGCACCCGGTCGAGCCCGCAGGCCAGGTCCTCGCCGGACTGGTCGTCGATCTCGAACGCGATCACCGCCAACTCGCGATGCGCCGCTCCCAAATCCCCGCCGACATCGGAAAACACCATCGCCCGCAGCACGTTGCTCAACCCCGGCAGCGTCCGCGTGCCGAACCCGATCCCCATCCGCCCGACCCGGCCGCGCAGCCCCTCCCGCGACCCCCGGCACAGATGCCGCAGGATCGCCGCCCCGGTCGGCGTCACCCGCTCGCCGGCGATCCCGTCATCGACTACCTCGAACCCCTCGAGCAGCAGCGTCGTCGCCGGCGCCGGCACCGGCATCGGCCCATGCTCGGTCCGCACCCGGCCCGACCCCAGCGGCAACGCGCCGACGCTCCAGCGCGCCGCGCCGACCGCCGCCACGATCGCCGCCGCCGCGACGATATCGGCCAGCGAATCGGCGTGGCCGACCTCGTGGAACGTCACCTCCTCGGCCGCCACGCCATGCACGCGCCCCTCCGCCTCGGCCAGCAGGCCAAAGATCCCGAGCGCATGCGCGAGCACCGCGGCGTCCAATCCCGCACCCTGCAACCGCGCCCGCACCACCCGCCAGGGCGTGTGGCCATGATGATGGGAATGATCATGATCGTGATGCTGATGCGGGTGCGCATCGACCTCGAACCGCGCCCCCTGCAGCACCGAGTCGCGATGCTCGACCAGGCGGCACGCCACGCCGGACGCCGCCCGCGCCGCCGCGACCGCGACCGCTTCGTGCTCGGGAAACGCATGCAGCAAGGCCGCGACGAACATGTCGCCCGCCGCGCCGCCCAATGCGTCGAGGTGGATGTGCTGCACCAGTGATCCCATTTGATTGACGTCGCCCACTGTAAAGCGCGCCGACCCCGCGCGTTCAGTCCAACCCGGCGTCACGCTCCCGCGAGCGCGCCACCGCCCGCGCCGCCCGCGCCGTGATCCCGGCCCAGTCGCCGCGCGCGATCTCGGCCGCGCCGGCCAGCCACGACCCGCCGACCGCCACCACGTTCGGCAGCGCCAGCCACGCGCCGGCGCGATCCTCGGAGATCCCCCCGGTCGGGCAGAACAGCGCCTGCGGGAACGGCCCGGCCAACGCCTTCAGCGCCGCGATCCCGCCCGCAGGCTCGGCGGGAAAGAACTTCACCACCGTAAAGCCGCGCTCGGCCGCCTGCATCAGCTCGGACGCCGTCTGCACCCCCGGCACGAACCCGATCGCCCGCCCGCGCGCCGCGTCCAGCAGCGAAGGCGTTGCCCCGGGGCTGAACGCGAACCGCATCCCCAGCCGCTCGGCCAGATCGAGATCGGCCGGCGTCAGCACCGTGCCGAAGCCCACGATCGCGTCCGGCACCTCGGCCGCGATCGCCCGCGCCGCCTGCGCCCCCGCCCGCGTCCGCAGCGTCACCTCCAGCAGGCGCACCCCGCCCGCCACCAGCGCCCGCGCCAACGGCACCGCCGCGCTGGCATCCTCGATCGTCAGCACCGGGATCAGCCGTGCGGCGCGCATGAAATCGCCGATGTCGCTCAACGCTGCTCTCCCGTCCTGGTGTCGACCGCGCGCGCCTGGCAGGCGCACCGCGGCCGCGATACACTTGCCTCCGTCCGACCACCAACACCACAACTTCGGGGCGCACCGTGCCGCAGACCCGCCGCAACCTGCTCCTCACCGGAGTGTCCGCCGCACTCGCCGCGCCGGTGATCGTCCGCGCCCAGGCGCAGACCACGCTCAAGCTGATCCCGCAGGCCGACCTCGCCGTGCTCGATCCGGTCTGGACCACCGCCTACGTCACCCGCAACCACGGCCTGGCCGTGTTCGACACGCTCTACGGCCAGGACGAAGCCTTCCGCCCGCAGCCGCAGATGCTCGAAGGGCACAGCATCGACGAGGACGGGCGGCGCTGGCGCCTCGTGCTGCGCGACGGCCTGCGCTTCCACGACGGCACCCCGGTGCTGGCGCGCGATGCCGTGGCCAGCATCCGCCGCTGGGGCGCGCGCGACGCGTTCGGCCAGGCCCTGCTCGCGGCCACCGCCGAGCTGTCCGCCGCCGACGACCGCACCGTCCAGTTCCGCCTGCACGCCCCGTTTCCGCTGCTGCCCGACGCGCTCGGCAAGGCCGGCCCGAATATCTGCGCCATCATGCCGGAGCGCCTGGCCAGCACCGATCCGTTCAAGCAGGTGACCGAGATGGTCGGCAGCGGGCCGTTCCGCTTCCTGGCCGACGAGCGGGTCTCCGGCGCGCGCGTCGCCTACGCCCGCTTCGACGGCTACACCCCCCGCGCCGAGGGCACGCCGTCCTGGACCGCCGGGCCCAAGCGCGCGTTCTTCGACCGGGTCGAGTGGCACGTCATCCCCGATACCGCCACCGCCGCGGCCGCGCTGCAGCGGGGCGAGATGGATTGGTGGGAAAAGCTCGATTTCGACCAGAAGCCGAAGCTCGCGCGCGATCCCAACCTGCAGGTGTTCGTCGTCGAGACCACCGGCAATTGCGGCTTTCTCCGCTTCAACTGCCTCCATCCGCCGTTCGACAACCCCGCCATCCGCCGCGCCCTGCTCGGCGCCGTCGACCAGGCCGACTTCATGCAGGCCGTCGCCGGCGACGACACCACCGCCACCCGCACCGGTGTCGGCTACTTCACCCCGGGCGCGCCCATGGCCAGCGATTCCGGCCTGCAGGCGCTCACCAGCCAGCGCGACCCGGCCGCCGTTCGCCGCGCGCTCGAGGCGGCCGGCTACCGCGGCGAACGCGTCGTGGTGATGGTCGCCACCGACTTCCCGACCCTGGCCGCACTCGGCAATGTCGGCGCCGACATGCTGCGCCGCTGCGGCATGAACGTCGACCAGGTCACGACCGACTGGGGCACCATCGTCCAGCGCCGGGCCAGCCGGGCCGCCCCCGACAAGGGCGGCTGGAACGTGTTCTTCTCCACCTTCACCGGCCTCGACATGATGAGCCCGGCGGTCAATTCCGGCCTGCGCGGCAACGGCCCGGCCGCCTGGTTCGGCTGGCCCGACGCGCCCCGGCTCGAAGCGCTGCGGGCCGAGTGGTTCGCCGCTCCGGACCCGGCCGCGCAACAGGCGATCAGCCGGCAGATGCAGCTTCAGGCGTTCCAGGACGTGCCGTTCCTGCCGCTCGGACAATATTTCCAATCCACCGTGCAGCGCCGCTCGCTCACCGGCACGCTGACCGGGCTGCCGCTGTTCTGGAACGTGCGCCGCGCCTGAGTTGATGCGGACAATGCTCACTATTCTTCTGACCGGCCTGGGTGTCGCCCTCGTCGCCGCCCTGGCCTGGCTCTACACGCCGGACCGCCCCCGCGCCGCACTCGAGGCCGCCTATGCCGGCCCGCCCTCGCAGTTCCTCGAAATCGCCGGCGTGCGCCTGCACGTGCGCGACACCGGGCCGAGGGACGCGCCCGCCGTGATCATGCTGCACGGCTTCGGCTCCAGCCTGCACACCTGGGACGCATGGGCGGCCGACCTCGAGCGCGACCACCGGGTCGTCCGCTACGATCTGCCCGGCTTCGGCCTAACCGGACCCGATCCGACCGGCGACTACACCGACGCCCGCAGCATCGCCATCCTGATCGCGCTGATGGACCGGCTCGGCCTCGCCCACGCCAGCCTGGTCGGCCACTCGATGGGCGGCCGCATCGCCTGGACCGCCGCCGCCCTGCATCCCGACCGTGTCGACCGCCTGGTGCTGGTCTCGCCCGACGGCTTCGCCAGCCCCGACATCGGCTACGGCGCCACCCCGCACGTGCCGCCGCTGATGCGCGCGCTGCCCTACGTGCTGCCGTCGGCCATGCTGCGCGGCTCGCTCGCCGCCGCCTACGCCGACAAATCCGTGCTCACCGAGGCGCTGTTCACCCGCTACCGCGACATGATGCTCGCCCCCGGCGTCCGCCAAGCGATCGTCCAGCGCATGGGCCAGCAGGTCCTGGTCGACCCGGTGCCGCTGCTCCGCACGATCCAGGCGCCCACCCTGCTGCTCTGGGGCGAGCAGGACGGCATGATCCCGTTCAGCAACGCCGCCGACTACCAGCGCGCCCTGCCGCATGCGACGCTGTCGCCGCTACCGGGCGTAGGCCACATCCCGCAGGAAGAGGCGCCCGCCACCGTTGCCCTGGTGCGCGCCTTTATCGACGGCGTCAGCGCAGGCCCCTGAAGAAATCGCGCAGCAGGTCGCCGCACTCCCCCTCGCGCACTCCGCCCACCACCTCCGGCCGGTGCAGGCAGCCGGGCTGGGCGAAGATCCGCGGCCCGTGCTCCACCCCGCCGCCCTTCGGGTCGTAGGCGCCGAACACCACAAGACCGACGCGGAAATGCACGCACGCCGCCGCGCACATCGGGCAGGGCTCAAGCGTCACCACCAAGGTGCAGCCGAGCAGACGCGTCGTGCCCAGCCGTTTGGCCGCCGCCCGCATCGCCAGCAGCTCGGCATGGGCCGACGCATCGCGGTCGCGCTCGACCCGGTTGGCCGTCTCGGCCAGCACCGTCCCATCCGGCCCGAGCAGCACCGCGCCGACCGGAACCTCGCCCCGATCGGCCGCCGCGCGGGCCAGCCGCAACGCGTGTTCCATGCCTCCTGCTTGCCCGCCGAACCCCGGCGGGGCTACTGACCCCGGCATGAGCGCTCAATTCCGACCCGTTATCGGCGTCACCCTCGACGCCGAGCCGCCTGGCGGCTACTCCAAATACCCCTGGTATGCGCTGCGGGCCAACTACGCCGCCGCCATCGCGGCCAGCGGCGGCCTGCCCATCGCCCTGCCGCACGACCCGGCGCTGGCCCGCGCCTACCTCGACCTCGTCGACGGCCTGGTCGTCACCGGCGGCGCCTTCGACGTCGATCCCGGCCTCTACGGCGACAAGGCCCGCCACGCCACCGTCACCCTCAAGGAGGACCGCACCGCCGCCGAGCTCACCCTCGTCCGCGGCGCGCTCGCGCTCGACAAGCCGGTGCTCGGCATCTGCGGCGGCGAGCAGCTCCTGGCCGTCGCCCTCGGCGGCACGCTGCTGCAGCATATTCCCGAGACGGTGCCGGATGCGCTCGAGCACGAGCAGCCCAACCCGCGCGACCAGCCCAGCCACGACGTCCGCCTCGTCCCCGGCACCATGCTGGCCCGCATCGCCGAGGCCGACACCATCCGCGTCAACTCCGCCCACCACCAGGCCGTGCGCAGCGCCGGCAAGTTCGCCGTGGTCAACGCCACCGCCCCGGACGGCGTCATCGAAGGCATCGAGGACCCGCGCTACGCCTTCTGCCTCGGCCTGCAATGGCACCCGGAGTTCCTGATCGACCCGGCCGACCGCAAGATCTTCCAAGCCTTCATCACCGCCGCCGGGGGCTAGACGCATGACCGAGCCCGACGAGATCGCTCCTGCCGAACGGGGCGAACGCATCGCCAAATGGCTCGCCCGCGCCGGCATTGCCAGCCGGCGCGACGCCGAGGGCCTCGTCGAGCAGGGCGTAGTCAAGCTGAACGGCGCCGTGGTCACCCATCCCGCGACCTTCGTCGCCGACGGCGACGCGGTGCATGTGCGCGGCAAGCCGGTCGCCGCCGCCGAGCGCACCCGGCTGTGGCGCTACCACAAGCCCGACGGCCTGGTCACCACGCACAAGGATCCCGAGGGCCGCCAGACCGTGTTCCAGCAATTGCCGGCGCAGCTGCCCCGCGTGGTCAGCGTCGGCCGCCTCGACCTCAACAGCGAGGGCCTGCTGCTGCTGACCAACGATGGCGCCCTGGCAAGGCGGCTGGAGCTGCCCAGCAATGGCTGGACCAGGCGCTACCGCGTGCGCGCCTGGGGCGCGGTCGACGACGCGGTGCTGGCCGGGCTCGCCCGCGGCATCACCGTCGAGGGCGTCAAATACGGCGCCATCGAGGCCGCGGTCGAGGCTCGCACCGGCGACAACGTCTGGCTCTCGGTGGCGCTGACCGAGGGCCGCAACCGCGAGGTGCGCCGCGTGATGGCCCATCTCGGCCTAGCGGTGAACCGGCTGATCCGCGTCTCCTATGGCCCGTTCCAGCTCGGCCGCCTGCCGCGCCGCGCCATCGAGGAGGTGCCGGGCAAGGTGATCCGCGAGCAGATCGGCCTCCCATGAGGATTATCGCCGGCGAATGGCGCGGCCGCGCCCTGGTGGCGCCCGAGGGCGAGACCACCCGCCCCACCGCCGACCGCGTCCGCCAGGCGCTGTTCGACCGCCTGCTGCACGCCCCTTGGGCCGGGCCGGATGCGGTCGAGGGTGCCACCGTGCTCGACGCCTTCGCCGGCACCGGCGCGCTCGGGCTCGAGGCGCTGTCGCGCGGCGCCGCCACCGCCTACTTCATCGAGCAGGACCGCGCCGCCGTGGCCGCGCTGCGCGCCAACGTCGCCGCCTGCGGCGCGGTGGCGCAGTGCCACGTCCGCGCCGGCGACGCCCTGCGCCCGCCGCCGGGCACCCCGTGCCGCCTGGTGTTCCTCGATCCGCCCTATGGCTCGGCGCTGATCGAACGCGCCGTCGCCGCCCTGACCACCGCCGGCTGGATCGCCCCTGACGCCCTCGTCATCGCCGAACTCGGCCGCACCGAACCGCTGCCCGAGGCGCCGATCGCAGCCGAATGGGCCCACGGCACCGCCCGCATGGTGGCCTGGCGAAGCTAAACTTAACGCCGCCCGAACAGCCGCTCCAGCTCGGCCCGCGTCAGCTTCAGCACGGTCGGCCGGCCATGGCTGCAGGTCGCCGCCCGCGGCGTCGCCTCCAGCAGCCGCAGCAGCGCGTCCATCTCCGCCGGCTGCAGCCGCCGCCCGGCGCGGATGCTGCCGTGGCACGCCAGCCGTGCCAGCACCGCGTCGAGCCGATGCTCGAGCGCGGTCGCCACCCCATCCTCGGCCAATTCCTCGGCAATATCACGCAGCAGCGGCGCCGGGTCGGGCGCGCCGAGGGCCGCCGGCAGCGCCCGCACCAGCACCGCGCCCACGCCGAACCCCTCGATCTCCATCCCCAGCCGCGCCAGCCCGGGTGCGGCCTCGAGCAGCAGCGCGCACGCCGCCTGCGGCAACTCGACCACTGCCGGCAGCAACAGCGCCTGCGCCCGGATTGCGCCCGCCGCCAGCTGCCCGGCCAGCGCCTCATGCGTCAGCCGCTCATGCGCCGCGTGCTGGTCGACCAGCACCAGGCTGCCATCGCCCGCCACCGCCAGCACATACGTGTCGAACACCTGCCCCAGCGCCGCCCCCAGCGGATGCTCCGGCACCGGCTGCGGCGCCGGCATCGCCCGCGCCAGCGGCGTGCCCAACAGCGGCAACCCCGCCTCGGCGAATCCCGGCCGCGGCACCGTCGGCCGGCTCGCCACCAGCCGCAGCGCCGGCCGCGCCAGCGCCGGCGCCCCGGCCCCGCCCGACAGCGCCCGCCGCAGCGCCGAGATCACCAGCCCGCGCACCGCCTCCGGGTCGCGGAAGCGCAGCTCGGTCTTGGCCGGATGCACGTTGACGTCGACCTGCTCGGCCGGGATCGCCAGATGCAGCGCCGCGATCGCGTGCCGCCCGGGTGCGACCACGTCGCGATAGGCCACCCGCAGCGCCGTCGTCAGCACCTTGTCCGTCACCGGCCGCCCGTTGACCACCAGGCTCTGCCCGGCGGTGGTGGCGCGCGTCGCCGTGGCCGGGCCGGCAAACCCGGTCAGCTGCAAATCACCCCGCTCGGCCTCGATCGGTATCAGCAGGCCGGGCTCGGCCCCCAGCAGCGCCTCCGCCCGCGCCCGCGCCGTCTGCGCCGGCAGGTCGAACGCCACCCGGCCCTCGCTCTCGAACCGCATCGCCACGTCCGGCGCCGCCAGCGCCAGCCGACGCACCGCCGCCTCCGCATGGTCCGCCTCGGTGCGCGCCTGCTTGAGGAACTTGCGCCGCGCCGGCGTGGCGTAGAACAAATCCGTCACCACCGCCCGCGTGCCCGCCGCACCCGCCTCCGGCGCCACCGGCGTGACCACGCCGCCGGCGACTCGGATCGCATGCGCGTGCGCCGCCCCGTGCCGGCGCGAGATCAAGGTCAGCCGCGCCGCCGCCCCGATGCTGGGCAGCGCCTCGCCGCGGAACCCCAGCGTGCGGATCGCCACCAGCGTCTCGTCCTCGAGCTTGGAGGTGCAATGCCGCTCGACCGCCAGCGCCAGCTCGTCGGCATCCATGCCGCTGCCGTCGTCGACCACCTCGATGCGGTCGATGCCGCCGCCCTCGAGCCGCACCAGGATCCGCGTCGCCCCGGCGTCGAGCGCGTTCTCGACCAGCTCCTTGACCGCCGCAGCCGGCCGCTCGACCACCTCGCCGGCGGCGATGCGGTTCACCAAGCCCTCAGACAATCGCCGGAGTCGCCCCATCCCTCAATCTAGTGCACTGAAGCAAACGAAGCGAGCAGCTTCGTTTGCTTCAGTGGTGCACGATCCTATTGACGACGCCCGCACGCCCCAGTTGCCAGCACATGCGAGCCCCCTACACTCGGCGCATGGACACCCAAACCGAACAGAGCATCCTCGACGCCGTCGCCACCGTGCGCGACGAGACCGAGGCGCTCACCATGCGCCTGGTGCGCGAACCCAGCCTGCTCGGCGCCGAGCACGGCGCGCTGGCGGTCATGGACGACGCCTTCCGCGGCCTCGGCCTGGCCCCGCGCCGCATCGCCATCGACCCGGCCGCACTCGCCGCCCAGCCCGGCTGGTCGCCGCCGCTGATCGACTATGCCGGCCGCGATTGCGTCGCCGCCATCCACCGCCCGCGCCACCCCACCGGCCGCTCGCTGCTGCTGCAGGGCCATGTCGACGTCGTGCCCGTCGGCGCCGCCGACCTCTGGACCACGCCGCCGTTCGAGCCCGCCCTCCGCGACGGCCGCCTCTATGGCCGCGGC
>JAABUW010006821.1_pt1 | contig 14071 bp, 13 predicted proteins | sample 5560081 | NCBI WGS metagenome assembly JAABUW01 (sample SAMN10711882, study PRJNA513363) | rock metagenome | isolation source: Antarctica rocks | place: Antarctica: Victoria Land, Knobhead sud
TTGCTCATGCGCAAGGTGTCCGGGCGGGGAGGCAGGCGAATCGATCCACCAATCCTACAGCGTGCATCCGCGTCGCGTTAAGTCCGACAGGCTGCTAGGTGGCGCACTGTCCACCCCTGCGCGCCGCGGTCCAGATGCGCGGCGTGACGCCCGGTGTTCATGCTGCCGACGCCAATCCCTTCCAGGTGATGCGCCAAGGCGGATGCTCCGGGCACGCCGGTCCAGGCCTCGGGTCCGGCAGCCGGCCAGAGCGCAGCCGCTCCTGCCGCCGCCATGCCCTTCAGCGCGACGTTGAATGCCGGCGTATGTGCGGTGATCACGGATGCGCCGTGGTCGAATGCCATGCCGTCCACCCGGCGCGTCGCCGTCCGGCCGCCAGCCCGCCGCCCCTTGTCGAATACCGTCAAGTCCAGCCCCGCGGCGTGCAGGGCCGCCGCACAGGCCAGCCCCGCCATCCCCGCCCCGATCACCGCCACGCGCCGCACATCGTGTTTCATGGTGCAACCCTGTCCTGCCCCCTGCCGCGCCGCAACCCCGGCATTTCCAGTTGCGCCCTGCCCTTGCCCTGCCGATAAGGGGCGCATCGTGATCCAGGACCCTCAAATGAGCCGCCCAGCCCTCCGCATCATCCGCCATGACGCCGAGGACGGCACTGCCCGCTTCGAATTCCAGGTCTGGGATCCCTGGACCGCCGCCTACACCCCCCAGCCCGGCCTGTCCGAGGCGCTGCATGCCGTGGACAGCATGCTGGACCGCGTGCGTGCCATGTGGGTCGCACAGGATTCCGGCCAGTCCTCCCTGCACGACGTGCCCGACCCGGCGCTGCCGGACGACCTGGAATGGGCGGAGTTCCGCGTCAGCGCCCAGGCCAACAAGGTGCATGAAACCCGCAACTTCGACTCCCAGCATTGGCGTAAGGCGATGGGCGGACGCGCCGGCGCCGTCGAGACGACCTGCAACGAGGTCGGCTACCGACCTGCCTGAACCGCGACGACTGGCGTCAGAGCCGATGCCAGCAGGCTGCGGGCCGGTTACTCGGGCCTTTCACGCCCTGGCAGCGTGAGGCTCCTGCCCCGGTAGAAACTCCTCGCACGCCCTCTGCCGCAGCCGGGCGGGATACGCTGTAAGCTGCCGTCCATGTCCACCGATTCTCTGCTCCTGATTGCCTGCGCCTTGCTTGTGGTGCTGTGTGTCCTATCCGTCCTGCTGCTGCTCCGCCGTCCGCCAGGGGCGGCATCGGCGCAGCACCTGCTGCTGCTGGCGGAGCAGGCCGCCGCCGGGCAGCGCGCGGAGGCGGAGGCGACCCGCGCGCGCCTTGCCGATGCCGAGCGCGCCTTGTCCACCCGCGCCGAGCAATCCCGGCTGGAATTGCAGCACACCCTCGGGACGCTGTCCGCCACCCTGGCGCGGGACGGTGGCGACGCCCGCGCCCTGATGGAACAGAAGCTGCGCGAAGCGGGCGAGCAGTCCGGCCAGCGCCTGGTGGAGATGCAGCAAACCCTCGGCGCCCTTTCGACCACCCTGGCCCGTGACGGCGGCGAGGCGCGGGTGCTGATAGAGCAGAAGCTGCGTGAGATGGGCGAGCAGTCAGCCCTCCGCCTGGCCGAGATCCAGCGCAGCGTGACCGAGGGCCTGAACCAGGCGGTCGAGCGCAGCGTCCATGGCAGCTTCCAGCGGGTGGTGGACCAGTTCGCCCAGGTGCAGAAGGCCGTCACCGACGTGCAGGCCGTCACGGCGCAGATCGGCGACCTCAAGCGCATCTTCTCGAATGTGAGGACACGCGGCGGCTGGGGGGAGATGCACCTGCGCGCCCTGCTGGACGACGTGCTGCCAGCCGGCGCCTACCACACCAACCGCAAGCTGCGGGAGGACAGCGACGACGTCGTGGAGTTCGCGCTGCTGATGCCCGCCAAGGGGTCGCAGCGCCCGATGCTGGCGATAGATGCCAAGTTCCCCGTCGAGGACTTCGACCGTCTGCTGCTGGCTGCCGAGGCCGGGGACCTGGCCGGGGAGCAGTCAGCCCGCCGCGGGTTGGAGACGCGGTTGCGCGGCGAGGCCAAGAAGATCGGCGCCAAGTATATCAATCCGCCGGTCACGGTGGACTTTGCCGTCATGTATCTGCCGACCGACGGGCTGTATGTCGAGGCCGCGCGGATGCCTGGACTGATCGAGGAGCTGAACCGCGACCACCGCGTGCTGCTGATGGGGCCGACCCTGGTGCCGGCGCTGCTGCGAACGATCCAGCTTGGGCTGCTGACCCTGTCCCTGGAACAGAAGACCGAAGAGATTCAGCGTCTGCTAGGCGCGACGCGGACCGAGATGGGCAAGATGGATGGGGTGCTGGAACGGTTGGCCAAGCAGGCCAGCACGTTCAGCAACACGATAGACGATGCCCGCACCCGGACCCGGGCCGTAAGCCGCAAGCTGAAAGGCATCGGGGCGCTGGAAACAGAGGACGCCGACACGGTGCTGGAACTGGAGGCCGATCCTGATTCTGCTCCCTCTCCCTCCGGGAGAGGGTTGGGGTGAGGGATAGGGCTAGTGCTGTGCCCTCCTGCGCGGGAATAGGGCCTCATACGGTCTAATCTGTGCTTGCCGCTTCCCTCACCCCAGCCCTCTCCCGGAGGAAGAGGGAGAAGCGAGTGGAAGCTATTGCTGGTTGGTAAACCGGGCGTTGCCCAAGCCGGTCCCGATCGTCATCACGCCCCAGTGCTCCACGTCCCGCATGAACGGCACCAGGCTGAAGCCTCCGTCGCCGCGCACCTCGGCATTGCGGACGTCCACCGCCAGGGTGGCGAGGGTTGCCCCGCCGTGACAGTGGACGCCCGTCACGCCGACTTCAACGCAAGCAACAGCAGGGAATTCCCAGTCACGTCGTAAGTACCGCCGATGGCGAAGCGTTGCGCATCGTCCCGCTCCGGCACGTTGGTGTCGAACACCAACTCCCACTCCTGGCCGTTGGTGCAGTCCGGCAGGGTGAAAGTCACCATATCGTGGTGGGCGTTGACGACGATCAGCATAGTGGTGTCGCTGCCGGGCTTGCGTATGCCGGTGGCCTGGGCACGCCCGTCAATCAGCATGCCGAAGCACTTCATGGCGGCGTCGCCCCAGTCGCTGCCCTCCATCTCGTGGCCGGATGCGTTGATCCAGATCACGTCCTTCACGTCCATGTCGTTGATGGGCGTGCCGGTGAAGAAGCGTCCACGGCGCAGGATCGGGTAGGCGTGGCGCAGCTTGGTCAGTTGCTGCACCAGCTTGACCTGCGTCATGCCCCAGTCGGGGATGTTCCAGTCCAGCCAGGAAATCTCGTTGTCCTGGCAATAGGCGTTGTTGTTGCCGCCCTGGCTGCGGCCGAATTCGTCCCCGGCCAACAGCATCGGCGTGCCCTGGGCCAGGAACAGGGTAGCCAGCAGGTTGCGCATGTGGCGGCGACGGACGTCGTTGACCTCGGGATCGTCCGTTTCGCCCTCGACGCCATGGTTCCAACTGTAGTTGGCGTTGTGGCCGTCCTGGTTCTTCTCGCCATTGGCGTCGTTGTGCTTGTCGTTGTAGCTGACGGAGTCATGCAGGGTGTAGCCATCGTGCGAGGTGATGAAGTTCACCGTGCTCCAGGGCTTGCGGCCGCGCTTGTTGAACATGTCGGCGCTGGCGGACAGTCGTGCCGCAAGCGCCGGGGCCATGCCGTCGTCGCCCTTCCAGAATTGCCGGGTTTCGTCGCGGAACTTGTCGTTCCACTCGGCCCAGCCCGGCGGGAACTGGCCGACTTGATAGCCGCCGGGGCCGCAGTCCCAAGGCTCGGCGATCAGCTTGATGCTGTTCAAGACGGGATCCTGACGGCAGCTGTCCAGGAATCCGCTGCTTTCGCTGAACCCAGTCGGCTCGCGCGCCAGGATGGTGCCGAGGTCGAAGCGGAAACCGTCCACATGCATCTCCTGCACCCAGTAGCGCAGGCTGTCCGTCACCATCTGCAGCACGCGGGCGTTGCTGAGGTTGAGGGTGTTCCCAGTGCCGGTGTCATTGATGTAGTAGCGTGGCGTGTCCGGCAGCAGGCGGTAGTAGCTGGCGTTGTCAATGCCCTTGAATGACAGGCTCGGCCCGCGCTCGTTGCCCTCCGCAGTATGGTTGTAAACCACGTCAAGGATGACTTCGAGGCCGGCGTCGTGCAGGTGCGCCACCATCTCCTTGAACTCGGCATGGGCGAAGGCGGGTTTGCTGCTGTAGCGCGGGTCTGGCGCGAAGAAGCCGATGGTGTTGTAGCCCCAGTAGTTGGTCAGGCCGTGCTCAAGCAGCCGGTCATCGTTGATGAAGGTATGGACCGGCAGCAGCTCCACGCTGGTGACGCCCAGGTTCTTGATCCAGTCCACGCTTTCCTTTGCGGCCATGCCGGAGAAAGTGCCGCGCAGATCCTCGGCGATCTCCGGGCGCTGCTTGGTGAAGCCGCGGACGTGTACCTCGTAGAAGATCGTCTGCTCCCACGGCACCTCCGGCCGGCGGTCGCGCAGCCAAGTAAAGGCGGGATCGATCACGACGCATTTCGGCATATTGGCGGCGCTATCGCGCTCGTCGAAGGTCAGGTCGTCGCCGGTCTCCATTTGGTAGGCAAACACCTCGGGACCCCATTTCAGCTCGCCGACGTGGCCTTTCGCGTAGGGGTCTAGCAGCAGCTTGTGGTGGTTGAAGCGGTGGCCGTGCTCCGGCTCCCAGGGACCGTAGACGCGGTAGCCGTAGACAGTGCCGGGCCGGGCGTCCGGCAGGTAGCCGTGCCAGACCTCATCGGTGTATTCGGGCAGCTCGATCCGCTCCAGCTCGGTGGTGCCCTCCTGGTCGAACAGGCACAGCTCCACCTTGGTTGCGTTGGCGGAGAACAGGGCGAAGTTGACACCCACACCGTCCCACGTGGCCCCCAGCGGGTGCGGCAGGCCTTCGGTGATCCTGGAAGTGCGGGTGGCGGCGTCGAACACGTGCGTGATCCTTTTGGTGCGGCGTAATGGCTCAATGCAACGTAACAGCGCTGCCGGAGGGGGGTGGTTCCGTGTAAGGAAGCTTACGCAGCCAGTCACACACACGCCAGTCACACACATGAATGTCAGCGAAGCCGGGCCACGCAAGCCTGCTTAGCTTCCCGTCTGTGCGCCAGACCTCCCGAGGTTTGCTCAGCATCGCACTTACACTGAGGAATGTAGCGCAGTCACCACATCGGCAAGGGCGGCATGCAGCGTTGCCGCCGACTCCTTGCCGATCTGCGCCTCGTAGGATGCCTGCGCCGACCGCCAGGCCGGTGCGGCGCGGGCGACCAGGTCGGACCCGGCAGGCGTTATGGCCAGCAGGCGCCCGCGCCGGTCCGACGGGTCGGGGATGGCGGACAGCAAGCCGTCCCGCTCCAGCGGCCGGATGTTGCGGCCCAGTGTGGTGCGGTCCATTACCAGCTCCGCCGCCAGCGCCTGGATGCCCCGTGGCCCGCCGGCCTGCAGCCGCACCAGGATACCATACTGCGACACGCGCAGGCCGAGCGGCGCCATAGCGGCGTCATAGAGCGCCGACACGCGGCGGGCTGCCTGGCGGATCGCCTGGCAATGGCAGGTGGTGGAGGGTGCAGTATTCAGGCTCGACATCCTCGCGGCATAGGCACAGACTAGGTGTATATGCGCCCAATGTCCACCACCCTGGCTCCCGGGACAACCAACGCAGCCCGGCCTGCACATAGCGCACGCACCCTGGCGCTGCTGCACGCGCCGGAATTGCCGACGCTGCTGCGCCTGGCCCTGCCGAACATACTCGTCATGCTGGCGCAGTCCCTGACTGGGTTGATTGAGGCGGCGTTCGTCGGGCGGCTCGGCACCGCGGCCTTGGCGGGGATGGCGCTGGTGTTCCCGGGCGTTATGCTGATGCAGATGATGTCCTCCGGCGCGATGGGCGGCGGTATCTCGGCGGCCATTGCCCGGGCGCTGGGCGCGGGGCGCCAGGCCGAGGCAGACGCTCTGGTGCCGCACGCGCTGGCGATCAACGGGACGCTGGGGTTGCTGTTTTGCCTGGGCGGCCTGCTGGGCGGCCCGGCGCTGTATCGCGCGATGGGCGGCGACGGCCCGGCACTGGCGGCGGCGCTGCTGTACTCCAACGTGGTGTTCGGCGGGGCCGTGCTGATCTGGGCCTTCAACGGCCTGGCAAGCTGCATCCGCGGCACTGGCAACATGCTGGTCCCGGCGCTTATGATCGTCGGCGGCGTCGTCGTGCTGGTGCCGCTGTCGCCGTGCCTGATCTTTGGCTGGGGCCCCTTCCCGGCGCTGGGCGTCGCGGGCGGCGGGGTGGCGCTGCTGCTATACTATGCGGTGGGCGTCGCCTTGTTCACAGCCTACTTGGCAGGCTCCCGCGCCGGAATTCGCCTGCGGCTGGTCCGGCTGCGCTGGGCGCCGGCATGGGCCATTTTGCGCGTGGGGCTGCTGGCCTCGCTGGTCAGCCTGCAGACCAACCTGGTGGTCACCGCCACGACGGCCTACGCCGGGGGCTTCGGCGCGGCGGCTATCGCCGGCTATGGCGCCGGGTCGCGGCTGGAGTTCCTGCTGGTGCCGCTGGTGTTCGGCCTTGGCGCGCCGCTGGTGGCGCTGGTGGGCACTAATCTGGGGGCGGGACAGCGCGCCAGAGCGCTGCGCGTGACCTGGATCGGTGCGATACTGGCCTTCGCCATGACGGAGGCGATCGGCCTGGCCGGCGCCCTTTGGCCCGGCGCGTGGCTCGGACTGTTCGGCCATGACCCGGCCATGCTCGCAGCCGGGAGCGCCTACCTGCGGACGACCGGGCCGTTCTTCGGCTTCTTTGGCGGCGGCATGGCGCTTTATTTCGCCTCCCAGGGTGCGGGGCGACTGGCGTGGCCGCTGGCGGCGGCGGTGCTGCGCATGGTGGTTGCGGTGGGCGGCGGCTGGCTGGCGCTGCGGCTGACGGGGTCGCTCACCCCTGTGTTCCTGGCGCTGGGCGCCGGGCTGCTGGTGCTGGGCGTAGTGAACGCTGCGGCTGTCGCCGGTGGCGCATGGTTCAAGAAGGGGACGGCATGACGGACGATCTGTACTGGGAAGACATCGGGGTCGGCCAGGTCATCACCTCCCGCGGCCAAGTGATGACGCGGGACCGCATCGTCGCCTTCGCGGAGGAGTTCGACCCGCAGCCGCAGCACCTGAGTGAGGAGGGCGCCCGCGGCAGCCTGTTCGGCGAACTGGTGGCCAGCGGGTGGCATACCGCCAGCGTCACCATGCGCCTGCAGCTTGAGGCGATGATGGGCCGCTTCCCCGGCGGATCTCTGGGCGCGCAGATAGACACCCTGGCCTGGCGCCGCCCGGTCCGGCCGGGGGACGAGCTTCGCGCCCAGGTCGAGGTACTGGCCAAGCGCCCGTCCGGCTCGCGTCCCGACCGCGGCCTCGTGACGCTGAAGACGACGACGCTGAACCAGCGGGACGAGACGGTGCAGGAGATGACTGCGTCCATCCTGGCGCCGCGCCGCCCGGCTTAAAACCTATCCCAGTAGGCTGCGGGTCGGCCCTGCGGCGATGTTCCACCCTGGGAGCGTCAGGCCCTTGCTCCAATGAACGACATCGGGGCTGCGGTGCTTCCTTCCCAGGACGGAAAATCCCTCGCAGGCTCGCCGCCGCCGCCTACCGGGATAGATTCAAGGCCGGTCCTGCAAGCGTATGTGACCGGCCGTGCCCGCGACAGCGGGCCTGTGCCGTCGTAAATAGTCCTTGATGACCAGAGATGGCCCGGGACGGCGCAGCTACCACCATGGCAACCTGCGGGAAGCCTTGGTGCAGGCTGCGCTGGACATGATCGGGCAGCGCGGCCTGGCCGGGCTGGCCATTGCCGAGATCGCCCGTGTCCTCGGCGTCAGCCCCGCCGCACCTTACCGTCACTTCCGCGACCGCAACGCCCTGATCGCCGAGGTGGCGCGGCGCGGGTTCGAGCGCTTGGCAACCGACCTGGACGCTGCATGGGGCGGCGGCCGCCCCGACCCGGTCACCGCCATCGAGCGGTGCGGCCGGGCGCACCTCGCCTTCGCAAAAGGAGATCCGGCTGCCTACGCAGCGATGTTCGACCCCGGCACCGACCCGGCGACCGGCAGCATAGAACCGGCGGTCCAGGAAGCCTCCGATGCCGCTTTCGCCGTGCTGCGGCGTGCGGCGGACGCCGCCTGTGCACGGACCAGGCCGGGCGCCCCTGGCCGTGGGTGGGTCGTGCCGGCGCAGATGGTTGCGCTGCATGTCTGGTCGCTGACCCATGGGATCGCCACGCTGTTCGTGACGCCGGGCACAGGGGCCGGCCGCCTGCCGATGCCGCCGGAGGACCTGCTGGAGGCGGGGCTGCTGATCTACCTCAACTCCCTGGGTCTGGTGGCCGCGCCATAGCGGCGGGACGGTGCGGTCACGCACCCGTGCACATCGGGGACTAGTAATCCAGGCCGGCGAGTGTAAGTATCCCTCACATACACAGGAGGGTGCCTATGTTGTCGCGTATGGACGAATTTGGACGGCCGGCCTGGGTGCTGGCTACGGTTGCAGCATTCTGGCTGTTTTGGCCGTTGGGCATGGTGACCCTCGCCTATCTAGCCTGGACCGGGCGGTTGGCAGGAGCGGCCGGCTCTCGCATGGGCAGCGGTCCCGGCCGGTGGTTCAACCTGCGCAGCGACGAGAAGCGGGCGGGCGGCCCTAGCGGCAACAAGGTGTTTGACGATTACCGCGCCGAAACCCTTCGCCGGCTGGAGGAGGAGCAACGGGAATTCCGCGACTACCTGGAGCGGTTGCGCCGCGCCCGCGATAAGTCGGAGTTCGATGGCTTCATGGCGGAGCGTCGGCGATCCGGTACCCCGCGTGAGACGGAGCCGACCGAGCAGGCGTAGCACGGGCTTGCAGTCAGGTCCGGGCGCGTCATACGACCGGACCTGAAATTGCGGGCATTGTTCCACACGGAAACCGCCCAGAGCAATTCGAACCCAGACTTGGGCGCGAGTTGTTCTGGGAATTCGTTGAGAGCATGCGTCCCAGCGCTGTAGCACCAATGGCTATCTGCCCTGACCCTTGCATAACCGCAGTGTTACTGCGAGCCACCCTTGTGGCGTGGCGATCCAGAAGCGGGGAATACTGTGCTAGCGGCCCTGGTTTGCGGCGGCGTTGCGCGCTTCGCAATAACGGGGAAAACGGTCGGAGCGGATGGCCACTGCCATTAAACCGTGCGGTGCCAAGGCTTGACTTGCCAGCGCTACAGGCACAGCGACGTGATATTCCTGAACCGGCCAGCGTGGCTATCTCCGCCCCTAGCTCGCGGCGTCGCAGGCGGCTCGCGACGACCGATAACAGACGACTGGTTCCGAAGGCGGCAGTCGTTAGGCGGTGCGCCGGGCCTTGCCGAACGGCGGTTGCATCGGCCGCCGATACCAGGCGCTTCCGCTGGAACCCTGCCCATCGGCCATGGCGGGAACTGCACTACCCGGGGACCGATCCGCTTTTTGCCGCCGGCGTCCATCCGTGTTGGCCTCAATCATACGGCCGAGCCACAGCAGCAATGCCGGCATGACGACCAGCAGGAAAACGGCGCATATTAAAACCAGCATCGGTTATCCATCTCATTGGTCGGCTTACGCCATTAGACGTGGTGGCCCTCTGGCCTTTGCTAAGTGCTGGCCAGGCATTCACCTGTGCCAACCAGCACCGGACCGAGCCTCAGCAACCGCTCCGGGGACGCTACTCCGCGGCGTCCGCCATCCCAGCCTCCGCCAGCTCCGGCAACAGCGGCAGCAGGCGCGGCAGGTCGCGCTCGGCGACGCAGCAGAGATACTGCCCGGCCGGCGGCGCGTCCGCCTCCCGCGCCGGCAAGGGCAGCCCATCCGGGCCAAGCGGCAGCGCCGTCATGCCCAGGTCTGCATACACGTCGAGCAGCCCGGTCCCAGCCCGCCACACCGCCGCATCCAGCCCTTCCTGCGCCGCAAGGTCGTGCAGGTTCCAAACGGTCGAGGCACGGTCGTTGACCGATCCCGCAGGGTCGCCGAGGCCGAGCAGCACGCCGCCTACCCGTCGGAACGGGATGCCGGCCCGGCCCAGCTCGCCCATCACGATGCCGTCGGCGACCGCCGGCGGCAGTGCGCCCAAGGCGGCGTAACGCGCCCGGCCCTCCCCGGCCCACGGCAGCCAGCGGACCCGGCTCGGCCGGATCAGCCGCCACAGCGCCATAAGCGCCAGGCCCACCACGAAGGCGATGGACAGGCGCAGGCTGTTGGGCAGGTCAGGGGACAGCACAATGTCCAGCCAGCCATTCTCGGACAAGCCGCGCAGCTTCGGCTCGAACGCGGCCAGCGCCACGACGCACAGCACCAGGGCCAGCAGCGGCAGGGCCGTCTCCAGGCTCAGCGGTCCGGACAGCAGCCGGGCATGTCGGTAGTAGGCATTCCGAAACGGCGCCACCAGCAGCATCGCCAGCACCAGCACGCCAGGTATCCACAGGTTGGTGCCCTGCGCGCCGGTGAACCCTGCGCCCAGCAGCAGCATCACCAGGGTGGCGCCCCAGGCCAGCGTGACCCGGTGCGACAGCCCGATTGACAGCACGATCAGCGCCGCCCCGATGAGGGACGGCACGAACTGCCCGGCATTGGCCGCGAGGTCGGCGAAGTCAGGATCTATCCAGGAGAAGTCGGGCAGGTTGTCCAGCAGCCCCACCGCCATCAGCAGCGCCCCGCACAGGGCGACGGCGCCGGTGGAGGCGCCGATGGCCAGGCTAGGCTCGTTCCAGCGCGGCTTGGATTGCGCGGCGGCCCGCGCCGACGCTTGAGGCGTGCCCGGGCGCTGCACGCCCTTCTTCACCAGGGCGCCGCCGCGCATCAGGATCTCGTTGCCGGCGAACATGCTGCCGGCCAGGAACAGCGGGATGATGTAGTAGTAAAGCCGGAACACGACGATGGCACCCAGGATGGTGGGCGGCTGCAAATATGGCTCAAGCCCCAGCAGCATGGCGGTGTCGAACACGCCGAGGCCTCCGGGCAGGTTGGCGGCCAGCCCCGCGGTGTAGGAGGCGACATACACGCCGAGGAAGCGGATGTAGGTCAGGCCGGGAGTGTCCGGCAGCAACTGGTAGAAGATCGCCGCGGTGACCGCCACGTCCACCGTCGCCAGGGCCACCTGCACCACGGCCATGCGGTAGTCCGGCAGCGTCACGGGGTTTCCGAACAGCCGTATGGTGCCGACGAAGCGGGACAGGCTGACATAGGCCGCCACCACACCCCAGAGCGCCAGGCCGATGGCATACATGCCCCAGCGCGGCACGATGGCGCCGAAGAACGGGATGGCGTCCGGCTCCCAGAACAGGATGACGCCGCCAAGCACCATCCCGCCGAGACCGAAGGTCAGGCTGCAGAACGCCACGACCTTGGCGATCTCGAACGGCGTCAGGCCCCAGTGCGAATACAGCCGGTAGCGCACGGCCGCACCCGACACCGCGGCGAAGCCCAGGTTGTGCGACAGCGCATAGGCGCAGAACGACGCGAACGACACCCGGCCATAGCTGACCTTATGCCCGGCATAGATGGTGCCCAGCCGGTCGTAGAACGTCAGCACCCCATAGGACAGGACGGTCCAGCCGAAGGCGATCATCAGCGCACGGGGCGGGATGGCGGCCAGGGCCACCTTGATGTCGGCGACCTTGAGGTGCCGGAACTCCTTCCAGATGACGTAGACTGCACCGACCAGCAGCACCAAACCGAGCACCGCCGGGATTTGGCGGGCGACCTTTTTGAGAAGCTCCATTGTCAGGCCGCGTTCGGGACGGCGGACGTAGCGGCCAAGCGCGCCCGGACCAGCGCAACCGTTTCCGCCACCCCGTAAAGCGCCACGAAGCCGCCGAAGCGCGGCCCCTCCGCCTGGCCCAGCAGCACCTGATACAGGCAGCCGAACCACGATTTCAGGTCCGGCAGCGGATGCCGCTTACCGACCTCATAGACGATGTCCTGGATCGCCTCCGGCGCGGTGCCGGGGGCTAGCGCCTCCAGCTCGCGCGCCAGGTCCTCCAGCGCGGCGCGCTCCGGGTTCGTGGGGGCGCGATACTGCTTCGCCGGGCGGACGCGGTCCCGGTAGTAGGCGATGGCGTTGTCCACCAGGCCATCGAAGAACGGGTTGGCGCCGGGCGCCGTGTCGGGGCTGTAGCGGCGCAGGAAGCCCCACAGCATATCCGGCGTTTCGGCGTTCACGACGCTGGCCAGGTTCAGCAGCATTCCGAAGCTGACGGGGGCGGCAGCACCCGCGTTGCGCCCGCCCTGGATGTGCCAGGCCGGGTTGGCCCGGCGCTCGGCCTCGGCCTGGCCCGGCAGCTTGGCGGCATTGGCGAGGTAGTCGTCCACCGCGCGGGGGATCACGTCGAAGAACAGCCGCTTGGCGCGTCCGGGCTGGTGATACATGAACCCGGCCAGGCTTTCGGGCGGGGCATAGGTCAGCCACTCGTCCACCGAGAGACCGTTGCCCTTGCTCTTGCTGATCTTTTGCGCGTGTTCGTCCAGGAACAGCTCGTAGGTCAGGCTGACCGGCGGCGGGCTGCCCAGCACCGCGCACACCCGGCTGGACAGCTTCACGCTGTCAATCAGGTCCTTGCCGGACATCTCGTAATCCACGTCCAGGGCGTGCCAACGCATCGCCCAGTCGGCCTTCCATTGCAGCTTGCAGGCGCCGCCGGTGACGGGGGTGACGTGGCGCTCGCCGGTGTCTGGGTCCTGCCAGGATACGGTGCCGGCGGCCGCATCCACCTCGTCTATGCGGACCTGCATCACCTGGCCGGTGCGGGGATGCAGGGGCAGGAACGGCGAGTAGGTCGCCTGGCGGTCGCGGCCCAGGGTGGGCAGGATGGTGGCGACGATCTCCGCATGGCGCTCAGCCACGCGGATCAGCGCGGCGTCGAAGCGGCCGGACGTGTAATAGTCGGTGCTGGACGCGAACTCGTAGTCGAAGCCGAAGCTGTCGAGGAAAGCGCGCAGCCGGGCGTTGTTGTGGGCGCCAAAGCTGGAGTGGGTGCCGAAGGGATCGGGCACCCGGGTCAGCGGCTGGCCAATGTAGCGGGCCAGAATGTCGCCGTTCGGCACATTGTCCGGCACCTTGCGCAGCCCGTCCATGTCGTCGCTGAACGCTAGAAGACGGGACGGCCTGCCAGTCAGCGCCGTATAGGCATTGCGGACCCAGGTGGTGCGCGCGACCTCCCCGAAGGTGCCGATATGCGGCAGGCCGCTGGGGCCGTATCCCGTCTCGAACAGCGCGGCCTGTTTCCCGCTGGCCTCCACACGGGCGGCGACCTTGGCCGCTTCCTCGAACGGCCATGCCTTCGGGAGCGGGTCTGCGGTGTTGCGAACTGTATCGGACATGGGTGCAAGCTAGAAACGGGGGTAGGCCGGGTCAATCGTGGGAAGGCGCATCAGGAAAGGAATCGGTGCTGCGCCTGCGTCCTCACTTGCTGCCAGTCTGGAACAGGAGGCCTGCAAGCCCGCCTAAAATCCCAAGTCCGCCAGCGCCCGGTGCGCCGCGTCCCGCAGTGCGTGCTCGATCACCTGTAGGAAATCACTGCCCGCTGCGTCCGTCGTCCACGGGTCCATCGTGGTCGAGATCAGGAAGTCCACCCCGGCCTCCGGCCGCGGCGTCACGATCATCCGGCGGCAGAGCGCGTCCACGAACCCGGCGCCATAGGTCGCGCGGTCGAACCAGCTGCTGGTCACGATCAGGTCGAGGCTGCCGCCGCCGACGGGTGCGCGGCCCATGTCCTCACGCGGTTCGACCACGCTGCACAGGGCGAACACGCGGTCGTTGAACAGGTTGGCGCGCAGCAGGTCGGTGTTCCACGCCCCATCCGCGCCCTTGAAGTTCAGCATGAAGGCCAAGATCACTTGGTCCGAGCCGATCTGGCTGAACAACTCGTGCGCCGCCGGGTCGGCCTGCAGGCGGGCGGCCAGGCCAGGGTTGTCCAGGCCGACGAAGGACCGGATCATCGCCCGCTCCGCCGCCAGGGCACGCTGGCCGGCGCCGGCCCGCTCCGCCGGGGTGCGGTTGAAGCAGGTGATGCGGAACTTCGG
>JAABUW010006823.1_pt1 | contig 14067 bp, 14 predicted proteins | sample 5560081 | NCBI WGS metagenome assembly JAABUW01 (sample SAMN10711882, study PRJNA513363) | rock metagenome | isolation source: Antarctica rocks | place: Antarctica: Victoria Land, Knobhead sud
CGATGCTCCCGCCGTCGCCCCGCTCGCCGACCTCATCCGCTGTCGCGGTCAGCCCGCCTGAAACACACGCTCACCCGGGGTTTTGCCCCGGTTACACCAGACACGCTCTAGCCTTTGTTTTGGCGAGCATTTGTCCGGCCCAAACGAAGCCGTTTGATCCGGACATGCTCTAGCATACCGTGCCTGCGGAGCTTCCACAGGCGAAGAAGGAGACCGGACATGAGGAAGCTTGTTCTGGCGGGCGTTTCGCTGCTTGCAATGGCATCGGTGGCACAGGCGACGGTGTTTACCAGCACCGGACAGGTGCAAACGGACGTGATCACGCAGGCAGGCGTTTACAGCATCTTCGCGCTCGGCGGAACAGGCGGGACGGGCGTGGACACAGGGTCCGGCGCACTGGTCCCCGGCGGGGCAGGCGCATCGGCCAGCGGCCAAGTTTACCTGTCGGCGGGCACCGTGCTGCAGATCGTCGTCGGCGGTGCGGGCGGCACCGGCAACTTCGGCAGCTTCCACGGCGGCGGCGGCGGCGGCGGCAGTTTTGCCTTCTTCGACGCTTTCACGCCGCTGGTGATCGCCGGCGGTGGGGGCGGCGCCGGGTCCAGCTTCGACAGCGGCGTCAACGCCCTGACCACAACCAGCGGCGCGAAGGGCAACGGGATCAACGGCGGCGCGGGCGGAACAGGCGGCTTCGGCGGTGCCGCGGGGATTGCCGGCTTTGACGACGGGGCTGGCGGTGCCGGCTTCGTTGCCAAAGGCGGCACCAATGCCGCGGACCCCGCGGGGGCTGGCAGGGGAGGGTCTGGAGCGCCTAGCTTTGTAGGCGGCAGCGGTGACATCCTCGACGGTCCCAACCCCCTTAACGATGGCGGCTTTGGCGGCGGCGGCGGGGGCGGCTACTCAGGCGGCGGTGGGGGTGGAGGCTATTCGGGTGGCGGAGGCGGTGATGGCGCCATTGCAGGCGGCGGCGGCGGCGGCTCGTTCATTGCAGCAAGCTTGCAGAATGCGATGGTCATGGCCGGCGCGAACACGAACGGCGCCGGGTCGGTGACAATCGTTCCCGTGCCGGAACCCGCCTCGCTTGTTATGCTGGCTGGCGCGCTCTGCATGGCGGCGGCCGGACGGCGAAGGCGCCGCTGAAGTAGAGTCAGCTAAACTGCTCCGGTTGAGCTTGGCTTCGCACCGCGGATCTTGCGGTTAAACTCGTGTCGGCCTGACAGGCCAGAGTATGAACCGGATTCTAAATCGTCGCCTGCACGTCGTTCAACGCGGACGTCTTGGAGGACCCGAACAGCCGCGACGGGTTCGCCTACAGGATTGTAAACAAGCGCCCCAGTTCGGCGCTTATTCATACCCTGCGTCACCCAGCGCCTCAGCACCACCGCCCGATCCGTGCATCACGCTAGCCTCAGCGGCCCGCCTGCACCGCAGGCTTGCCGGCCGGCCCGCATGGCCTGCCCAACCTCGGCGGCGCCGGCCATTGCGAGTGCCGCCAGCCGCACCGCCCCAGCCTCGGCGGCCAGCGGCACGACGTAGCTGAGGCTGCCCAGTACCCGCCGGTTGTCATCGAGGATCGCTGCGGCGATCCCTAGGCTTCCCGGGTCCAGCTCGGCGCGGGTGACGGCATGGCCAGCCCTCCGCATCTCCGTCATGGCACCGCGGAACGCCTCCCACGTAGCGCCCAGCGCCGAGGCCTCGCCCGGGTTCGCCTCATAGACCCGGCGCAGCTCGCGAGGGGCCAGGTGGGCCAGGATGATCTTGGACGTGGCACCGCGGAACAACGGCATCGGGCGACCCCGCTCGTAGCTCACCCGGGTCGGACGGTCTGCGTCGGCAACCTGATGCACGCACAGCACGGTCTCGCGGAACAGACGGCACAGAAGGACCGTGCTGCCGGCAGGAGCGAAGCGTGTGATGTCGGCCATCACGGGTTTCGCGGCCTGGAGCAAGGGGTCGGTGAGCTGGATTTGACGGTCGTACTGTATAATTGCCGGCCCCAGCGTATAGCAGCCGCTTGCCGCCGTGGTCAGCAGCCCCGCATCCGTCAAGGCTGCGAAGTAGCGGTAGGCGCTGCTGGCCGACACGCCCAGCGCGCCGGCAGCCTGCTCGACTGTCCACACAGGCTGCTCAAGCGTGAACAGCTTGAGGACTCCGACCGCACGGTCCGACCCAGCCATCGTCAGTTCCCCTCCATCGGCGCGCTGCGCGCCCTGCTCGGGCGCAAACTACCAGGCCAGCCGCGCTCAAGCGAATTCTCGGTTCCTGCATCACGCGAACATCGCAAGCATAGATATAGATTTTTCCTGCATGTTAGGAATTTTGTATTGACGCGATCCGGTGTGGGGAGTAGCGACGGGTTCAAAGAGGGAGGGGTATCGTCCATGTCCACGGCGGTCAGTGCCGGTGCATACCTGCACCACATGCAGCTCCAGAGCAGTGATTCCGCGCAGCTTGCGGCCTTCTATGCCGGTACGATGGACATGACCGCTCGGCAGCTCGGCAGCGGTGATTGGCTGTGCGAAGGGCCGCTGCGCCGGATGCTGTTCACCCAGGGCGAGGACAAGCGGCTGGGCTACGCCGCCTTCGCCTGCCGGGACGCCGATGGGCTGGCCGCGATCCGCGCCCGTGCCGAGGCGGGCGGCGTGCCCATCCTGCCCTCGCCCAGCGCGCTGTTCGGCGGGGACGCCTTTGCGGTGCAGGACCCGGACAGCAACCGGATCGTCTTCGGCTTGGCTCAGCAGGAGCCACCCCGCCCCGGCCTGCGCGGCCCGTTGCAGCACCTGACGCTTGCCAGCCAGGACCCGGATGCGTTCGAGCGGTTCTATGTGGACAAGCTAGGCCTGATCATCAGCGACGCCGTCCGGGACGCCGATGGGCGGCTCATGGTCGTCTGGATGCGAACGAACCACGAGCATCACACCCTGTCCTGCTTCCGCCACGCCCGCCAGGGGATGGACCATCACAGCTACGAAGCCGGCGACTGGTCCGTCATCAAGGACTGGTGCGACCGCATGGGCAGCCGGCGCATCCCGCTGATGTGGGGACCCGGGCGCCACGGCCCCGGCAACAACCTGTTCGTCTTCGTCGAAGACCCCGACGGCAACTGGATCGAGATCAGCGCGGAGTTGGAGGTGGTCCATGACCGCCCGATGAAGGTCTGGCCGCACGAGGAGCACACGGTCAACCTATGGGGCCGCGGCATCCTGCGCGCCTAGCATCCCTGTCCCAAGATCGAATACCGAAAGGCGCACCGCATGAAGCTCGCGACATTCCGCATCGACGGCACAACGACCTGGGGGCTGATCGAGAGCGACGAGGCCGTTGACGTCGGCGCCGTCCTGCACGGGCGCCTGCCCGACCTGAAATCCGCCATCGCTGCGGACGCCCTGGCCGGGCTGGGCGCCCTCGCCGCGGGGGCCAGGCGCTATCCGCTTACGGCCATCGAGTGGCTGCCGGTGATCCCGAACCCCGACAAGATCATCTGCATCGGCCTGAACTACGAGAACCACCGCAAGGAGACCGGACGCGCCGAGGTCGAGCATCCCACGATCTTCTCGCGCTATGCCAACAGCCAGACCGGGCACGGGGCCAACATCATCCGCCCGCGCGTTTCGACCGACCTGGACTTCGAGGGGGAGCTTGCGGTCATCATCGGCAAGCCTGGGCGCTACATCGCGCAGGCCGACGCCTTTGGCCACATCGCCGGCTACGCCTGCTACAACGACGGCAGCGTGCGCGACTTCCAGCGGCACACGCACCAGTTCACGCCGGGCAAGAACTTCCCAGACACCGGCGCCTTCGGCCCCTGGATGGTGACGCCGGACGAGTTGGGCGACCTCGGCCCGCTGCGCCTGCAAACGCGCGTCAACGGCCAGGTTGTGCAGGAGGCGCTGATCGAGCAGATGATCTTCAGCATCCCGCGGCAGATCGAATACTCGTCCACTTTCACGCGCCTAGAACCCGGTGATGTCATCGCGTCGGGCACGCCCGGCGGCGTCGGCGCCAAGCGCACCCCGCCGCTGTGGCTCAAGCCCGGCGACACGGTGGAGGTCGAGATCGACAAGGTCGGCCTGCTCCGCAACGGCGTCGCCGACGAGGCGGCGTAGGTCCGGTCCGATGGAGCCGTCCCGCCACATCCCGGTCGTCATCATCGGCAGCGGCCCCATCGGCCTGACGCTCGCCAACCTGCTGGGCACGATGGGCGTCGGCTGCCTGCTCGTAGAGCGCAACCTGACGACGGTGCAGGAGCCGCGTGCCGTCTCGATCGACGACGAGTCGCTGCGGACCATGCAGGCGACCGGCGTAGTGGACGAGGTGCTGCGGTCCGTCGTGCCGGGCTACGGCTCGCATTATTACTCCCCCAGCCGTATCCGCTTTGCCAAGGTCGAGCCGACCGGGCGCCCCTATGGCTATCCCCGGCGCAACGCCTTCCGCCAGCCGGTCCTGGAGGGGCAGCTCAAGGCGGCGCTCGGCCGCTTCGCGCATGTGGACGCTCTCTATGGCTGGCGCATGGAGCGGTATGACGGGGACGCTAAGCGGGTGACGCTCAGCCTCGCCGGCCCGGACGGCGCGGAGCGAGCGGTCACGTGCGATTACTTGGTGGGCTGCGACGGCGCGGCCAGCCGCGTGCGGGAGCAGCAAGGCGTGGCGCTGGAGGGCACCACCTTCGACGAGCGCTGGCTCATTCTGGACCTGGAGAACAACGAGAACACGGTCGGGCATACCGAGGTGTTCTGCGACCGCCGCCGCCCCTGCATCACCCTGCCGGGGCCGGACCGCACGCGCCGCTACGAGTTCAAGATGCTGCCCGGCGAGACCGATGCGGACCTGCTGGATCCCGCCATGGTCGCGCGCCTGCTCCGCACGCACGGCGCCGACCCGGCTGCGACGATCCGGCGCAAGGTCGTTTACCGCTTCCACGCCCGGGTGGCGCCGCGCTGGTCGTTCGGGCGGGTGTTCCTGGCCGGGGACGCCGCGCACCTGACGCCGCCGTTCGCCGGGCAGGGCATGAACAGCGGCATACGCGACGCGCACAACCTGGCCTGGAAGCTGGCGGCGGTGCTGGGCGGGACCGCCGGGCCGGGGCTGCTGGACAGCTACGAGCAGGAGCGTAGCGACCACATCTGGCAGATGATTGGCCTGGCGCTGCGCATGGGCCGGGTGATGTCGCCGCCAAGCTGGATCGAGGGCGCGCTGACCCAGGCGGGGTTCCTGGCGCTGAACATCTGGCCGCCGGCGCGGGATTACGTGGCGCAGATGAAGTACAAGCCGCCGCCGCGCTTCAATGCCGGGTTCCTGGTGCCGGACGGGCGGGGCAGGGCGTCGCTGATTGGACGCCTGCTGCCGCAGCCCACCGTGCGTACGGTGGACGGGAGCGAGATGCTGCTGGACGAGGTGCTGGGCAACCGATTTGCGCTGCTGGTGCGCTCGGCCGACCCGGCGGACGCCGCCCGGCTGCGCCAGCCTGTCTGGGACCGGCTGGGCGCGGTTCGCGTCGCCCTGCTGCCGTCCGGGTCGCCGGCCCGGGCCGGCGACCCGGCAGCCTGGGCTGCCGAGGGTGTCGCGGCCGTCACGGAAACGGATGGCGCGCTGGATGCCGCCCTTGCGGGTTACGTTGGATGCGCGCTGCTGTTGCGGCCCGACCACTATGTTGCCGCTGTCATTCCGCTGGACGCCGGCGATGCCGCGGCGCAAGCGGTCGAGGCCCTGCTTGCCGCCACCTGGACCGCTGCCCAAGCCATGCCGGCGCAGGAAGCCGCCTGACGCTACGCCAAACGACGCCCAACCAAACCCTGGCGCAAGACCAGGCTCACACGGGAGAGAGACGATGAGCATACCCACCCTGTCACGTCGCAACGCCTTGGGCCTGCTTGCCGCCGCACCCGCGTTGGTGGCCCGCCGGGCCGCCGCGGCGGAGCCGGTCAAGGTCGGCTTGGTCCTCACGATGTCCGGCCCTTTCGCCTCCAGCGGCGAGATCATGGCCAACGCCGCCAAGCTCTACCTAGCGACCGAGGGCAAGGCGGTGCTGGGCGGGCAGCCCGTCGAGCTGATCATCCGCGACGATGGCGGCACCAACCCGGACGCGGCCAAGCGCCTGGTGCAGGAGCTGGTGACGCGCGACCGGGTGCAGTACCTCGGCGGGTTCCAGTGGACGCCGAACGCCAACGCCGTTGGCACGTTGCTGAACCAGGCCAAGGTGCCGTGCGTGCTGATGAACGCATCGGGCGCCAACACGACGCGCCTGTCACCCTGGCTGGCCCGCACGGCCTTCACGCATTGGCAGATCAACATGCCGCTGGGCGGGTGGGCCGCGGGCACCAAGGGCTACCGCCGCGCTTACGTGCTGGTGACGGACTTCGCGCCGGGCGGGGATGCCGAGGCCGCCTTCACCAAGAGTTTCACCGATAAGGGCGGGGAGGTCGTGGCATCCGTGCGGATGCCGATCCAAAGCCCCAACTTCGTGCCGTTCCTGCTGCGCGCGAAGGAGGCCAAGCCGGACGTGCTGTTCGCCTTCCACCCCGGCGGCGTGCAGGCTTCCGCATTCATGAAGGCGTATGCCGAGGCTGGGCTGAAGGATGCCGGCATCCAGCTTATCGGCCCCGGCGACCTGACCAGCGACGAGGAGCTGCCCAACATCGGGCGCGCAGCCCTGGGCGTCATTACCGCCGGGCAGTACAGCATGGCGGCGGACCGCCCAGCGAACCGCGCCTTCGTGGACGCATGGAAGGCCGCCTACGGCTTCACTCTCGTGCGGCCGAACTACATGGCCGCCGGCGCCTGGGACGGGATGCACGCGATCTGCACCGCAATCGCCGCCACCGGCGGCAAGGCCGACCCAACCGCGGCGATGCGCGCGATCTCTAACTTCTCCACCGATGCCAGCCCGCGCGGCCCTGTCAGCATCGACCCGGCGACGCGCGACATCGTGCAGAACGTCTATATCCGCGAGGTCCGGATGCTCGGCGGCGAACCCGCCAACGTCGAGATCGAGACCATCCCCGCCGTGCGCGACCCCTGGAAGGCGCTGAATCCGGCATAGGCCGGGGCACCGCCATGGGCGCCGTCGTTGACATCGCGTTCCAGTCGCTGGCCTACGCCAGCGTGCTCTACCTGATCTCGGTCGGGCTGTCGGTGACGCTGGGACTGATGGGGTTCGTGAACCTAGCGCACGGCATCTTCGCCATGGCGGGCGGCTACCTGGCGGCGGTCGCGGTGTCAGGCTACGGCGTGCCCTGGGCGGCGATGCTGGTGCTGTCCCCGCTGGCCGTCGCGATGCTCGCCGCGGTGCTGGAGCGCGCCCTGTTCTCCCGACTGTATGGGCGTAGCGAGCTGGACCAAGTGCTGTTCTGCATCGGCCTGGTGTTCATCGCCGGCGCCCTGGTGCGGCTGCTGTCCGGCCCCATGATGCGCCCGATGCCGCTGCCCCCCGCGCTGCTGGAGCACGTCCAGGCCGGCCCGTTCAGCTTCTACGCCTACAAGCTGCTCGTCATCGGCATCGGCGCTGGGGTCGCTGCCGGCATCCTGCTGGGGCTGGAGCGGACGCGGCTGGGCGCCATGGTCCGCGCCGCGGTCGAGAACCGGGGCATGGCGGAGTCCGTGGGGCTACGGACCTCGGCCCTGTTCACCGGCACCTTCGCGTTCGGCGGCGCGCTGGGGGCGCTGGGCGGGATGCTGGGGGCCGACGTGTTCGGCCTCAACCCGGCCTATGCCCTGGACGTGCTGGTCTATGTGCAGATCGTGGTCGCGGTGGCGGGCTTGGGCACCTTGCGCGGCTCGTTCGTGGCCGCGCTGCTGATTGGCCTGGTGCAGACCCTGTCGGCCTACTACCTGCCGGCGCTGGGAACGGTGATGCTGTTCCTGGCGGTGTTCCTGCTGCTGCTGGCGCGTCCGCGCGGCCTGTTCGGGCGCATCTGACCGATGGATGCACCCGTCGCCCTGCCCACCTTCCGTGCGGCGCTGGCCCGCAAGCACCGGGTGCGCCCGATGGAGGCGCTGCCGCTGTTGGCGCTGCTGGCGGTGCCGCTGCTGGGGCCGGAGTACTACGCGCTCGGGACGCAGGTGGCCGTCGCCGCCATCTTCGCGTTGTCGCTCGACCTGTTGGTGGGATACGCGGGCGTCGTCACGCTCGGCCACTCCGTGTTCTTCGGGATCGGTGCCTATGCCACCGGCATCGCCTCGGTCCGTGGCTGGGGCGAGCCGCTGAGCGGACTGCTGATCGGGGCGGCGGTGGCCGCGGCAGCCGGCGCGGCGCTGGGCGCCATCGTGCTCCGCACGGCGAAGTTTACCCTGCTGATGCTGACGCTCAGCTCGGTGTTCCTGGCCGGGGAGGCCGCCAACAAGGCGGGGTGGCTGACCGGCGGGGTGGACGGGCTGGTGGGCGTCAACACCTGGCCGCTGCTGGGTGCCTTCGAGTTCGACCTGTTCGGCCAGGTCGGCTACGCCTATGCCGCCTGCGTGCTGGTGCTGGCGTGGCTCGGGATGCGCTGGCTGGTCCACGCCCCGTTCGGCCAGTCGGTCATGGCGATCCGCGACAACCCCGGGCGCGCGACGGCCATCGGCGTGCCTGTGCTGGCGCGGCTGGTGCTGGTCTATGCCGTATCCGCCGGGCTGGCAGGGCTGGCGGGCGCATTGCAGGCCGAGATCAACCAGTTCGCCGGCCTCAAGGACATCGGCTTCGAGCTTTCGGCAACAATCCTGGTCATGCTGGCGCTGGGTGGGGCAGGGCGGCTTTATGGGGCCATGGTTGGCCCGGCGGCCTACCTGGTCGCGCAGGACCTGCTGTCCAAGGACAACCCGGTGCTATGGCAGCTTTGGCTCGGGGTGCTGATCGTGCTGGTGGTGCTGTTCGCGCCGGGCGGTATCCTGGGCATCGCCGACCGCATCGGGCAAATGTTGCGCCCCAAGGTTCGTCCATGACGGCGGCGCTGCAGCTCGACACCTTGGTGATGCGCTTCGGCGGCCTGGTCGTGACCAACGAGGTGTCACTGGCGCTGGAACCCGGCGCCCGGCACGCGCTGATCGGCCCGAACGGGGCTGGGAAGACGACGCTCGTGAACCTCGTCACGGGCCGCCTGCGTCCGCGCTCCGGCACGGTGCGCCTGGCCGGGCAGGACGTGACGGCGCTGCCGCAGCACCGGCGCACGCGCCTGGGCCTGGTGCGGAACTTTCAGGTCACCAACCTGTTCCCGAGCTTCTCCGCCTTTGAGAACGTCGCCATCGCCATTGCCGAGCGCGACGGGCACGGCCTGTCGCTGCGGAGCCGGCGGGGCTTCGCGCCGCATGTGGCCGACGAGGCCGAGGCGCTGAGCCGGCGCATGGGCCTGGGCGCCATCGGCACGGCGCCCGTCAGCGGCCTGGCCTACGGGCAGCAGCGCCTGGTCGAACTGGCGGTGGCGCTCGCCCTGCGCCCGCGGGTGCTGCTGCTGGATGAACCTGCCGCGGGGCTGCCGTCCGCCGACCACGCCATGATCCTGGATGCGCTGGACCGCCTGCCCGCGGAGGTAGCGGTGCTGCTGATTGAGCACGACATGCCGCTGGTGTTCCGCTTCGCGCGGGGGATCACCGTGCTGGCGGAGGGCGCGGTGATCGCCGAAGGCACGCCCGACGCTATCCGGGCGGACCCGCGGGTGCGGGCGGCCTACCTGGGTTCGCGCGGGTGAACGCAGTGCCGCACCTTGAACTGGCGGACGTGGCAGGCGGCTACGGCCCGACCCGGATCGTGGATGGTGTTAGCTTGCGCCTGCCGCCTGGCGGCGGCCTGGCGCTGCTGGGACGCAACGGTGCGGGCAAGACGACGCTGCTGGGCACCGTCGCGGGCCGGGTTGGGCTGCAAGGCGGCGCAGTCCAGTTGGACGGGCGCAGCATCGGGCGACTGCCTCCAAGCGCACGCTGCCGGGCCGGGATCGGCTTCGTGCCGCAAGAGCGGCAGATCTTTGCCACCCTGACCGTCGAGGAGAACCTGCGCGTGGCCGACTTGCGCCGGACCTGGACGACCGAGCGGGTGTTCGACCTGTTCCCCCGCTTGGCCGAGCGGCGGCGCAACGGCGGCGCACAGCTTTCGGGCGGCGAGCAGCAGATGCTGGCCATCGGCCGGGCGCTGATGGGGTCACCCACCTTGCTGCTGCTGGACGAGCCGTTCGAGGGCCTGGCGCCGGTGATCGTGGACGGCCTGCTGGACGCGCTTGCGCGGCTGCGGCGGGAGGACGGGCTGGCGATGATCGTGGTCGAGCAGCACGCGCGCCTGGCGCTGGATCTGGCCGAGCAGGCCGTCGTGCTGGAACGCGGGCGGGTGCGGCTGGCGGGAACGCGGAACGAGGTCCTGGCTCGCTGGGACGAGGTCGAAGACATGCTGGCCGTGACGCACTGACCGCCCCAGGGCATCAGACCATTGAGCATAGGAGAGGAAGAACGATGATTGGACGCCGACTGTTCTGCACCTGCACTTGCGCCGCCGTCCTGGCCCCAGCAGGCGTCCGCGCGCAAGCGGCCGCGCCGGCCTCCGCCGGATCAGCAGGCCCGGCGCTGGTCGAGGACCTGGTGGCCGCGAACCGCATCCTGTTCGACCAGGGGGTGGTGGACGGGTTCGGGCACGTCAGCGTCCGGCACGACAAAGACCCCAGCCGCTACCTGCTGTCGCGCAGCATGGCGCCGGGCCTGGTGACGGCGGACGACATCATGGAATTCGACTTGGACGGCACACCCGTTGATGCACGGGGCCGCGCCGTTTACCTGGAGCGATTCATCCACGGCGAAATCTTTCGAATGCACCCGGCGGTGATGTCGGTCGTGCACAGCCACTCGCCTGCCGTCATCCCATTCGGCGTCAGCAAGGTGGCCCTGCGTCCGCTCTATCACATGAGCGGTTTCCTGGGCGCCGGCGCCCCGGTGTTCGAAATCCGCGACGCCGGCGGGCCGGCGACCGACATGCTGATCCGCAACCGCGAGCTGGGCCGCGCCCTGGCCACCGCGCTCGGGGACCATCCGGTCATGCTCATGCGCGGCCACGGGTCCGTCGTGGTCGGCCCCGGCATACGCCAGGCCGTGTTCCGGGCGGTATATACCGAGGTGAACGCCCGGATGGAGGGTGAGGCCCTGCGGCTGGGGGACGTCACCTTCCTGAACGAGCAGGAGGCGGCCTGGGCGATGGAGACCAATGCCGGCCAGGTGAACCGCCCCTGGGAGCTGTGGCGCAAGAAGGCCATGGAAGGCCGCTGAACGCAACGGGATCAGGGAGGCTCCTCATGGACACCGACATCACCCTTGACGTGAACGGGACGCGGCACACGATCTCTGCCGATCCGGACATGCCGCTGCTGTATGCGCTGCGGGACGGGCTTGGGCTGAACAACCCGCACTTCGGATGCGGCCTGGCCCAGTGCGGCGCCTGCACCGTTCACCTCGACGGCGAGGCCATACGCTCCTGTATCACGCCGACCGCGGCAGCAGAGGGCAGGAAGGTCGTGACCCTCGCCGGGCTTGGGTCGCCGGAGCATCCGCACCCGATCCAGCAGGCCTACATTGACGAGCAGGTGCCGCAGTGCGGCTACTGCATCAACGGCTGGATGATGACGGCCGCTGCCTTCCTGGACAAGCACAAGACCCCAAGCGATGCCGAGATACGGGAGGCGCTGACCGGTCTCAAATGCCGGTGCGGCACCCACATGTCCATCCTGCGCGCCGTCGCGCGTGCGGCGCAGGCCGGCTGAAGGGGGCGGGCATGAACGGCATCTCCGCCAGCCGGCGCGACCTGTTGCGGGCGGCCGGTGCCCTCGTTGTCGGCTTCGCGCTTCCAGCCGGCCCGGCCTGCGCTGCCGACGCGCCAGCCGGGCCGCCGCCGGCTCAGCTCGACAGCTACATCGCCATCGAACCGGACGGCGCCGTCACGGTGTTCTTCGGAAAAATCGACGGCGGACAGGGCCTCGACGTAGCCGTGGGCCAGATTGTCGCGGAGGAGCTTGACCTGCCGCCGCACCGGGTCCGCGTGGTGATGGGGGACACGGCGCGCACGGTGAACCAGGGCGGCGCCAGCAACGCCTCCGGCATCTCGCAAGGCGCCGTCCCGCTGCGGAAGGCGGCGGCAGAAGCGCTGCTGCTGCTGTCCGAGGGGGCGGCCCGTGCCCTGGACGTGCCGTTGGACCGGCTGAGCCTGGCTGACGGCACATTCACCTCGGCAGCGCGGCCCGGCGTGCAGGTGTCATTTGCCGACTTGGTAGGCGGCCAGCGGTTCGACACCGCGCTGGCGTGGAATGGAAAGTACGGCAACGACCTGGACGTGACCGGCCGCGCCAAGCCCAAGGCGGTCCAGGATTACACTGTCGTCGGCACGGCGCAGCCACGGCGGGACATCCCGGCCAAGGTGTTCGGCCAGTACGACTACGTGACGGACATCAAGGTGCCCGGCATGTTGCACGCGCGGATGGTCCGGCCGCCGGCTGCTGGCGCAGTGCCGGTCCATGTCGATCCCGCCTCCGTGCAGGACATCCCGGGCGTGCAGGTGGTCAGCAAAGGTGGCTTTCTGGCGGTGCTCGCGCCACGGGAGTGGGACGCTGTCCGCGCCTTGCGGCAGTTGGCGGTGCGCTGGTCCACCCCGGCCGCACCCTTCCCGAAGCAGGAGAAGCTGTACAACCACATCCGTGCCGCGCCTGTGGTCAAGCGCGTCGTGCCGCTTGCGGCGCCAGGGCTGGAGGCGGCCATGGCGGGGGCGGCAAGGGTCGTGGCTGCGGAGTATGCTTGGCCATTCCAGTCGCACTCCTCCATGGGGCCGGCTTGCGCAGTGGCGGACGTGCGGAGCGATGGTTTCACGCTGTGGACCGGGTCACAAAAGCCCCACTACGCCCGTGACGGCGTGGCCGCGATCCTGGGGGTGCCGCCCGAAACCGGGCGTGCCGTCTGGGTGGCCGGGCCTGGGTCGTATGGCCGGAACGACGCGGGTGATGCGGCGATTGACGCGGCGCTGCTGTCGCGCGAGGTGGGCCGGCCCGTCCGCGTGCAGTACATGCGCGACGAGGGGCACGGATGGGACGCGAAAGGCCCGGCGTCGGTGCATCGGATGCGTGCCGGGCTGGACGGCGCCGGGCGGATTGTCGCACTGGAGTTCACGTCCAAGTCGTTCTCCCGCCTTAACGTCGCATCCAGCGAGGCTGACCCGCGGGACAGCCTGGCCAGCCAGCTTATGGGCGGGCCGCTCAGTTCAGGGATCGCCTATCTTTTCCCGGGCGAGAGCCTGCCGTTGGAGGCGTATGACGTCACCACCAAGCAGGTCGCCTGGGAGGTGATCGCGCCGCTGCTGGACCGGGCGTCCCCGCTCCGCACCTCGCACCTGCGGGACCCCCTGGGGCCGGAGCTGGGGTTCGCGGCGGAGTGCTTCATGGAACGAGCTGGCCGCGACCACGGGCAGCGACGCCCTGGCCTTCCGCTTGCGCCACCTGTCCAATGTGCGCGACGCCGCGGCGCTGCAGGCGGCTGCGGACGCGGCGGGGTGGCAGGCGCGTCCGTCCGGCCCGCGTGGCGGCGGCACCAATGGCCGCGGGATCGCGCTCACGCACCGGGACGGCACGGTGGTTGCAACCGTGGCGGAGGTGACGGTTGACCGCGGCACCGGCGCGGTGCGGGTGGACCGGCTGACGGTGGCGTATGATTGCGGGCTGATCATCAACCCGGACGGGCTGCGCCGCTGCGTGGAGAACGCGGCCGTTTACGCAACGAGCCGCGCTCTGTGCGAGGAAGTAATGTTCAGCCCGGCCGCGGTCACGAGCGTGGACTGGCTGAGCTATCCCATCCTCGACATCACGGAGGCGCCGCATGACGTGCAGGTGGTCCTGATCAGCCGGCCCGAGGCACCGCCGACCGGAGCCGGCGAGCCGGCGGTGCGCAGCATCGCCGCCGCGGTCGGCAATGCGGTCTTCGATGCCACGGGCGTGCGCATGCGGCAGGGACCGTTCACGCCCCGCCGCGTCAAGGCAGCGCTTAGCCCATCTTATTCAGCGTGCTGAGGTTCATTCCGCAAGCTGAGCGGCGGACATGGTTCGGCGATACGCTTGTTTCATCGCGATTTCGGTCCGGAGGTGCTGG
>JAABUW010006825.1_pt1 | contig 14066 bp, 17 predicted proteins | sample 5560081 | NCBI WGS metagenome assembly JAABUW01 (sample SAMN10711882, study PRJNA513363) | rock metagenome | isolation source: Antarctica rocks | place: Antarctica: Victoria Land, Knobhead sud
GGCATCTTGATGTGACACTGCAGCCAGCAGCTCTGGCCAGATCTGGCAGTTGTTGCTGTCCAGCCGCTTCAGGGTGGCTAGCTCCAGTAGACAAAGCCCAAAAGCAAAGATGTCAACATGCTGGGTGTACTGGTTTTCCGTGTTTACACCATCTGGCAAGACACCTGGCGAAAAGCGTCTGGGAAGAAGAGTGGCAAGGCCAAGATCACCAATCTTGATCTCGCCACTGTGGCCATTGATGTAGATTTTATCACAGCGGAGGTCGCCATGAACAATGGGAGGGCTCTTGTCGTGCAGGTAGCTCAGGCCTTGCAGGATCTGCTTGCCCCACTTCTTGACTGCTTTCAGCTCAAGATGCTTGTGCTGTGATCGGAACTCTCGCAAGTTGCCAGAAGTGAAGTATTCTGTGATTAGGTTGACGCAATTTTGCTCCTTGTCTGCCCAGCATTTGAAGCAGCGGATGACATTGGGGTGATCCAAATCCACTCCAATGCTCATCTCTGCAGCTATCTGGTGTATTTGGTCATGATCAAGCTGATTAGCCTCCCTCTGTATTTTGCTCCAGGCTATGTCAATGCCCTGCTTCTCGTCAAAGCCTTTGTACACCCGCTTGAACCTTCCCTTGCCAACTGTATGGTTGTACCGGCTGAACCTGCAAGGAAACTCAGTGTGACTATGCGAATTAGCCAAACACCAAACATGGGGACATTTGTCAGGCTGGTTAAAAACCCCTACAGTATCACGGTGCACACACACACCCACTGAGTGTCAAGGACGTACTGCAACCCACCTGCCGCTAGGATCTGTTTCCAGGGTTATATCTTCGTCATCCTCAGAGGCCTCTGAGCGTCCTGACGTACCGACAGGGCTGGACAGGTTTTCTCCGGATGAGATGTTCGCCATGATCTTCTTGCCAGCTATGTTGGCGACCGCAAAAATCCGTGGAAGTGTAGTGCCATCATCTTAAGAATGCGCGCTCAAACAGGCTCGGAGCACCAGCACAGAAAGAAATGCGAGGCGAGGCTGTAGCAGGCTGCCAGAGGACCGCCTCAAGCTGACCTGCAAGCTTTGTCCCGACCGCCCAATTTCACAGCGCACGCTGGAACGCGCAGATGATGTTCAGAAACGATGCACAGGGCTGGACAGGACTATTGATCGGGCGATTGTTGATCAAAGGTCGCTTTGAAGCAGCAAGGCTAGCAACCGACAGCCCTTAGGGCTTGAACGGGCCTCAGACAGTACATGCTCACATGCTTGTGCCAATGCGGGACATTGGAATGCACAGGGGCTGTGATGTCGTGCTTTTACCCGGAAGTCCACCCTTGGTCAAAAGCCAGCAGCATACTTTGACAGCAGCATACACGTAAAGAGAGCTAAACTTATATCAGAACACAGATTTTCATGACTGAAGATGAAGTAAGCTGTCGATGAAACCCTCCACAACTGCAATGTTCCAAACTATCAAATATTTATCCACTGAAAGGTAGGCACACTCAAGTCGGAGTAGCATAGGGCAAGAGCAGTTGGCGAATAAGTGCTCAGGCTCCCACTAGTAATGGTACAGGAGTCCTACACAGTACTTGACCATAAAAAACAATCTATGGCAGACAGCAATTTCAGACCGGTGACCATCATGCACAACATGTGACATCAGTGCTACCTGGCGCGCATGCAGCGATGACATCCTGCTTTCAAGACACGTTGGCAAACGGCGAATCCTTTTGAGCAGCACTGACAGCCGCCGGCTCTTGGGCTTGCTCAAAAGGTGATACATAGTCCTCAGGCATTGATCTCTGAGGCTTCTCTACTTGTGCCTTGGCATTGCCCTGATCAGCACAGCTGCTGCTGGTCTGTGCAGCCATCTTGGCACTTCCCTGCTCGGCAGAAGTTGCTGCAGCTGGCTCAGTTGCCTCCTGCGCCCCAGGTTTGCTTGCATTTCGACCCATGTCCTCATTCTCAGCCATGGCTGCAGCAGCTGCTGCACCGATGGCAGATGAGTCTTCGCTGGCTTCAGCGTGAGGGATGCTGGCAGAGGGGATGGGAGTGGCTTTCTCTGCAAGAGCGGCACACTCACTGATGTTGGGCAGCTGAGGACCATTGGGTTGGGAGCTGCGGGATTGGGAGCTGGGCAGGGAGGAGATCGCAGAAGTTTGGGTGGAGATCTGGCTGGGACGCCTCTTAGGGGGTGGCCGCAGCGCCTGGGCCATGCTTTTCAGCTTGCTCACAATCTCACGAAATCTGCAAGACAAAGTTCACTTTCAGCACCCAGGCCTGAGGCTAGACAACAGCCATGCAACTTACCACAAGAAGGGCAGCCAATCAATTCTCAGTGGTTCAGACATACTGGCAGCCAACTTTGTGCGTCAGCGATGCGCACAGGCATGCGCATACTGCACATAACAAATTGGCCTTATACGAAAAAGACTTGCGATGACTACTCTCTCCAGCAGCAACACAAAGGGCGTGGCTATGTATGCAGTCTCCAGGGCGCTTCAGCGTCATCAACATCAGTGCAGAGCAAGCAAATGCTCTGCCCAGCACCAAGACACACTCACGTTGGCCGCTTCGAAGGGTTCTCCTCCCAGCAGGCCTCTATAAGCCCCTTGTAGCCTGGAACCAGCTCAGGCAGGGGGCTATGCTCCCATTCCGGGGAGTTGGGCATGGGGGGGCGCACAAGACCCTTACTGGTGGTGATCTGATGCAGCAGAGCATGGTAGTTCAAGCCGTCATACGGTTCCCGTCCTGTCCATAGCTCCCACAACACCACACCAAAGGAGTATACGTCTACCTGTGGCAGTCCAAGGCCATGCTCAGCCTTGCCCTGGTGATGCACATCATGACTATGAAAGCAGTAGTGTCGGGGAGTATGCATCAGGACTATGTGATGGCCCCCATCCCCAGTAACACTGCAGGATTGCCCATCAGCACTGCTAACACATTGCTAGTATGTATTGACTGAAGATTCAGAGAACATGCTGAGAGCACAACACAGCAGTGCATGCCAGAGTAAGAGCCAAACATGATTTGGCCTGTAGGCTTGACAGAAAAGCAGGACAGAAACGCATGACTTGTTTCAAAGGTCAATGTGGTGTGCAGGTCCACTGTCATGAGCAACAGCTGCAGCTAGTACAATGCATAGGGGTGGCAAGTCGGCGACACCTTCTCTGTGACTGCATGAGGGGTCTTGATGATCTCAGGTGCAATCCAGGGGAGAGTCCCTCGCTGCGAAGAGACATTGCTGACATATGTATCCCGCTTCTGCTTGGACAGGCCAAAGTCTGCAACCTTGCAGATTGCACGCCTGTCTTTGTACCCCAGCAGCAGGTTGGCACTCTTCAGGTCAAAGTGCACAATCCGCTTGGTGTGCAAGTACTCCATTCCCTGCAAGTCACACCATGACCATCTACCATATCCTGCAACTTCTTGGTGTGTCTCACTCCTCTGTGTACTTCTGTACACCTTTGCATCTACATTTGCGACTAGGCATCAGCCTGAGTAGCACCTAGCAGCATGACTTGCAGAAGACTGCTGCATCCAAACAGATCCTGAGTCAACTCTCAGGGCCTGTCATGCATCAATCACATGCCCCTAAATGTCATGCAACATTTCCGTCACCTTTTGAACATAAGGCAGTGTCCAACATGGAAGGATGCCTCATACTAGTTAGTCAAAATACAGTCATGTATTTTGACTAACTGTCAGTACATGCATGCTGATACTTGTCTGGTGTCTTTGGCATGCTCTGTGGTCAAGAGCAAAGGAACGTATAGTACAAAACAGCAGATGCAGCACTAGCATGAACAGCAGCAGGCACAGCATCCAACCTTGGCAGCATCCATGGCAATGAGCACTCTGATGAGAGCCCCCTGGACAATGTCTGCTTTTCTTGCCAGGGCACCCTTGAGGGAGCCCTGCCCCATGTACTCCACCACAATGGCAGGAGGCCTTACCACACCGGCCCCTCCTGTCTGAGGCTGACGAGCCAGTGCTGCTGCCAGCTCCACAGCATCACCTGTGCAAGCAACACACACACTGCCGTGTCAAAACAAAGCCAAGGCACATAACAGAAAGAGCATTGCTAACACATGGTATTGTATATCATCTTGACATGGCCGTAACAGCAGACATACTGTGCAGTGACAGTTGATGGCAAATCAGCCGCAAATGAAGCGAACTGCTTCAGAACAACAGACTGATAAGTGTACGGGAGAAGGTATATGACACGCTTGATCATGTGTAGCAATTGCCAAATGATCAACTTTCATGCCTCACGAGCACAGAGGGAGCTTTGCAGCCTGACTTTGAAGATGCCTCAGCATGACAGGAATGGCAAGACGTGCCATTGGGACATTGCAGTGAAAAGGCATCACCTTGATCTCGATCACTCAGCTCATCATCGTCTTCATCGTCGTCCTTGCTCATGGGCTTCAGAACAATGCCATACACCCACACCACATTGGGGTGCCGCATGCTGCTCAGCAGGGTGGCCTCCTTGATCAGCTCAGAAATGGCTGCCTGTCCCCCAGCATCGCCCCCCTGTTGCAAGGCACCACAGGTTTGACCCTTGGTACAGGCTATGACTATGGAAAAGCTGCTTTGTGAGAGTCAGAGGAAACGAACTTGTAGAAGCTGAATTACAAGGCAGCTTGAAGGCATATGACAAAGGCAAAGATGTCTTCTGCACAGCATTCCCTCACAGATGTCTGGTATGGTCAGCCAGATTCCATAAACATGCCAGACTCACAGTGCACACAACATGATTGCCTGCTGAACAAGTCAAGACTAGTGAATGTACATTACCTGGAAGAACAGACTTGGGTTGAGACACTTGATGGCAGCCTCGCTGCTGTGCCACTTGCCCAGATGAACCTCACCATAGCCGCCACTGCCCAGAAACTTCACTAAAGTGATATCTCTTGGATCAATGATTTCCATGGTGCTGGCAATCCTCTGCAAGCTGAACTCAGACTCCCTGGGCTCATTTGGTGCTGAGCCTGCTGACCCTGAAGCAATGGGCAAATTTGTTAAGACATTGTGTTCAGCATTCTCAAGTCGAGCTTGCATCCATGGCCATGTCTCAGGCAGGCAACACTAGCAAGACTGCCAAGTTGCTGATCCACAAGCCTGTGTTGTCTCTGTCAAGCTTTGGCAGGTGTACAATTGCAATGCTCACAGATACAGGGTGTGCATACATGCATTCCAACCTGACTGGCCCAATGGTGACTCCTCAGCAGATGAGGGCTCATTAGAGCCCCGCATTTCCAAAGAAGGAGGGGGCGGGGCCCGGGCCACTGGGGTGTCAGCAGAGGCAGTATCGCTGATACAATCTAGGCCTGCAGCTGCATGATGACTGCCACTGGGCATGCCGGCTTCAGCACGATTCTTGGACTGCCAGTCCATATAGATGTGCAGCTTGGCATTACGGGCTGCTTTGCCCTCTTCTGCTATGTAGTCCGCCCACTCATCAAACATTAGCTTCACATCCTCGTCGTCTATCAGATCCACATACAAGTTGCTGCTGCCAGGCAACTGATACTTGGTGTTGGACATCTGCAGCGCAATTGATGGACCTTGCAGGAAGCTGACTCTGATGTGCCATATGCACAGTGGTCAACTTGGCGTTGAGCAGGCACTTTGGCATGCACCAAGGTGTCACTCAAGCATATGAGATGGCAAGGCAGTGTTACTTCTGCAGACATGGGAACCCAAAATCTGCAGCCAGGTGCATGTGGCCTGTGTGTCGACTGTCTGTGATGGCACACATTTCTTGCCCCAAATAGCAAGAGATCAGCAAACAATATGTACAAGAAGGCTGAGGGGCATTGTACCGATCCAGAGCTGCTGCTCAGGTCAAGTCGCATGGTCTGAGAGACCCTATGCAGGGCATCTTGCAGCTCCTGCATGTGACAGTAGTTGCTGACCGAGACCAGGCGGGTCTCTCCACCCTGGTATTCCCACCCACCTGGCACCTTGGTAAAGTGCCCACCAGAACTACAAAGCATCTTGACCTGCACGCAAAAAGCATATGCTCAAGTACAACACCCAGGCCAACTGTGAGAAGATCGATTGGCTCACACATCCTGGAGGAGAACTGCAAATCAGTGTCAGTGAACAGGGGGTTGTCACATGGAGCGCCTTGCTGACAACAGTAAGATTGCCGCAGTGCAAAAGCAGGGCTTGGCTGTGATGCAACAGATGTGCTACGCTTGCAGCCCCATGTAGACAAGAGAAGAGCTGACATGTACCTTTTGTTGCGTGCTGAGGGACGCCAGACTGACCACAGGGGGGTTAGCAGTGGGCTGAGCAGCAGATGTGCGAGACATAACAGAAGCAGAATCTGGAAGGTTGTAGACAGAACCATCGATTGAGGCCACATGAGAGCCTGCAACCAAGGGTCCAGGCCGCTGTAGAGCATTGGGAAACATGCCGAACTGTTGACCAAACCCAAACTGGTTGTGTGGGGGCAGACTCATCCCTGCCGATGCCAAGGGCAGGTTTAGCTGCTGACCCAACAGCTGTTGCTGGAAACCAAAAGACACTGGCTGCTGGTACATGGACTGGGGAGGCAACTGACCAACCAAACGGGGATTCAAGGCGTGCTCGGGCATCTGTCCAACCATGCCAAAGCCTGGCAGTGCAGGAATGGATGAGGCTGACCCATCAAGCTGCTGTTTTGCACCAGCCTGAGAGCCAGGCCCTGCTGGAATCTGCCCGATCATACTCTGCTTCAGTTGCTGAGCATTTGGCTTTGGCGGCATGCCATTGCCCTGAGCTAGGGTGGCGCTGGCAGCCATAGCCTCTGAAAAGGCAGGAAGCTGACCTGTCATGCCACCCATAGCTTGACTAGCAAAGGGTTGCTGCCCCATGAAGGCTCCCTGCAGTTGTTGCTGACTGAATTGTGCTCCCAGGCCAGGAATTTGCCCCAGAAGGCCTGGCTGAACTTGCTGATGCTGTTGCTGTTGCAAGAGCTGGTGCTGTTGCAGCTGTTGTTGCTGCTGTTGCAGAAGCTGCTGCTGTTGAAGTTGTAGGTTTTGTTGAGAGCTGGTGGAATGAGCAGGGGAGGCAGGCTGGTTTGCGAGTTGAGCCGAGTTGGGTTGACCTGAGACCTCGCTGTGCGTCTCAGACATGCCCTGTGCACATTCATGCAGCCTCAGCTTGATGCGGAGAACATCTCACGTGGACAGCAGCTCTAGTCCATAAATGACACAGCAGCTTAAACAGGCAGGCCTTTAGCAGATCACAACTGCACCTCTTAAGCAGGGATGTGTGACTTGCAGTATACACATCGTTCCACTCATCCCAATCATCAAGCTTTCAGTGAAATTGTGCAAGTACATACCTCCTTGACTAGATAATGCACTGCAACCCAAGGCAGGTAGCAGGTAATTTCACAAACAGACAACAAGCCGGTGCTAAGTCGCACCTGTTGCAAGGTAGCCGCGACGGCCTGTGATGCCCAGTCTTCCACCCTACTTTGTGATCCTCCGTTTACCGACTCCGCATCACCATACGCTAGGCTGCCAGCCGCGGCGATATACGGGATTGGTCCAGACTGTGGCTGTTGCCAGGGAGCAAAAGACGGTGTAGTCTGTGATGCTTGGTAAAGAGAGGCAGTGGATTCAACGCCCGAAAAGTCATAGGGAAGCTGATGCTGTTGCTGAGACATGAACTGTGCAGGTACACCGATGTCTCAAGAAGGAGCGACAGAGCATGGGCGCAAAAACTTCGTCGGCACAATCTCTGCTCGTGATGTCTGGGAACTCAGCCGCCTCGGATGCTGTGAGCTGGATTGAAGCAGTGTGTGCAGGTTGACTCTCTTCTCGTAGGTATGAGCAGGTTGCTGCCTGTCAGGAGTCGGTGGTGATGCGCTTTCTCCCCTCGCCAGATTACTGACACCCCTGGATGAATAAGAAATTCCAGCTCAGAGCAGGTGTACAGGCCACAGCCTGAGCATGCCCTAGGAGCTTGTCATCGTGCATAACGCTTGTGGTGGTACGACGCAGCTTTGATCATACCTGATTATCAAGACTTGCTTGCACGAAATGCACAACTGCCCGTATAGTGGTCATCTGGGTATTACTAAGACCCAGAAAGCCATGGAAAGACTATACTGGTGGAAAAGCATGCGAGAAGATGTGCGTCAGCATATCAGACACTGTTCAATGTGTCAGAAAAGCAAGAACAACTCGAATCAGAAACCTGCTGGCTTGTTGCAGCCATTGCAGATTCCTGGTAGAAGGTGGGACAGCATCAGTGTGGACTTGATTGTCCAGCTACCACCTACCAAGCAAGGCAACACCAAGATTGTGGTGTTTGTCGACAGACTAAGCAAGATGGCTCACTTGGCTGCAGTGCCAACTAACTTCTCTGCTTTAGGCTAGACTCTATCTTCATGTGATTGTCAGAGCACATGGCATAGTACGCGAGATTGTCAGTGACAGAGATACCTTATTTACCAGCGAGTTCTGGGAAGAGGTCTCTGCATTGCTTGGCACTAGACTTGCAAAGTCTACTGCATACCATCCAGCGACAGATGGTCAGACAGAGAGAACAAACAGAGCGTTGGAAGAAATGCTTCGGCATTATGTCAGTCCAACGCATGATGACTGGGATGAGCATTTAGATGCTGCTGAATTTGCCATCAATAATGCATGGCAAGAATCAGTACGCAATACTCCATTCTTCTTGAATACCGGTCAACACCCGCTCGTGCTGATTTAGATGTCAAAGCCCCAGCTGCAAAGGCTTTCACGGAAGACCTGCAGGCAGCTGTGGAGCTTGCTAAAGCATCCTGGCAGAGTGCACAAGATAGGCAAGCTGAGTATGCCAACCAGAAACGACGTGAAGTCACCTACCAGGTGGGTGATGAAGTGTTGCTTAGCACCAAGAACATAAGGTTAAAGAACCCAGGTGCAAAGAAACTGTTACCCAAGTGGATTGGTCCATACAAGGTAACACGACAGATAGGCCCAGTGGCATATGAGCTGGAACTGCCTGAGAATTTGAAACTCCATGATGTGTTTCATGTGTCTCTACTGCATCCGTACCTGTCAGATGGTACAATTCATCCACCTCCATCTATGTTGATTGAAGGTGAAACAGAATTTCAAGTTGACAGATTTCTTGATCATAGAGACAAGAGAACCCAAAAGAAAGAACATGCACGTGAGTACCTTGTGAAATGGACTGGCTATGGGCCAGAACATAACACTTAGGAACCCGAAAAGAACATGCAAAATTGTCAAGAGACAGTTGCTAAGTACTGGAGGTCACTTGCAGAAGTGGCTACTGCGCATGAGAAAGTTTCATGGCGTAGTAAACAGCGCAAAAATAAGAAGTCTGGCCAGACGTAGAAACAGCGCTTGTTTACATACTTGAAACGGTACCAAGAGTAGAAAGTGGACAGTCGTGTTAGAACTAGATAAGGGCAGCACATGAATGTTGCAAAAGGCAGCATACCCTTATTGAAGCATTCGAATTCCTAGAAACCTGCTATCAAGAGTATTAACAACGAGGACGTTGATACTAAGTGGGGAGGAATGTAACAGACTGGAGGTTATTCAATATAAGTATCTCTAGTGAGTGAATCCCCTATACTGGCTATCATGAGCCTTGGGATTCCTTGGGAATAGAAAGCTGAGCTTAACGGCTGAGTCCTGATTAGGACTCAGTGCTGTCAGCAGTCCACTACATGCACACGAATCTCCTGTGTGATCTACACACGACCTATTTTGGAACTCACGCTCAAGATATTGCTGTTAGAATGCCGAACCCGCTACAGATACACCTGGCGTCTCACTGCCATGTCATGAGGCATGTACACAGCCCATATGTCGACAGCATCACTGCCTGCTGGTTGCAGGCAAATTCTTTGGCAGTGGCCGCTGGCTGCTGAGGCATTCAGCGGGGTCACCTTTAGTGAGCCATGTGCAGTCAGCTTCTTGTGGATTGCAACAGCTACCCCAGCTGCGCCTGTGCGCTCTCCTTCCCTCATATTAGGTGTGTCCCTCTTGCAGCTTGTGTGTACAACGTAATCCTCTAGAGCCTCAGTCAGCTTCTTTCTGTATCTCGAAAGTTTTCTCAGCTTGGTCTCAGTCAAGATGACGAAGTCTGGGGCATGTTCTTGTACTAGGTGTGTGAGCTCGTGTAGCACAGTTCAGGCCTCTTACGTTCCAGCAGAGGCCCTTCAGTGATGGCATCTCTTTTGCTGGTTGTCCTTGTGCCTTGTGCCTTTTGGGTGTGCACTGCTCAGCTTGCCCGGTCATTGTGGCTTTGTGTGCCTCTCTGCTCTGTCCAAACACAAAATATCTCTGCTGCTAATTTGCTGTCTCTGCTTTATGTTTGCACCCATACTTGCAGCCTGCTTTGTCTTGCAACTTTCAGATGAGACAGTCTCACTCTCAGTTGGCCTCTTGTTCACCTGTTTGTTTGCATCACATTTTTGCTCAGCGGCCTTTCTGGTTCTCTTGTGAGCCTGCCTTTTGGCTGGTCGCTTCCTAGGCGCCAGCTTTGTTACCTCTTTTTGCGTAGGTCTGAGGTGCCACACTTTGGTGCTTGGCACATGGTCAGGCGCGGGGTTTGTGCGCCGTCGTTTATGCATGTGTGCATCCTTAGTGCGCTCAACAAGGTTGCCGGTGGCTACTGTCTCCTCTGCTGCATTAACACCAACCACTGTTGTCTCAGCTTCCCTCCTAGGTCTGGAAGGCATGTCATTGATTCCCTTGTTACTCTCTATCCTGAAAAGCCTTTTGCCACATGCAATCCGCCTGAGACTGCCCTCGGAAGGCCTACATTCTGCAGGCTCACATAGTTTTGGCTTGTCTTTGGCAGGCTCAGGCATGCTTACTTTGTCTAAGGCAGACCTAAGCAGACTTGGCCTTATTGAGACAGGCTCATGTGGCCGTGACTTGCTTGACTCATGCTCAGGCAGCTTTTCCTTGCCCCATTGATTTTGCGCACCCACTAAGTCTATGCATTGTTTCCTAGCTACCTGGCCCTGTCTTTTCCGCCATCCCACCGTAGATTGCATGGTAATGCATACTTTATCAGGGGTTGTGTATTCCAAGATATCAATAACTTGTGTTTACCCCTCATCTGTCGCCCCATATATAATGTTTGTGGCTGTAGGCGCTCCCTTTAGCCAAGATTTGGACGGACCCTTTCAGTGATCTCCATTCATGGTTCGTCAGCAGCACTGGGCAACTTCTCTCTGAGTCAAGTAGGTACCATTGCTGTGTTTTTGGGTGCTTTCTGACGCAAACAGCATGTCCATACTCCCTGCCTTGGTGTGGCTCAGTCCCTTGATGCCAGCTCAACATAAAGGCGTTCTGGTCAACAGGCAGGCCGCTCAAGAAGCGTTCTGGGGTTGATCCTACAGGAATCTTGTCAGCTACCGAGCTTAGTCTTGACAGTGGTTGTACTGTGGTAATGTAGGAATGCGTTTATGACAAAATCTGCAAAGTTTCCTTCATACGGACATCAAATTCCTCCCCCTCTAAGTGCAGCTCCTAGTCCAGTGTCCGTGTTGGCATGACCCTTGCAGAAGTTCAGAATTTCCACTGGCTGTATTGCATTTTTGCCAACTAATGCATTCAATGCATGTATTTGACAAAACTTCCTTAGTTGCTTCTCCATGTATAGCCCAGTGCTGCTGTGAATTGGCCATGCATGCAGGTGTCCTTGCCGGTCCTTGCCGCCATGTGTACCACCAATTGGACAGCTGTCTTGCTCAGGCTCTTCACCACTGGCGCTGCTAGCTGACTGTCCTGTCTTGGCCTTCCAAATATAAAAACGGGGGTTTGCAGCATCCCAACAAAGATCAATCTCACATACCGTGCAATTTTCGGTAGCCTCGTTAGGAGTTTGCAATTTCTCTTTTGATCAGCCTTTCCATGTCTGCATCTAATTCGTGACCAGTATTTTCCATTAGCGCAACGAGGGTGGTCAAATCGATGTTGCTTCGTGAACCAAATGCGTTCTATGTTCATGCTATTAGATGTAAGCCATTGTGTCAAGTACGTTAACACTATTTGTACCATGTGCCCTAGTACAGTTATGTAGATGCAATATACGCTATCATCAGTGCAATGTTGTTCGTTTTCGTGTGTAGCAATGTATGCGCAGCAAATGAGTGTCAAATTAGCAACACCATGTGTTTGTTGCACTGCTTGATCTCCTCGTGCAACAAGATCAACAATGCAAAAATTGCATCTTCGCAACCACTTTCCAGTCTTACACATCATTTTTTGGGTATGTTGCGGCAGCGCAAATAGGCTGTCTAGTACAGCTGAGAGCAATTGAATAACAATTGTGACTGCACTTGGTATCATCGAGCCTATCAGTGCTGTGCTAATTTCACTGAGCGTCAACAAGGTTTTGCTTATGGCCAACTGCTGCGTGTCCCATGCATCCAAGCTCCTCCGTACACTCCCTGCATCAGCGAGTCTTTTGTCAACTTGCAATAATTGGCTTGGAGCAGCACAGCCTTGTCCATGCGTATCTTGCCAAAAATAGTGTGTGTATGCATTATTGCCAGGAATTGGCACCTCCATGCTTGGGAGCAAGCCATTGTGTACAATATACAGGTCATCAACAATGATCCAGACAAAAGTATGGCTTAAGATTGAAAGTCCAGCCAGTCTTTCTCTCACTCTGATATTTCCGCCCTGCTGAGCTAGATGGATCCACATACTCATTAACATCAGTACATGCTTGGATAACATCATCTGGATCCACATTGAGACTACGAATAAGCAACTTGAGGCGCCGCAGTGCTGTGTTTTGCCCTTCTGAATAGTACATCACAGCATCTTCATTCTGCGTGGCTCTGCCTGCAAAATTGCACACACTAGACAAACCAGAGAGACTGGTCGCTACGGCACCTAGTACTGCTGTTGCTATTGCCAGACCACGGTGTGGATGCACAGCTGCGCAGATGCCTAGAATAGCAACAGCCAATGTTCCCGCTCCTTGCAAAGCTGCTAACAAATTTGCAGCTGCCTTGAAACCCTTTTCAGCCTTCAAATGCTCTGAGACATTGTCTGCAAGATCACTTGCAAGTTTTTCAAGCTCCTGTAGAGGTTGGGTCTGCAGCGCTTGCATTTGGCCAGCTTGTGCCTGCAGTACCAGGAGAGCTAACACCATCTCTGCAAATTGCAAAGCAAGGCAGCGAGGCAATTGCCTCGGCTTACCTGCATCAGATGGCACGTGCACAGTTTGGCCGGCTATAATCAGGCTGAAATCTACCCCAGGATTGACAGCCAAAATTGCTTGTGCTGAAACCTTATGCTGTGCTGCTATCTTTGGAAGAGTTTCCCCAGGCACCACGATATGAGTTGTAGGCTTAGGTTCACTTATGGGTCGCACGTACAATATCTGCCCGGGGAATAGGCGGTAAGGGTTTGGAAGCTGTCCTTCTGCTGTGACCACATTCGACGACAAAGTACCGTGCCTCTGAGCGATCCTGACCACTGTATCGCCGCGTTCCACAGTGTACTCCATGAAACGAGATCAGCGCAGTGAACTCGAACAAGCAAAGCAACGTGCCATAAGCAGTCACATATACACAAAATACACTCCTTCCCAAGAAGCTGGTTCGCAAGAAGCAAAGCTGCAGCTCCCCAGAAGAAAGGTCAGCAGTGCTGACTCAGCACTGCGCTTGCTCACAATGATGTTTGCTGACTCAGCTTTGACCCTATGGCATCATCTTGCGCGAGTCTGCCACATTTTGAGCATGCGTCGCAGTGCGAAACCCGTATGCTGGATGGCAATTTGTTTGTTTTCGTGTTGCAAACGCGACCTGGACACGTGTTACATAGCTTGTCTCACAGGGACTTGCTGAATTTGGCTGGCACCTGTCAGGCTTGCAAGGAGGTCATCTGTGTTCTTTTACTGCCTCAAGCCCAGGATGTCTCAGCGGGTCACGAAACAAATGCAGTTCCATGTCCGACGTCACTGTCCACCGTGTCCAGGGCAATAAGCTTCTGCAGGGCAAACGACCTGCCCTTGTAAGTCAAATATAGAATAGCAAGTGCTTTCGGCAGTGCTTTAACGGAATCGAGCCTGTA
>JAABUW010006829.1_pt1 | contig 14057 bp, 15 predicted proteins | sample 5560081 | NCBI WGS metagenome assembly JAABUW01 (sample SAMN10711882, study PRJNA513363) | rock metagenome | isolation source: Antarctica rocks | place: Antarctica: Victoria Land, Knobhead sud
ATTTGTGGCGAAAGTTTTTATTCTGCCGACGAAAGTCTGGCACCTCCGCCAAGTGGGCAAGCAGGGTCATCTGAAAAGAACGTAAATCTCAAATTTACACCGAGGGCACATAGTGCGGTTAGTCTGGTCGCATTAGAGGAAAAAGTGCAGATATACCTGGTCCTGTTTAACTTCCCGATATGAAAGCACTGTTCTCCCTGGTTTTGACCCTTTTGCTACCTCAACTTAGCGCCTTTTCCTCTAAGGAGAATACTCTCCCTAAAACGCCACAGAAGATGTTGTTGGGAACCTGGAAACTAGCTAAATACGTGCACAAAGCCAGGTCGTCAGCTGGCACCTTTTTTAGGAATGATAGCACAATTATTCCGCAGCATAGCAATACATATTTGGTTACATTCAATGCTGATGGAACGATAGAAAGACCTTCTGATACAGGTGATAAGGAAACGTACGCATATAATTCGCCAACTATTATTTTCTATTATAACGGGGTTGCTTCGCCTCCGAACGTCACTTCTTCAATCAAGGAACTGACACCTAATAAATTAAGGATTGCTTACCGTAAAGAGCAGTCGGGTATAATCTTGTACGACGACTTCTTTTACGTGCGTTCAGCGACCGTTTATAGCATGTAAATCACGGTCACGAAGGACGTTTCCGCGCCTTAGCGTGCTGTATTTTCGTTTTCGAAAAGCCCTCTAAATACGCGATGCTCGTGAGCTTAAACGGGCCTGCTGGACCAGTCCATCTACCCGTTGCAGCGCCGATGGGGCCCTTTCGCGCACCTGGTCCACGGGGCGCGGCAGTCGCACGGTTTTTACCCGGCCTCGACGGACTGGGGACTTGGGGGAGCCGGTCGGGGGGCCTTGCTTGCGGCGCTGGCTCTCCGTAAAGGCCGCCTCCGCCAGCTGGTAATGCCGTTCGTAGCGGTCGGACAGTTCCGGATTCCATGCTCGCTTCCTTCGGCGCTCCTGAAGCATCAGCGCGTGGACGTTCTCCTGGTCCTCCGCGTGGGCCGTTTCCACGTCCCAATGCGTAGCCCCGTTCTCGAAAAAGGCGGCGCGCACGGCCAGCAGGGCCACGGTGCGCGCCTGGTTCCGGGGCCACTGCTCGACCAGTTCATCCAGCTCATTCGCCGCCGCTAGGTAGGTCGGGTACTTCCACAAACTGTATAGCGTATAGGCGGGTCGGGTGGGGTCGCCCTGAAAGGTTCTGACCGGGTTGCGGTGGTCGCGGAACTGCTGGCGAGCTTGCTTTTTCTGGCGTCCTTTCATCCTACAAGATACGTCAAAAAGCCCGTTCAAAGGCAATTCAAGGCGTTTTACATCCCAAAAAAAGCGCGCCTGCCTTACTCTACCAGCAGCCGACGGGTACGGGGCGTGGTGGGCAACATTTCGTACTTCTCCCCCGTGGCGGGATACTCGTGAATGTGGCGGCCCTGCGCGTCGCGGTACGAGAGAAAGGTATTGGCGGCCGCGGCTTCGACCCGCAGCTGCTCGCGCATCGCGTCCTGGAAGGCAGGCGAAGCAAGCTGGCCCAAAAAGACCGTGAGCGGCGAATCAGAAGCGGACACAGAAGGCATACGACGTGGATAATGGGTGAGGGCAACGACTACCTAACACGTAAAAGACTTACGCTATTCCCGTGCTCTGGTCCCGACGCGGCCCTTGGGTGCGAGATTTCGCCTGCTGCGCCTCCCGCTGGCCGGGAGCCTGGCGCTGCGCCCGGTCGGCCTCGCGCTCCTGCACCTCATACCCTTTCCGTTCGGCGGCCCAATCCAGCGTCACGCTGATATCTTTCAATTCGTGGCGGGGCTGCTGCATACTGTACTGCACGGCTAGCTCGATTACTCGATTACCTTGGGCATCAACGGTATCACTCACTGACACGGTGGCGCCTTTACTCGTCAAGCTGCGCTGCAAAGCATCAGCGCGGCCGGCGGCCTGACTATCGCCTACCGGCTCCTGCACGCGCACTACCAGCTGTCGTTCGGCCTCGCGCTTGGCGGCGTACTCCGTCAGGCTCAGGCCCGCGTGCTCGGGCTGGTAATAGGTGCGGGACTCAAACCCCACGGCCGGGGCCGGGCGGTCCGCTGCTTTCGCGGCGCGAGCAAATTCGAGCAGGGCCGGGGCCAGCAGACCGGGCAGCGGCCGGTCCTTTTCGGTGAGGAACTTCAGCTTTTCCTCCGCCTCCCGAGAGGCCGCGTTTTTGCCAAAAAAGCCTCCTTCTGCCTGTTTTTCCAGCTCCGCTTGCTTGCCATAGCTGTCGGCCCACTGCTTCGCGTGCGTCGCCCGGGCCGCCACCTGACGGTCCAGCTCGGCCTTCAGTGCCGCCGTGCGCGGGTCGCCCTTCATGGCCTGCACCACGACGGCTATTCCTGCCTCGTTCGGATGCTTTTGCAAGTAGGTGCTATAGGAGTCGATAATCTTGTTACGGGCCTGAATGGGGGCATTTTGCTGGGCTAGGTTGGCGGCATACACCTGGTAGTCCGCCTGCCATTTGCGCTCGACGGCCGGTAGCTCCGGCCCTTTTGCCGCCTGCGCGGCCTGGCGCTCGGCTTCCTGGCGCTGGGCCGCTTGCTGTTCGGCTGCCTGCCGTTGGGCGGCGAGCTGCGCCGCTGCTTGCCGCTGCTCCTGGGCCGCAGCCTCCTGCGCGGCTTGCTGACGGGCTTTTTCGGCCTGCTGGGCCAGTCGATTCGCGGCCAACTGCTTTTCGATGCCGGCCAGACTGTACCCCCGCGCAACGGCGGAGCCCTTGAAGGAGTGTCCGTCCTTCTCAAAGCTGATACCGGTGACCACCCCGGCCTTGTTCGTGAACTCCTGGGCGCTAATCTTTTCCGCCCGCAACGCGGCCAGCAGCGCCGGCCGGTCCGGGGCCGTGGCCAGCGCCTGGTGCAGCGCGTCCTTCACCTCCTGCTTGGCTTTGTCCACCCCTTCCAAGTGCTCGGGGTGCTGCTTCTCCACCCGCAGCCCCTGGGGCGGGGTCAGCTCGTGCCGCTCAATCAGTTTGGTGAGCGCCGTCTTCGACCGCAAAAAGCTGTTGCTGTCGCTGATGGTGTGCCCGTCGTCGGCCACCCGGTTGGCAATGATGTGGACGTGCTCGTGGCCGGGCCGGTCGCGGTGCCGGATGATGGCGTACTGCGTCCCGGTCAGCTTCATCTCCTGCATGTAGTCCTCCGCTATCTCGCGCATCTTTTCACCCGTCAGCTTGGCCGCGTCGTCGGGGTTAAAGCTGAGCGAGGTATGCCACACGGCCTTGCCCAACTCCGGGTGCAGCTGCCGGCCCAAATTGAAGTCGGCCACCATGTGCGCCACGGTGTCCGTGCGCACCCCGGCCGAACCCAATAGCTCCGCTTTCTTGTCGGCTTCCTGGCCCTTGTGCCCTTCCACCAGGTAGCGCGCCAGCCCCCCGAAACTGCGGCCGATGACCGTCCGGCTAATCATCCGCGCCGGCCGCTTGGGTGAACGAATCGAGCAGCTGGCTCACCTGGTCAGCGGCCGCCAGCGCCTGGTCGGCCACGGCTCCGAACCCGTCTTGGTGCCCGCGCTTGGCCAGCTGGTTCAGGTTGTTGGCCATGCCAGCGAGTTGCCGTAGCACCCCGAATTGCTCCGGTGTTAGCACCCGACGCTGGGGTCGCGTCATGGCCCGCACCAACACCGCTATCGGCCGACCACTTGCTTTTGACTGCGCTTGTAGCTCCGCGTATGTCGCCTCCGTGACGTGCAACACAATGCGCTTCGTTCGCTTTTCGGCTTCGGGTAATTCTTTGCGACCGCCCCGGGACTTGCCCACTCGGGAGCGTTTGGGAAGCGGCGATTGGGCAGGGGTAGCATCCATGCGGTAGGGTCTTTTTGCGACGATAGGAGCAAAAAGCAAGACGTTGATAGGCACTATCAACACGTCTTGCTCCGTCACTATAGCACATACGGTAAAGGGGACATTAGGGATTCGATTGGGTTTGCTTGTCCGCTACTACCATAGCTGCTACACTCATCTAGCTAAATAGCTAACCGAGAACAAAGCCGTAGCTAATTAGTTTAAAAAGTATTTAATTATGTAGCTCTACTTTTTAGCTTTTTAGCTGGATAAACAAAAAAGTACAAACCAGTGAATAACGAAAAACAACTAGCTAAACACCTGGCGTAGTATCCTCGTTACAAGCTCAAACTAACTACTTCTTTTTCTTTTGGCACTGCCCCATCATGACTGACAAAACGCCCAACTCGGAGGTCGCTGACTTCATCAAAAACATCAGCCACGAGCAACCGGCAACCGCCGCAACGGATGCTTTTTCTCCCGTGGTGCCCGGTCAGCAGCTGCCCGTCCCGGCTGCCTCAGTTCCGGCAACTGCGGCGGCTGTTGTGGCCCCCGAAGCACCGCAGCCAGCCCCGATTGTCGCTGCGGTGCCTGCGTCGCCTGAGCGGCGGGATTTGGCCTATTTCACCACCCCGGCGAAGGAGGCCACCAAGAAGCAAAGCGTGTACCTGCCCGTCGAGCTACACCGCGCCCTGGCCACGGTCGTGAACCTGCCGGGTGTTGAGGTCAGCCTGACCGACCTGCTGGCCAACATTGTGCAGGCCTGGCGCGACGACCACCGGGCCGAAGTCCGCAAGCGCTACCGCGAAGGCGAAAAAAGCATTTAGGCCAGGAGCCAGGCACTAGCCGCCGGCGCGCTCGATGCGCACGCAGTTGCACGCGGCGCACCGGGTATGCAGTTGGGCAATGGCCTCGGGCAGGATGTGGTTGGCCGTAATGAGGCCTTGATAGAGGGAAAGGGCCCAACTGTTGCCGGACCCTGGGGTCGTGGTGAGCCAGAAGTCGCGCAGCCGCACCCGTTCAAAGGCGGCTTCACTGTAGGGCTCCACCTGGTAGAATTTAACGACCAGGTTGCCCAAAGGGGTGTTTTTTAAGCGGAAAGTATGGTCGGGCATGGGGCAAAATACGGCACTTTGGGCGGATGGCACAAGACAAGCACTCCCCAGCCCAAAGCAGTACATAAGCTCGTCTTTTTTCTTCATAAACTATTGATTACCAATTATATATAGTTTATAGAATGCGCGCAAATTATTGGCTTCTAGGACTTTGTTGTTTTTGTTTGGGCTGCGCCGTTCGGGCCGAATTGAGTTATCCACACTCTAAAAGCCTTTTTTTTAGTGACAACACAATTGTGTATTTTCTATTTGTAAACCTATTTGCTATTTGAGGGTCTCAAAACGCATTGAAAAACAGATACTTACAAGGCCTAATCCGAACAGATTATAAGTGAGGGCGAACAGATGATAAGTGAACCCGAACAGATAATAAGCCGAAACAGGGTCTAACCCGAACAGATGATAAGTGAAAGGCGAACAGATGATAAGTGAACCCGAACGAATTTAGAGAAGTGTTTTTTATTACTGTTCGCATTTGCTAGCTTTGCCCTTGTTATCAAGCTCCTAGCTATGAATTCCGACCTGGAAGTACGTCAACACAATGCGCTGACCAACGCTCGTTATGAATACACGGAAACGCAATCCAATATCTTCCTGGTGCTGCTCTCTAAGCTACGGAAAGATGCTCCTGACGCTGTGTATCAGATAACGGTCCCCGAAATGGAAGAAGTAACTGGTAATCAATATAATTACAAACAGTTACGCGAATCCACAAAGGAAATGATGGGCCGCGTTCACGAGATAAACACGCTGCACAACGGCCGTGAGGTGTTCCGACAACTCGTCTTGTTCAAGCGGATTGACTATATCCTGGGAACGGGAATTATTGAGCTGGAATTCAATGAGTATGCCACCCAATACCTGTTCGACCTCAAAAACAACTTCACCTCGTTTCAGGTACAAGCAGCCCTGAGCCTGACCAGCAAACACGCCAAACGGATTTATATCATTTGCAGCCAGTGGAAAGACAAAGGCGAAACCAAGAAAACAGCTATCATTGAGCTAAAGAGAACCTTGGGCCTAGCTGATAGCAAGGGCCGTGAGGAGTACACGGAAATTTCAATGTTCAAGCGAAATGTGCTCGACGTGGCCGTGAAGCAAATCAATGAAAAGACGGATTTGCTGATTGGCTACAAGCTGGAAAAAGTGGGCCGGGGCTTCAAAAACATTGTTTTCACTGTTAAGCCGCAAGCGGTGGCCCTGCCATTGACGTTTGGGGTGCTACCGGACGAGGCCCCCGGCCTGGCCGCGCACCAGGTGGACAACGCCCGCCGACTGCTCAGCCAGCTCAGCATCGTCACGCCCGCCCTGGTGGACCAGATTCTGGCCAGCCCCGCGCACGTCGCCGCCTGCAACAAGTTTGCCCACGACGTAAAAACGGGCAAACACGCCAAGACACGTTCGCTGTCGGGCCTTCTGCTCACCATATTGGGCTTCAAAAAGCCAGCAAACGGCCCGCTGTTCGATGCCAGCCCTTCCAAGTAGTCCCCATCTCGTTTTACCCTTATGATTGCTTCCACGGTCCCCGAAACCATTCCCCCGCTCCGGTGGGGGCAGCTCACCTACTACTCCCCAGCCGACATCAAGCGCTGGGGGGTGCAACACTTCCTGGACACGGTAGCTCCTACGCAGGCGCTGCCCATCCCCGACCTGGGCTTTACCGCCGAGGAAAATGCCCGCATGGACGAAATATTGCGCGAAGAGCGCGACGCTGCTGCGCGTGGTCTTTGATACGAACGTCGTCATCGCCCACCTGCGCCGGCAGCAGCTGCTTCCGCTGCGGGCGTTGCTGCCCTTTGCCGTGGTGGGGGAGTTGGAAGCCTTCGCCCTCAAAGCCGATTGGGGCTACCAGAAAGTAGCCTTCCTGCGGCAGCTGCTCGAACGCTACCCCCTGGTGGGCTTCGTGCCCGAGTTGGCCAGCTTGTATGCCCGCCTCGACGCGTATAGCCAAGGCAAGCTGCGCGGCCAGCCGCTGCCGGCTGGCATGAGCGCCCGCAACATGGGCAAGAACGACCTCTGGATTGCGGCAACGGCACTCTACCTGGACCTGCCGTTGCACACGGCTGACAACGACTTTGACCACCTTCCGGCTCTGGGCTTGGCCCTGGTCAAAGAAGCCCTGTAGCCCCATGAGAATCACGCTGGAAGTACCGGAGCATCGGGTGGCTTTTATGTTGGAGCTACTGCGCAGCCTGCCCTTTGTCACCCTCCGGGGCCAGGCGGCGAAAGCCGCAGCCCTAGACGAAACCGCTCACCTGCTGTCCTCCCCTGCCAACGCCGCCCGCCTGCGAGCCGCACTCGAACGCGACCGGCTGGGCCAACGCCAAACCCACTCATTACCAGATGAATTAATGCGTTGACTAGTCAACTGATTAGTCACCTGACTAGGGAAGGCGCGAGCACTGGAACCGACAGGAACGCGACGCCTTGGCGGGGGCTTCTCTTCCAATTGGGCAGATTTACACGCTAAGCCCTAACGGGAGGCTTCAGCCGCCAGGCGCTCCTTCAGCGGCCCAATCCAGCGGCCGGCCCCGTGGTTATCTTTCGGATTGACCTGCACCAGAAACTCGAATAGGGCCAGCGCCTCGGCCCATCATTTTACCTTTTGCAGTTCCAACCCCATGACGTAGTAGGCCGTGAGCACGAACCCGTTGCCGGTGGATTCATACAAGAGAAAGTCCCGGCCTTCCTCAAACGCATCAGGGAAAATCAGCCGCGCCCGAAGAAATGCCTGCGCCAGATAGGTGGTGCCCAGGCCGGGCGTCCGGTTGTTGAGCAGGATGCCCAAGTGGGAAACCGCGTCTAGGTGCAGCTCGCCGCACGCGGCCATGACCTGCCGGTAGATGCGCTCGGCTTCTAGCGGTGCGGCCGTGTGCAGCGCTTTCCCCTGCTGAAACAAGGCCTCGTGCTGCAAGACGACGGTGGGGTACATTACCCGCCAGTGGCGCGGCTGGTATTCCACCAGAATGAGGGTATCAGCGGCTTCCATGAGTCGGAGGATTTGCCCTATTTGTTTACGAATCTACTTGCCAAACACCCGTTGCCAAAAGCCTGGTTTGGCCGGTTCCAGCACGGGCAATGCCAACGGAACCTCCCCCGGCTCGGGCAGTCGCTTTTGCAGCTCACCCAATTGCTCATTTTGGCTAAGTAGCAGTTCCTCAATGCGCCCGATGCGCTGACTATTCATCTGACTAGTCAGCGCGTTCAGCACGTCGTTCTGCTCTAGCAGGCGGTGTTGCAGCTGCTGGATGGTCTGGTCCCGCTCGGCCAGCTGCCGTTGCAGCTCGGCAACCTGGGGCACCTGGACCGGCTCCGGGAGCACCGGCAACAACTCGGTTTGGCTGGGGTACTGCTGCGCGAGAAACGTCTGACTAATCAGATACGTGTTGCCTTTGGGGGTCTGTTCGACCTGGATATGACTAGTCTTCGCGTGTTGTTTGACTAGTCGCCGGATAGTCTGCTCAGACTTGTTAACCTGCTGAGCTGCTTGCTTTATGGTTAAAAAAGTAGCGGTGTTTTCCATCGGGGCGGTGACTAGTCAGAAGCTACAAAGTAAACAGTCTGCGGCTTCTGACTAGTCATGCTTAACCCATGCTTGACTAGTCACCGGCTAATCAGTGACTAGTCAAGAAGTTAATGTGATTAGGCGGCGTACGTGTCCTCTGGTTCCAAGTGCCGTACCTGCGACATCATGGCCAGCGTATCGAGCAAGGGCTTCACCCTGTCGGCTTTGGTGCGCCGGAACCGGGCGGCTACCTGGGCGCTGCTCAGGGCCTCGCCGGCTGCCTGCTGGATGATGGCGCGCACGGCGAGCATTTGCTGGGCTAACTCGGCTGGCCACGGCTGGGCCGTGGCGGCGGTGGCCACCGTCGCGGCGGTCGTTGTCGCCGGCAACGCTAAGGCTGCCTGCTGGCCGGGAGCCTGGTACTCGGGGCGTAGATAGCGCACGGTACCGGCCTCTTCCTCGGCGGCTCGCTGCTGATTGAGTTGCACTAGATGCGTTAGTATTTCGGCATCGCTGAGCGTAGCCGGCCAACCATAAGCAGCAGATACAGCAGCGTCAAGTTGCTGGTGTATGTTAACCACAGCAGCAGCTAAGCCTTGCTCATTAGTTATTTGTTCTTTAGCACTTAAAGAATGGCCGGCACGCAGCTTTTCAACTACATTATAAAGGTCTGTAAGCGTGAGGCGGGGGTGCTGGGCTTGTTGGCGTTTGCGGTGAGCATCCAAGGCTTTGGCCAGTTCACGAATGCGACTCTGCTGGGCTTCTGTACCGATTGGAAAAGGGAATGGGTCAAAAGCTTTCGTTTTGACATAAACTGGACGGTCTTCCAAAGTACTACCGGTGCCCAATGCCCAAACGATATGGATTCGACTAGACAATACACCCAAGTAAAGAGCGTCATCTAGTGCGATGCTTATCAATTTGTTGTCAGGCAAAACACTAGTGCTTAGAAACTGGAACACCCGATGTTTAGATGTTTCTACGGTGGCAATGTAGCGGCGCAATCCCACCAATGATTGCCGCATTTCATCGCGGGTGCGACCATGCAGCCACCAATTAGCTTTCACACGCGCTTCTTTACTCTGGTCCCGTTCAGGTTTAACGCGTTCCACTACCCGCTGATAAAGCTGCGGAAACCGTTGTAGCGCTTGAAGGTCCGTGAGGCCAAAAAAGTCAATTACCAGAGCGCCACGGCTATTTCCGGTGAAATCCCGGCCGTTGAGGTAGGGACGAATCACGGACTTTGCGGCCGGGTCAGCCGCCAGTAATTCGGCCGCTTCAGCTTCGGGCAAAATGAAACCGGCTCCATAAAGTTGGACGCCTCGACTGGTCAAGTCTGCGTTAGCCAAAAGAGGTCGCGCACTATCCAAATCTGCTCCAATGGATAAATCTGGCTGAATTGCTCCCTGCTCTACGTCAAACAATACTTCGGCTGCGTCATCTCCCTCTGGCACCGATTCACTGCGCACTCTAAGCAGTTGTCCGGTGGATGCTATGCCCACTGCTCGTGGCTCGGCAACGGTGAGCGCAACGCGCACGGCGGCCCCATCTCCACCTTCTACCCACGGATGGTCAGGCACCGCAAAAACGAGTTGCAAAGGAGCAGCGTCACCGTCTAGGAAAGGCTGCAACACGCGCCGATTAGAAGTCTGCTTTAAACTATTCGTAGTGATAAAGCCAAACCGCTCGGCCTGGCCCGCCTGCACGATGGCGGCCGCACGATACCACCAGAACATCACCAGGTCGGACGACTCGGGAACGTGGCCTGCGTAGACTTTGCGCAATGCTGTGGTATATGCTCCGCCTAGCGCATCTCGCATTCGAGCGGCTCCCACAAAAGGCGGATTACCCACGATAAAGTCAGCTGCTGGCCACTCAGCCGGCCTAGCCTCACTGTAATCAGCATTGTGGGCTAATACCGCATCCTGCTGCTTGATATTCTGGTAATTATCAAGCAGCGGCTCCGCTAATTGCGTCAGGCCGTGGGTGCGCAAGTGCCACTGCAAGTACCCAATGCGCAACACCACGTCGGCAATGGCAGCGGCGCGGGGGTTCAGTTCCATGCCCAGCAGCTGTCGGGGGCCTACCGTCGTCCCGTCGCCCAGCTCCAAGCGGCCGGAACCGCCCAGCTGCGCCAGCGTCGTCAGCACCTCACCCTCCAACCGTTTCAGGTGTTCTAAGGTCACGTACAAGAAGTTACCCGAACCACAAGCGGGGTCCAGCACCTTCACCGACGTAAGCCGGCGCAAGAATTTCAGTATTTGGGGTAGCACAATAGTAGGAACAGAAATTCTCGCTAAGAGTATATACCATTTTTAATACTCTGGGTGTGGGTTCGAAAAAGCAGTCGGCAGAAGCTCGGATATCACCCGGGAAGAGTCCTGAAAAAAGCGTTCGAAAAACCCTCCCGAAAACCAGCCTCCAAAACGCCGTTCACAGAGCCTACGAGGTGGGTGGCAAACTCATTCGAGAAACAGAACCTTTTGAAGATTCCGGAGTTCTACTCTGATGCCAGATGCTCCTACCTACACCTATCACTCCGAGTCGTATGGACAGCCGGCGCTGCAAACCAGCGCCGCGCAGGCTTGGCCTGGCTTGCGGGTGGAACGCTTCGAATTGGAGGCCATGGCCTTACCGGCGCACTTTCACGCCCAGCATCTGCTCATCATTCATCAAGGCAACCAGCCGGTCGTTTCCAGCCGCCGCAGCGGCAGCCGAACCGAAGAAGACCAGTTTCATTTCGGGGATGTGGGCTTGTACCCTGGCGGCGAATACGGGGCGCTGGCCTGGAATAGCCCGGCCGACGTCATCCACGTGCACCTGGATGCCCAGCAGCTGGAAACCCGGGCCCGCCAGGGGCTGGACCTGCGCTACTTCGCCCTGCACGACCGGTTTCGCCTGCAGGATGGGCTGCTGACCCAACTGGGCCGCCAGTTGCTGACCGCCGCCGGCAGCGAGCACGCGCTGGGCCTGCTCTACGTGGAGTCGCTCTCCAATGCCCTCAGCTACCACCTCATCGAGCACCACGCCAGCTACGAGCGGCGGGTGGCCGGGGGCGGGGCCCGGCTGCCCGCGCCGGTCATAGCCCGCATCGATGCCTATTTGGAAGCCTCCGCCGAGCAGCCCGTGACGCTGGAGGTGCTGGCAGGGCTGGTCAACCTGAGCGTATTTCACTTTGCGCGCCGCTTTAAACTAACCACCGGCTGCTCACCCTACCAGTACGTCATCCGCTGGCGCATCCGGCGGGCGCAGCTGCTGCTGCGGGCCGGCGAACAGCCCGTGGCAGCCATCAGCGACGCGCTGGGCTTTGCTTCACCCACCCATTTTTCGGTGGCTTTTAAGCGGGCCGTAGGGGTCAGTCCCCGCGAGTTCCAGCGGGCCTAGCCCGCTCCGTCAGCCGCAACGACGGAAATTAGATAAAGCAAGAATGTGGAAGAAGTGGGCAAGAATCGGTCGGGGGCGCAGGTGGACCCAGGAGACCTTTGTCAGAAGCAACGGCAGTACGGCCGGGGCTCTTGACCAATCTTCTTAACCTCTCCTGTATGAGTACTCCCATTTTAGTAGCCGGCGGCACCGGCAACCTCGGCGGCCGCATTATTACGGCGCTGCTCCAGCGCGGCACCACCGTCCGGGCGGTGGTCCGGGCCGAAGCCGACCAAACCAAAGTAGACGAGCTGACCCGTCAGGGCGTGGACGTGCGGCAGGTCGACCTGACCGACGTGGCGGCCCTCACCCAGGCTTGTACCGGCGTGGGCTGCGTGGTTTCCGCTCTGGCGGGGCTGCGCGACGTCATCGTGGACGGTCAGTCGGTGCTGCTGGCGGCGGCCGTGGCGGCGGGCGTGCCCCGCTTTATTCCCTCGGACTTTGCCAGCGACTACACCCAGCAGGCCCCCGGCGAGAACCGCAACTTCGATTTGCGACGCGAGTTTCAGGCCCGCCTCGACCAGGCCCCCATCGTCGCCACGTCCATTCTCAACGGCGCTTTTGCCGAGGTGCTGACCTACGGCATTCCGCTGCTCGATTTCAAGCAGCAGCAGGTTGGCTACTGGGAAGATGTGGACTGGCGCATCGACTTCACGAGCATGGACGACACGGCCGCCTTCACCGCCGCTGCCGCCCTGGATGCGGCCACGCCCCGCTACCTGCGCATTGCCAGCTTCCAGCACAGCCCCCGCGAGTTGGCGGCCGCCGCCGAAGCGGCCGGCAAAGGCACCTTCCCCGTGGTCCGGCTGGGCTCCCGCGCCGATTTGGCGGGGCACATCCGGCAGGCCCGTGCCGCCAACCCGGCCGGCGAGCAGCAGCTCTACGCCGACTGGCAGCAGATGCAGTACATGCTGAGCATGTTCAGTGTACAGAACAGCCCGCTCGATAACTACCGCTACCCTGAGCTGACATGGGCCAGCGCCGAACAGGTACTAAGCGGCCCGAAAACGGCCCCGGACTCTGCCGCTGCGTCTTTAGACCCGTACTCCGATGAAGAGCTGATTAAGCGCTTGCCGGGCTTTACCAACCACTACGCCACCGTCAACGGCGTGCGGCTGCACTACGTGGAAGGGGGAAGCGGGCCGGCCCTCATCTGCTTGCCCGGCTGGCCGCAGACCTGGTATTCCTACTACCCTATTGCGGCGCAGCTGGCCCGGCAGCACCAGGTCATCATCGTGGACATCCGCGGCATGGGCAGTTCCGACAAGCCGGCGGCGGGCTACGACAAGAAGACCATGGCCCAGGACATCTACGCGCTGATGCAGCACCTGGGCCTGGCCACCGCGTCGCTGCTGGGGCATGACATCGGCGGCATGGTGGCCACCAGCTTCGCGGCCCACTACCCCGAGGCCACCGAAAAGCTTGTCCTGGCCGATGGCTCCCATCCCAGCGAAGGCATGCGGCAGATGCCCCTGCTGCCCGCCGCCGGCTCGTTTGGCCCAAAAATGAGCGGCCAGCACCCCTACGCCTGGTGGATGGCCTTCAACCAGGTGAAGGAGCTGCCCGAGCAGCTGCTGGCCGGCCGGTTTCACTTCCTGCTCGACCACCTCTTCGCCTACGTCATGCGGGACGAGAGCAAGATGACGCCCTTTGACCGGGCGGTGTATGCGGCTTCCTATAATCAGCCCGAAAACATCCGCGCGTCGAATGCCTGGTACCAAGCCTTTGAGCAGGACATGGAAGACGCCAAGTCCTTTCCCGTGCTCACGATGCCGGTGCTGGGAATTGGCAGCAACGTGGCGTACAATTTTCTGAAGATGGGCTTGCCCTACGTGGCCCAGGACCCGCAGATTGCGGACTTGACCGCGAGCGGGCACTATATGTTCGAGGAACAGCCCCAATTAGTGCTTGACGTGCTATTGCCTTTTTTAAAGTAAATCCAGCGGTAAATCCGTTGTGCTATTAGCCCCACTTCGCCCCGCCAACGGGGAGAAGTGGGGCTGTTTTAGGGTTGAGTCCGATACCGGCTGGCTTGGAGCTTGCATCAGCATTCATTTACGTTGACCTTATTGGGGTAGCACTAGATACTGTGTTAAAAGGGTTGCCACTTGGGCAAAATTTCTGTAATTTTAGGCTTCCTAAAGGAGGGCCTTCGGGTTCATCCTGTGTAGCCTCGGCCCGTTCACGTGGTTGGGGCT
>JAABUW010006830.1_pt1 | contig 14057 bp, 15 predicted proteins | sample 5560081 | NCBI WGS metagenome assembly JAABUW01 (sample SAMN10711882, study PRJNA513363) | rock metagenome | isolation source: Antarctica rocks | place: Antarctica: Victoria Land, Knobhead sud
CCCGCAGCGCCGATGTCTCGCAACGTCCACTTACCCCGCGCAAAGACGCTGTGGCACCTGCCCAGCCAAGCCGCCAGTCCCGGCACAACACGCGCCGTTTATGCGCGGATTCTCACCGCCGCCAACAACGTGTTTGGTAACCCCGACGACCTCAAGTTCCACTCGTCCATGACCTTGTTCGCGCTGGCGCAGCCGAGGGAGGCGCTGTTCCGGAAGGCCCTGGACATGTATTTTGGCGGAGCGATGGACCCGGCTACGGCTGAGAGGGTTGCCGGTCCGTGAGCACCTGTGCGGGACCGTGCAGCGGACCCGGTGGAATGCCGCGCTCGACGGCATAAATCTAGGGCATGGATTGGCAGTTTATGAACGGGTAGCAACCCTTTTTGGCAAAGCGTGGTTGCGGCCTTGCCAGCGTGGGACAGTCTGGCACCTTGACTGGTCGTGGCGCGGTCACTCCCGAACGTGCGCCTGTAGGTTGGGATCGGGCCAAGCTGCTCCGTCACTTGCCGTAAGCGGATCGGTCCTACGGCATGCAAGCCACAGGCAAGAATTGAACCTGACCAGAACGATAGCAGCCAGCCTGCCCAAGCTCGCGGGGATGATCAGGGGCATCACGACAAGCCGGTGATTACCGCCCTCTGCCCTTGTCGCTATCACTGCCGCAGAAGGCGTGGCCCCGACGCACGAAGCAGGGCAGGGCTATGCTGCCCTGCCCAACGCCGACGCCGGTCAACCAGCGGTCCCTGCGGACACTTCTACCCGCAACGCGACCACCCGCAATGATGGCACGTCAGGCACGCCCCTTCCTTCATCACGCCGGGCTGGCTGCACTTGGGGCATAACATGCCGAGCGGCGCCGCGGTGACGCCCGCGGCGGCCGGCTCCGGCGCGATCCGTCCCGCCGGGGCCGGCAGGAACCCCGTGCCGATCATGTGCTGCTCCAGGATGCCGCCGATGGCCGCGATCAGCGACGGGACGTAGCGCCCATCGCTCCACTGTCCGCCGCGCGGGTCGAAGATGCCCTGCAGTTCCTCCGCCACGAACGCCACCTCGCCGCCCCGGCGGAACACCGCCGAGATCATGCGGGTCAGCGCCACCACCCAACTGAAGTGCTCCATGTTGGCTGACGAGATGAACACCTCGAACGGCCGGCGCACCCCATCCTCCTCGATGTCGTTGATGGTGATATACAGCGCGTGCTCGCTGGTCGCCCAGAGCAGCTTGTAGGTGCTGCCGGTCAGCTTTTCCGGGCGCCTCAGCGGCTCGTGCGGCGCCCGCGCCAGGGCGGCAGGCGCTGCGGGTGCCGGGGCAGGGGTGGTGGACAGCACGGAGCCGGTGATGGCGTTGGGCCGGTACGTCGTGCAGCCCTTGCAGCCCTGGCGGTAGGCATCCTTGTAAACCTGCTGGAAGGACTCGAAGTCAATGTCCTCCGGCACGTTCACCGTCTTGCTGATCGCGCTGTCCACGTGGCGCTGAAGTGCGGCCTGCATCTTGATGTGCTCGGCGGGCGTCAGCGTCTGCGCGGTGACAAAGGTGTCCGGCAGCACCGCGTCGGCGCCGAATCGGGTGCGATACAGGCGGACGGCGTAGTCCTCGACCAGCTCCTCCCGCTTGCTGCCGTCCCGCTCCGTCACCTTGCGGGTATAGGAGTGGGCGAACACCGGCTCGATCCCCGAGGACACGTTGTCCGCCAGCAGCGAGATCGTCCCGGTCGGCGCGATGCTGGTCAGCAGCGCGTTGCGTATGCCCTGGCGCGCGATGGAGGCCTGCACGTCCAGGTCCAGGTCGCGGATGCTCTCCCCAGCCAGGTAGGCATCGCGGTCGAACAGCGGGAAGGCGCCCTTTTCCGCCGCGAGGTCCGCGGATGTCAGGTAGGCCGCCCGGCTGACCAGCCCGGCCCAGCGCCCGGCCGTCTCCGCCGCCTGGTCTGAGCCGTAACGCTGCCCCACCATCATCAGCGCGTCCGCAAGCCCGGTCAGGCCCAGGCCGATGCGGCGCTTGGCGTAGGCCTCCTGCCGCTGCTCCTCCAACGGGAAGCCGGAGGCGTTAATGGTGTTGTCCATCATGCGGACGGCGGTCCCGACCAACTCCGCCAGCGCTGCCTCGTCCAGGTGCGCCGCCGGGGTGAAGGGGTCGCGCACCAGCCGGGCCAAGTTCACGGACCCCAGCAGGCAGGCGCCGTAGGGGGGCAACGGCTGCTCGGCGCAGGGATTGGTCGAGTGGATGGCCTCGCAGTAATACAGGTTGTTGCGGGCGTTGATGCGGTCAATGAACAGCACGCCGGGTTCGGCGTAGTCGTAGGTGGCGCGCATGATGCTGTCCCACAGCGCCTGCGCCTTGATGGTGCGGTAGGTTTGGCCGGCGAACACCAGCGGCCAGTCGGCGTCCGCGTCCACCGCCGCCATGAAGGCGTCCGTCACCAGCACGGACAGGTTGAAGTTCCGCAGCCGCCCTGGCTCGCGCTTGGCGGCGATGAACGCCTCGATGTCCGGGTGGTCGCAACGCATGGTCGCCATCATCGCGCCGCGGCGGGAGCCGGCGGACATGATGGTGCGGCACATGCTGTCCCACACGTCCATGAACGACAGCGGGCCGGACGCGTCGGCGCTGACGCCGCGCACGACGGCGCCCTTGGGCCGCAAGGTGGAGAAATCATAGCCGATGCCGCCGCCCTGCTGCATCGTCAGCGCAGCCTCGCGCAGGTGCGAGAAGATGCTGCCGAGGTCGTCCTCGATGTCACCCATGACGAAGCAGTTGAACAGCGTCACCCGCCGCCCGGTGCCGGCGCCGGCGACGATGCGGCCTGCGGGCAGGAACTTGAAGTCTTCCAGCGCCTGGTAGAACCGGCCTTCCCACAGCTCCGGCTGGGTCTCGACGGCGGCGAGGGTGCGGGCGATGCGACGCCAGGTGTCCTCGACCGTCTGGTCCACCGGGGTGCCGTCGCCGTCCTTGAAGCGGTATTTGTCGGACCAGATCTGGCGCGAGATCGCCGCAAGCTGCTCATGCGCCGGGAGGCGCAGGTGTTCCGCCATCGTGTCCATCGGGCTGCCTTCTTTCTCGATCATGGGTCCGGCGCGGCGAATCGGGCGCGCCAGGAGAGGGCCTGATCCTACACGATGGAGGCCGGTCTAACCCTCAGTTCCGAAGTAGTCCGAAACTTTTCTGATGGTCGCTGGCCCTGCTGCTGTCTGCTCCGTGAAGGTTCGTCTACTAGAGCTATGAATGAACAGCGTTCTAGCTACCAGGTGTGGTGTTGCAGCACGGCAACAGATTTGGTTTCCGAGTTCATGCAGGACATGGCTGGGAACTGTTCCGGCCTGAGCAGACCTATGGGGGTCCGGCGCACAAATAAAAACCTGAGGCAGGCTTACGCAGCTTGGCTCCGTTGACATTCGTATGTGTGACAAGCCGCGGAAGCTTGCTCAGGCAGTGTCTGCGTCAGCGGTCCCGTGTGCGTCCGGCCTTCGCCAGCGCGTCCAGGTATGCTTGCCACCGCTCCGGCTGCTCCTGGGCCAATTGACGCAGCAGCGCCCAACTGAAGATGCCGCTGTCATGACCGTCAGTGAAGCGGATGCGGACGGCGTAATGGCCGACAGGCTCCACAGCCGCGATGCCCACCGCGCGCTTTCCGGACACCAGCTTTCGGTCGTTTGGCCCGTGGCCCTGCACCTCGGCGCTGGGACTTTCTATTCGCAGGTATTCAGCCGGCAACCGGACGGTTCCACCGTCCGTGAAGTCTACCTCCAACTCAGCCGTCGCGCGCCGTACCCGCAGTTCGGATACGGCTGGCTCAGTCATCCAGGCGCCGCGCCTCATCCGGCAGCATGATCGGCACGCCGTCACGGACGGGGTAGGCCAGGCCGGCCTTGGCGCTGACCAGTTCCCCGGCAGCGCGGTCATAAGTCAGCGGACCCTTGGTCAGCGGGCAAACCAGGATGGCCAGAAGGCGCGGGTCCAGGTCTGGTGCGCTGTCAGCGTCTCCGGCCATCAGCTTACCTGCCGTCCGCGGCGCCCTGGTTCCGCCGAGTGGGCGCCCATGCGCAACAGGGTCAGCAGGGTCGAGGCCCGGTTCGCCGTGTCCGGCGCCTCAAGCAACGCCTGCTTCTCCGCCGGGTCGAAGGGGCAGACCATCGCTAGGGTGGAAACGAGGGCCTCGTCCGGCATCTCGTCAATCGCCTCCCAGTTGGCGTCGAAGCCACGGGTGGCAAAGTAGGCGCGCAACGCGTCCACCAGCCCGTCGCGGTCCAGGTCCCCTGTTGGTGACACCTCGTCAAGGTCGGCGCGGAAGCGGGCAAGGTCCGCGCGCACCCGGCGGTAACCTCGTTGCATCTCCAGCTCCACCTTGACGGTGAACCGGATCAGGCCGGTCAGCGTGACCAGCATCCGCCCATCGTCGGTTTCACTGAACGACGATAGGCGGCCAACGCAACCAACCCGGTACAAGGCGGGGCCGCTTGGGGTCGCAGGGCGCAACTCGTCGGGCTGGATCATGCCGACCACCCGACCCTCGGACAGACAGTCTTCGAACATTGCCAGATAACGGCGCTCGAAGATGTTGAGCGGCAGCTTGCCCCCTGGCAGCAGCAGCGCGCCAGGCAGGGGGAAGATCGCGAACTCGGTCGGCAAGTCCTCCAGACGCGGCGTGTCTGACATGCTGCTAGCTGAACAGCACGGCGGACAGGCGGCGCCGGGCGGCGAGCGTCGCCGGGTCGGACAGGCCCCAGGCCTCGAAGAACTTCAGCAGCTGCAGCCGCGCTCCGTCCTCATTCCAGGCGCGGTCGGCCTTGACAATGGCGAGCAGGGCGTCCGCCGCCTCGGCCCGGCGGTCCACCGCGTTCAGCGCAGTAGCCAGGTCATAGCGGGCCTGGTGGTCGGCGGGGTCCGCGGCAACGCGGCGTTCCAGATGGGACAGCTGGCCCGACGCCTTCCGGCCCTCAGCGGCCAGAGCCAAGGCGCTGCGGGCGCCGCTGACTTCCGGATGATCGGCGATCTTCGCCGGGACTTGCTCCAGGGCGTCCTGCGCCTGGTCTTCCTGGCCCATTGCCATCAGCACGCGGATCAGCCCGGCCCAGGCCTCGGGCGAGTCCGGATCGTCTTGCAGCAGGGCGCTGAACAAGCTGCCTGCCTCTTCGTGCTGCCCGGCCTCCATTGCCGCGCGGGCCTCGGCCAGCAGGTCGGCAGCCGGCATGACGCCGCCGGCCAGCTTGAGCAGGTTCTCGACGAAGCGCTTGATCTCGCTTTCCGGAAGCGCGCCCTGGAACATGTCGGCGATCTGGCCCTGCCAAAAGGCGGCCACGGTGGGCACGGATTGCAGCGGCAGGCCGACCTGCGTGAGCTGCTGCACTAGGGCGCGGTTGGCGTCTATGTCTATCTTGACCAACTTTACCCGGCCGCCGGCGGCGCGCGTCACCTTCTCCAGCGCGGGGGTCAACTGCTTGCAGGGACCGCACCAGGTGGCCCAGAAGTCCACCAGGACGGGCACGCTTCGCGATGCCTCGATCACATCCTGCATGAAGGTCTGCTGGGTCCCGTCCACGATCATCGCGTCGGGCCCGGACGGAGCCGCGGCGGTGGCCGGGCCGGGGGCGCCGGGTCTGGGGGTCGGGGCACGGGGCTTTTGCCCGATCAGCATGTCCATTGGCGGCCTCATGTGAAGCGTTGTTGGGGGCATAGATGTTGCGGGCGGGCAGTTTGTGCAAGCGGGGCGGACGCTGGGCTGAGGGCGGGGCTGGGTGTTGAAACCCTCTTGCACGGCAGGGCGGACCGCACTAATACCGCTCCTCGCTGGTGCGCGGGCGTAGCTCAGGGGTAGAGCACAACCTTGCCAAGGTTGGGGTCGAGGGTTCGAATCCCTTCGCCCGCTCCAGCGATCAACGGGTTCCCGCCCGTTGCGCTATGGACTAGCACGCAGCTAACACGCACGCCTGTTTCTGACATTGTGGTTTCTGGATAGATCGGCCGGGCTGCTACCCGGCCGATTTCCGTTGCGAGGGCGTCTATCGCGGCCCGCGCGGCGCTTAGGTGTGTCGGCGCATATTTCGCATACCTCCCCGTCGTCCTAAAGTTGGGCATCGAGTGCCCCAGCAGCCCGGCAAGCTCCAGCTCGGGCACGCCACGGGCACGCAGCTCCGTGGCGATGGTGTGCCGGATGGTGTAGGGCACCACCAGCGCATCTAGCTTGGCGGCGTCCCGGGCGTCCCGCCACGCCTTGTTGACCTTCTGCACCGCCTTGCCGCGAAACTGCACCAGCGGGCCGGCCGGGGCTTGCTCGATCCAAGGGCGGAGGAAGTCCGGCATGGGCACCACGGGCCGCCGCTTCTTCGTCTGCGCCCGCCCGGCCGGGTTGAGGTCTATCAGGCCGCGGGCTAGGTCGCACCGCTCCCGGGTCAACTCCAGCACCGCCGCCGGTCGCCCGGCCGTGCCCAGCAGCAGCAGGAAGAACATCTGCAGGTGGGGCAGGTCGGCCGCATCCCACATCGCGGCCAGCTCGGCCACGTCCATGACGCGCTCCCGCGGTGCACCGTCCTGGACCGTCAGGAAGGGGATTGGCCGCTCCAGCTCCCCATTCTTCCATGCCCACTGTACCGCCGCCTTCGTGGCACCCAGCACGCGCTTGATGGTGCCGGGCTTATAGCCGTCCGCCGCCATGCGCCGGGTCAGGGCGTGCTGCGCGTCGAGGGTGAACTCGGCCACTGTGGCGCCTTCCTGGATCCGCTCGCCGGCCAGGAACAGGTTGCGTCGCTGCACCCCGGCGCCGGTCGTGTGCTGCCCGTGCTTCTCCATGTAGCGGGCGAACACGTCGAGGATCATCACCTCGCGCGGTTGCTGCGCTGCGCGGTGCCCGTGCAGCGTGACCCAGCGGGCGAGGGCGACGCGGGCGGCTGCAAGGTCGTCAGTGCCAAGCGATGCGCGGCACGTCTGTCGGCTGGCGGTATCGAACCAAGTGCGGCACCAGACGGGGGAGTTGGGACGCTGGGAAAGCCAGAAGTCGCCAACCTGGCCGGGGCGGTCACTGCGTCGCATGGCTTCACATCCCGGTCGTCGAGGTAGGCTTGCAGGTGGCGGTCGAGGTAGCACGGTCGACTTGCAATCAGCACAAAGCCGATGCGGCCGCGCTGCCGCTCCCGGCGCAAGGTGTGGATGGACACACCGAGCGACGCGGCGGCGTCGCGCTCCCGCATTGGCCGGGGCAAAGGCATGGCGTCAGGCCGTGGTGAACGACACGAACTGCCCGCTCGGTGTCCCGTAGCCGTTCGCATTCTGCGGGATGACGATGGCCCGCGGGGACGAGCTGGCCGCCAGCCCGGTGAAACTGTAGCTATTCGTCGTTACCGTCACGTCGGCCAGACTGCCATAGACAGTGCCAATGCCAGGCCGGGCCAGCACATGATAGCTGGCTGCGGTTGCGGACCAATTCGTGGTGACCGCGGAAGACGTGCGGTTGGTGTCCGCAGCTTGCGTCGGCGTGGCAGGTAGTGGGCCCGGCGCCGCAGTCACGTTGATCTGCGCGCTTTCATAGACCTTGTTGCCGGCGGTCGCTGCATCGTAGCCCCGCACGGTATAAGCCCCAGCGGTTTGCGGAACCAGCAGGTTCAGTGCGCCAGGCATTACGGCGCTGGGCCAGCGCAAGCCTTCCTCGATGGCGCCGGCCACATTGTAGAGCACGAAGTAGATTGAGGTCTGCGGCGGGGTGTAGGTCACCGCCGATAGGGACTGACCGGCGACGATGGTCGAGGGGAGGCCCGTAAGGGTGCTATCGGAGGTTGATGTGGGTGCGGGCGTCGGCGTCGGAGTGGGCGTCGGCGCGGGTGTTGGCGCAGGCGTCGGTGTCGGTGTAGCCGCACTCTGAGCAGGGACCGTGAACGGTGCGCTTTCCCTTATGAGGGTGAGGCCATCCGCAGAGAAAACCCGCGCCGTATAGATACCTGGCGCAGGGTTGTCGAAGGCGGGAAGGCCTACGTCATCGGTCGCAACAAACGTGGTGCGGCTGCCGACCTGGACGCCGCTCAAGTAGAGCGCCACCTGATACGTCGTTTTGACCAGCGGCTTGTAATAGAGCTGGACGGGATTTGGATCGGTCCGGCTAAACAAGACGGTCAGTTGTCCGGCCATGGCTCAGGCTCCGCTTAGTGAGATGAGGGGTGCCTAGAAGGAACCGTTCAGCCGCACGTCCACCACCCCGGACGGGTTCGGCGCTGCCGTGGCAGCCACCCCGATGCGCTGGTTGCCGGCGGCCGTCGCGGTGACGTTCTTGGCAGCGCCGTCCCAATACACGGGGTCGCCGATGCCCAGCGCCAAGGCGGACACCTTGGGCAGCGTGAACACCCCCACCGTGTCCAGGTCCACGTCGGCGCCCGGGGCGGCATTCTCTGCCGCAACCCCGAAGATCGCGCCAAGCTGGACCCCGGCGCCGGACGCCACGGCGTATGGAGCGGGCACGGTGAGGATGTTGCCGGGCTGGACGTAGTTTCGCATGGTCAGAGTCCTTTCGAGGTTTGGAAGGTGAAGCGGGTTGCGCCCCGCCGGCCTTGGGTGTTGGCAATCTCACGGTCGAGGTTGGCGAGAGCGGCGGCCAGCTCGGCATCGCTGCGGTATTGGACCATGGCGCCGTCGCTGTAGGCGACGCTGCGGACGCCGCTGCGCCGTGCCTCGATCAGCACGGCCCGTTGCGCCTGCAGCTCCTCATACGTCGCCATGGCGCGGCTTAGGCGCCCGCGTTGCGGTAGGCGCCGCGCCAGTCAATCGCGCCGCATCCGAAGTCCAGGATGCACCGGAACTCCATGCCCAGCACGTCCCAGCCCTGCCGTGTGGCGAGCTGTGGGCCGGGTGCGCTGGACAGGTAGGAGTATTCCAGCACCGGCAGGGAAGCCGGGTCAGCGAACAGATACCAGGCGGTCGGCGGCAGGCGGGGTTCGACCAGCGGCGTCAGCCGGCCAATGAACGGGTTCGCCTCCACCGGGGTCTGTGCGTAGATGCTGGTGAGCAACTGCTCTGCCACCGTCTCCAGCGCGGACCCGACCAGGAGGTATTTCGGCGTGGCGTTGATCGGCGTGTTGTTGTCCAGCCCCTTCTGGTTCCGCATCGCAACCCGGGCATCGGTCAGGGCGGATACCGCGGGGGAGGCGCCGGCGCCGGCCAGGTTGCCATGCTCGGGGGCGAACAGACGCTTGCCGTCGCCCATCACCGGGCCGTTGCCGCTGCCCTGGAGCAGCAGTTGCACCAGTTGGTCCGCTTCCGTCTCGGCCGATGCCCGGCCCATGATGACGGACCACTCGTTGAAGGCGCCCAAATCATCGTTGATGATGGCCTTGCGGGTGAGGCTGAAGATCGTCCCGAAGGTTTCCAGGCTGTAGCCTTCGCGGGACTCGCCCGGGACGCTGTGCTTGATCTCGCCTTGTTCGTTCACCTTCTTCAGCTTCGGCAGATCGCCCAGCCGGAGCAGGGACTTCGGCCGGAAGTCGGCGATGGTGCCCTGCCGCGCCAGGGACTTGAGCGGGTTCGGCGACGCCTCATAGGCCATCATCAGCACGCGATTGCCCGTGCTGGTGAGCAGGTTCGGGAAGTCGCTCGTGGTCGCCATCGCGCGTTGTAGGATTTCCTCGCGGGACACCATGCCAACCCGCTCCCCGCGGAGCTGGAGGCAGATTTTTGCCATGTCCACCAAGCCAAGGGCCATGTAGGGCCGGGCGGGTTCGCTCGGCTTCACCGTTGGGTTCAACCGCGCGACCAGCGCCTCCCCCATCCGCTGCACCTGCACCGCCGGGTCATCGCTGCCCGTGCCGACTTCGGCGCGCTGGGTGCGGATGGCACCGCCGCCGCGGCGCACCAGCTCCTCGAACGCCGCAGCGCGGGCCTGTTCCACCGTCGCTGCGGTGTCTATCAGCCCATCAGCCCAGGCGGCTCCCAGGGTGGCCGTGGTGGCGAGGGTGCGGATCGCGGTGTTCACCGCCGCCCGGTTGCCGGCATCGTCCGTGCTGGCGGGCGGGGTCGTCGTGGTGTCATTCTCGGTCGGCACTGCATTGCTCCTGACATTGGCGCCGGGGTCCGCCGGCAACGGGACGAAACTGATTTCCTGCGGCGTCCAGGCGATTGCGGTGCGAGTGCGCCCGCCCGTGCTGGGGTCCTTGCCGTCAAGCCATCGCTGGACGCTGTAGCCGACGCTCACATGCCGGATCACGCCGGCCTTCACGTCCTCGACCACCGGCTGCACGTCGGGGCGGCTGGAGAACCGCACATCGGCCCAGCCGGCGCCGGCATCCAAGCCGACGCTGTCAACCACCCCGATCACGTCCCGCAAGCCGCGTTGCTGGTGGGTGTCCAGGACGCTTGCGCCGCGCAGCCGGTCGAGGCTGACGTGAAGGGGGTCGAGGGACAGAACCTCGCTGTATGCCCCGTGCTGGTCCCGGCGCGGCACTGCGGCACCCGTGGACCAGGTGACGCGGACGGTGCGGTTCGCCTCGTTGAAGCTCTGCGGCTGGATGACGGCGCTGCGGGTGAGCATGTCAGCTTGCAACATTGATGGTCGCCTTCTTGTCGCCGGGGGGGACGGTGAACTGCAGGCCCATCGCGGCCTCCCGGGCCTTGTCGCTGGCAATCTCGGCGTCGAGCTGTTCCACGTCGTAGCCCTGCGCTGCCACCACCTGCCGGCGGGACTTGAACCCGGACGCCACGGCCAGCGCCTCGGCCTCTTGGTCCTTCAACGGGTCAACCCATTGTTGCGCGGGCGGATACCATTCAGCGGCCAGGTAATCGGCTGCGTTCGCCTCGAAGTCGGGCGCGTCAATGGTGCCGGACAGCACGGCCAGGGTTACAAACCGCTCCCATACCGGGCGGCAGAACTGGTGAATGATGATGCCGTATTGCAGGGCCTCGACCCGGCGGCGGAACTGCACCAAGCCCGAACGCAGGCTGGAATAGTTGGCCTCGGAGAGGTCCCCGGTCATCAGGAAGTCAGGGATGCCCATCCCCGCGGCGATGGCGCGGAGCTGGCTCTTGATGAACGGGACACCTGCCCCGGCATCGGCTGGCGTGGCAAACTTCACGTCCATGCCGGGCGGCAGCATCTGCGTCGTGCCCGGCTCCAGCGTGGGGAACGTGCCTGTTTCCTGGTCAAACGGGTTGACGGCGGGATCTGCGTTCGGGTCGGTCACGAAGGCCGCGAACATGGCGGCGATCTTCTGCCGCATGAGCTGGGCATCCTCCAGCTCGTCCAGCTCTTGCAGGCGCAGCAGCACGCTTGCCGTCCAACTGACGCCGCGGACCTGGCCGGGCGCCAGCGGGTTGAACAGGTGGGCAATGTCGGCCGCCGGGGTCCGGATGGCCGGCAGCGTGGTGGCGAATACGTCCGTTGGCCGGCGCTGGGACAGGTAGTAGGCCACCCGCCGCCCTGTCGCGTCGAACTCGACGCCGCCGACAACCATCGCACCGCCGCCGAGGTCGAAGGTCCGGGCCACGTCAACCAGCTCGGCATCAACCAGGCGGATCGTCAGCGGCACGCCCGGCGCTGCGTCCGGGGTCAGCATGTGCCCGAACACCTCCCCGGCCTCGACCATCTGCCGGACGGCAACAGCTTGCAGCCCGTAGAAGTCCAGCGTCCCGTCGGCGTCCGCCTGACAGGTCCAGCGGGCGAAGGCGTCCTGGATGGTCTTCCGCACCGCGGGGTCCGGGTGCTTGGACACGGGGCGGATGCCCGATCCGACCAGGTTAGACACCCATGCCTCGACGCCGTTCGCCATCCAGGGGTTGTTCCGGCAGAAGTAGGCTGCCCGGCGGCGAATGGCCGGCGCTGCGGCCAGCACCTCGACGTTCAGCGGTCCCATCGTCGGGTTCGCGCTCCAGCGCCGGCCGCCGGCCGCGGCGTCGAAGCGCCGGGTTGCGGTCAGGGCCGCGACGCGGGACGCCGTGCGATGGAGGAAGCCGCGCAGCATGGGGCTAGGTGGCGTCCGCCTTCATGGCGGCTACAAATCGCGCTTGCAGGTCCGACAAAGGCAGGATGTGTAGGTAGCAGTCCCCGTGCCGCTCGCGTATCTCCCGGATCAAACCCGGGTTGAGCTTGCCATCGTGTATTCGGTAAGCTCTTTCCACAAGCAACCCAGGGTCGGCGCCTTCTGCAAGAGCGCGGCCTACAATCACCAGCGAAAGACCAGTCCCGTTGTCACGATCCAGGTGAGGGGTGTAGTTGCCTGCCACGCCCGCCAGGTCAGCGGCCGCCCGCGGGTCAAAGCCGGCCTGGATGCAGTAGGCCATCACCAGCAGCTCGAACACTTCCCGCAAGGTGTAGCGCCGGGCGATGCCAGGGCCGGCGGACGCCCCGCCTGCACCAAAGAGGGGGCGAAGCAAGCCCCGCGCGTGCCAGGAATTGAGCGTGTTGTGAGGTATCCCGGTAAGGGTCACGACGTCTTTTGCCGTGTAGGTCTGGTGTTCGCTCATCGCAACCTCGCGCTTTCGCACAAGGTATAGAACGATCCTAGCGCGCTTGCAATAGGTTCAGCTACGCCTATAATCGTTGCTGTCGTGTCTGGGTAGGCTCCATCCGCGACAAGGCGGCCGGGCCGGGTGCAGCGTCTGCTGCTGCACCCGGCTTTCGTTTGTGGTGTCACAGGCGATGTCCGCAGGTGTCGCAGGGGGTGTCACAGGTGGTGTTCGCACCCTAAAGCCCCGTTTTGCTGGCCTTTCGCCGTGCGGAGAGTGCGGACACCTTTTTGACCCTGGCGCTAGGAACAGGGCGGGCTTACGCCACCCTCAGTCGTGCGGGCCAACAAGGACCCGCTGCCGGCGCTGGATAGCGCGGCCTCGATGCGGTCGTGCTGCTCACGCTGCCTGGCCGCAAGATACTCAATGTAGGTGCCGCAGATCGGCTTGGTGTCGCTGATGTTGGCGGACGCGATCACGCCCAAGATGTCCGTCACCACGCCAAGCTGGTACAGCGCATCCTCGATAACCTGCCGGGGCTGGACGGTCATGCTGCAGCCCTCGCCGTCAGGACGCGCACCAGGGCGGCAATCATGCGGTCGTTGGCGTAGCCGTCCGGCCCACCGTCCCTGAACAACTCGGCATCCAACAGCGCCAGGCTCCGGGCCACGCTCACGGCACCATCATGGGTGACGGGCGGGCGGGCGCAGATCGCGTCCACGATGGGACGTTGCGCGGCAGAGATACGATCCTGCTCGGCCTCCGCATGGTCGCCTTCCGGGGTGTTCGGCATGGCGCCAAAGTCTGTGGCGAGGAACTCCCGCTCCAGATCGTCCAGTTGAACGCAAAGGGCGACCAGCTCGGCATCGGGGTTGTGCACCTCGGACGCGGCAGCAGCGCCAGCCAGCGCCAACGCAGCAGGTGCCCCGGCAAGCAGGCGGCGGCGGGACGTGGTATGGGTGTGTTCGGCCATGACGGCTCCTGTTCGTGCAGTAGCGGTTGCGGTCAGGCCGGGCGGGATGCTCGTAACATCGCGCCCGGCCACTTCGTGTTTGCGAAGTGACAGCACCTTGCCTACAATGGCCGTCACTGGTCAACCAAATTGTAGGCAATCTGTTATCATGGCGCGCACAAATCCGCTTGGTGTCCGGGTCGAGGCTGACATCAAGGTGGCGCTTGAACGCGCTGCCGCTGCCGATGACCGCTCGATCTCGTCGCTGGTCGAACGCATCCTGCGGGGGTGGCTGGTCGAGAACGGACACTTGCCGCCGCCGGCCGGGCCTTAGCTCAGCCATCCGCCGCGCTACCTGCCCTTTGACCGCTGTGGCGGCCTCATAACCCAGCATCTACGGCGTTTCGGCCAGGCTGTGGCGGCGGAACCCCCCTTAGGTGTTTTTTTACCTAGCGAGATGACGCGCTGTTGCCACCCTCTGTTTTCCAGGTGGAAGAAGGACCCATCGGGGCGGGTCGCGCCTGCCGATCGGGTCCTTCCGCCGTCCCCGGGTAACACGGGTGGCTAGGGCGCGGGGAGGCACTAGCCACGGGCCTGCCTAGCAGCCTGTCGGACTTAACGCGACGCGGATGCACGCTGTAGGATTGGTGGATCGATTCGCCTGCCTCCCCGCCCGGACACCTTGCGCATGAGC
>JAABUW010006833.1_pt1 | contig 14054 bp, 8 predicted proteins | sample 5560081 | NCBI WGS metagenome assembly JAABUW01 (sample SAMN10711882, study PRJNA513363) | rock metagenome | isolation source: Antarctica rocks | place: Antarctica: Victoria Land, Knobhead sud
GAGAGGGCCGACGGTCTTGCCGGTCTTGGAGAAGTGCTCGTCGAGCTTTCGGGCACGCGCGAGGGCTGCGTCAAACATTACTACGGTCAGGCAGTTCGTCTAAGCAGAGGTCAGCGTGAGGGGTGATACGAAGGTGAATATGAGGGCAGACGAGTTGATGAGCAATGACTGCACGTTTACAGAATGCTCTTGTGACATCTTCTGCCTTCCACTCTCCAGCAGCAATCTTCTTGACGATTGATGTTGCGTAGCTGTCTGTGATTCCCAGCTCCAAGTCAGAGAGCAGACCGCATTCCTTTGGAACAATCGTGACATCTTTCTGGCCCTTTGGCGGGAGCTTATCTTCTGGTATACACCATTCGGCCGGTAGAGAGGACTTGAGTTTCTCCTGTGCTTTGATACTGATCTCTTCCCACTGTTGAGGCATCTTGCTGCGAGACAAAAGCGGAAGTCGGAATTCACTGCACAACTAAGAACCAACCCAGCAATGTAGGGTAGGCTTCAGATCGGGCCCAGAAACAACGATAGATCTAGCACAGATCGTTAGTGACAATCGTACAATCAACATAGATTCGTTGCCATGATATGCACCCCGAGATCGGCTCAACCCCTCCTTCGCAGGATGATCAAGCAATAGAACGACAAGGCAAAGAAAACGGTAGATATTGGCAGCAGTAAAAGAGTGTCTTGAAGGTCTGCCTACGTTGCTCAACTTCATCGCATCTGAATCAAAGATCTTTTCCGTAAATCGCGTCAAATCATCAAGCAGCAGCAGCCACAGCGCGCACCTGCTCACGCTCCTGCTCGAGCACATTCTCAAGCACACCAAGCGCGCCTTGACCAGACTTCATCTCCCTCACCACGTCTGTGAGACCAAGCTGGTCATCGGTCCAAAGCGGCTCAACAGCTTCGGCGTTCTTCACGCCAACGCCGATGAAGCCACCCTCGCGCGCCCAGTCGGAAGTGCGCTTGATGCCGAGTTCGTTCCAGACACTATCCAGAGCTTGCACGAGATGCTCGCGGAACTCACGGGTATGCCCAGGGGTGGGCGTGATGCGGAGACGTTCTTGGCCGACAGGCACAGTCGGGTAGTTGATCGCCTGGACGTAGATTTGGTGCTTCTCGAGCAACAAGTCGGAGGCCTTCTTCGCCACTTCAGCATTCCCAACCAAGCATGGGATGATGTGAGATGGATTCGGGATGACTGGGATATCCATAGCATTGAGCGTCTCCTTCACGGCTCGGGTGTGGAGCTGCTGGAGGCGGCGGTCGCCCTGGTAGCTGGCCTGGTACTCAATTGCGGTCTTAGCACCTGCCATGTTTGACGGAGGCAGGGAAGTGGTGAAGATGAAGCCAGGAGCCAGAGATCGAATGGTGTCGACCATCTGCGCAGAGCCCGCAATATAGCCGCCAACGCATCCGTATGCCTTTCCGAGCGTACCAGTGATGATGTCGACTCGGTTCATGACAGTGCCCTTGGGATTTCCACCATTCGCATACGTCTCGTAGTCCAGATGCTCAGCCACGCCAGCACCATTTGGCCCGTACATGCCAACAGCATGGACTTCGTCCAAAAAGGTGATCGCGCCATACTTGTCCGCCAAATCACAGATCTCCTCAATTGGCCCGATGCTCCCGCACATGCTGTACACACTCTCAAACGCAATGATCTTCGGCGCATCTGGATCTAGCGCGGCCAGCTTCGCCTCCAGATCCGCCATGTCATTGTGCTTGAAAACGACCTTCTTCGCGCCAGAGTGGCGAATACCCTGGATCATGGAGGCGTGATTCATGTTGTCGCTCAAGATCACACAATTCGGCATCTTGCTACCTAGAGTCGCCAATGTAGCATCGTTCGCCACATAGCAGCTCGTGAACACCAACGCTGACTCCTTTGCATGCAGATCTGCAAGCGTCTTCTCGAGAGCAATGGCATGCTGATTGTGACCGGAAATATTTCGAGTTCCTCCAGCACCAGCGCCGTACGTGTCCAACGTTTCGTGCATCTTCTTCAGAACGCGCGGGTTCCGTCCCATACCCAGGTAATCATTCGAGCACCACACCGTCACTCGTTCTTCCGGAGTCGACATGTGCGCGCGCGGAAACTCCTGCGCCAGACGATTGATATTGTTGAAGTAGCGGTAGCTTTTGTCCTTGTGTTTCTTGTCCAATTCAGTTTTGTAGAATCCCTCGTAATCGTACTTCGCAGCTTGCGGTGGTGGTGGCGGCTTCGAATGGACATGCTGAGGTACTGCACCTCCAGACTTATTCATCGGCGGGACATAATCGTGTCGTGGGCTCGGAAGGTCAACAGCCTGCGCCTCCTTCGCTGCCGTGGTATGCAAATTCGCCCTCGGCGGTTTGGAGGCAGCATGGTAAGCCCTGTACCCTCCAAACGCACCACCACGAGTACCGCGAGCAGCAGACACGGCCAAAGCCTTCTTCATGACCGGGCACCTAGTGGCCACATTGATGATGCTGCTACTCGCTGACATGGCCCGGAGCGTGGCGGTTGATGTCCGTCCCATGAACGGGCACACGGCTTTGCCTCTGATCAGCAGAGACTCCATTGTCGTTGTCGTCGTGTCGTTTCTGTCGTCCTGGTATCGATATGTTTTTGGTTGTAGTGAGAGGGAAGAGGAGGTGAGACTAAAAAGTATCCATTGATAACCGGACCACTGGACGGAAGTGATGCAGTCAGCGAAGTTTGTGGTGATGCGATTGGTCGGGCAGGAATGTGTAGAAAAAGGTTTCGGATCCCTTGACAAATCTCAGGCACATCTCCGAGGTGCATTAATGCATACGATCTAATTACTTCGATCTAGTCACCGGCGGTCTTTCGAGTACCTCGGCGGTTCGACAGCCGTGCTCCCAATGCCATCGCTATGCACAAGAACCCAAGTTCAACGTCTTCTAATACAAGCACTTCCAGAACCCGTAAGCGTCACGTTCCTAACGTCCACTCCGTCGCCTCTTCGCCTCACCATAACCCGGCCCATCCTCATGCCCACGCTTCCGGGCACCTGGAGGCGGCAAGCCCTGGTAGCTCGGGGCTTGTTGTCGCCTGTCTTCCTCTCTGCGAGGATCTCTATAGTCCTCCAGTCTCCCACCCCCGTTGGCTGGCCTTCTGCCATCCTCGGGCCGTCCATCTCTGCGCGGTTCGCGTGGCTCGTTGCCTCTGTTCCAATCAGGAGGTGGCGCACTACCAGCGAGTGAGCCTGGCATGTCCGCAGCAGGACGGCGTGGTTCCTCTGTCCTCGGCGCTCTCGGTTCTCCATAAGAGCCTCCGCGCGGGTTTCGCTCGTCTCTTGGTCGCTGCTCTGGCAGATCGTTGCCACGCGTGCCTCTACTATCCATGGCAGCTGGCGCACGCGGATGCTGATGCTGCTCCTCCTGCGCCCTCCGCTCGCGGCTACTCGTACGGCTGCTCCGATGCTTCTCCGTGTTCGGATCTTCCACGTGTCTCGGTGCTCTCTCATCGTAGCGTTCCGAGCCCCGGCGCGAGCTGTCCTGCCTTACATCGGTTCGACCAGGCGGTCTATCCGTCCTGGGAGCTTGGACAGGTTCAGCACGTCTCTGCGGTGGCTCCATCGGCGAAGCAATAGCCTGAATGGGCTGTGCATTGACCGCCGAAGACATGCTCGGCGTACGGTTCTGCGCAGCCCCCCTAAAGTTCACGCTTTGTCCCGGAGCCGGAGACGGGGCGCCGTTGGTACCGCCTTGCAAAGTAGCGTTGATGTTGGCACGCTGCCGATCGCCTCTCCTCTGCCTGTCAGCATCTGAAGCAGGTCCCGATGGTGGTCCGACGACTGTTGGAGATGGCTCTTGACGTGCGACAGGGTGACCACGGGTCGAAGCACGAGGGCCAGACGGTGGTGCTGTCGTTGGCGAAGCCGCACTACGTGTACTAATACTAGGCACATTCGTCTGAATTGGTGGCGGCTGCGCTCCGAGTTGCGCAAGACGGCTTGGATGGACAGCTGGTCCGTTCTCGGCAATCGGCGTCGTGGGTACAGAATGCGAAGTCGGGTGCTGCTCAAACTGGTTTTGCGAACCACGTCGATCGTGTTGCCGACCAGCTGGCCCCCGAGGTGCTGCTGGCGCTTCGGTCGGTGGAGCTGCCGATGGCGAGGACACAGGCTGCTCATGTGGTCTGCTGCTTGCTTGGCCTTGTGGCGCACCAAAGCTGCGACCACCTCTACCGCTAGGGCCATTTGGAGGCGGTCTCGGGCCGGCGGGTGCTTGTGCTTGTGCTTCTGGCCCATTCAGTCGTCCATAAGAAGATTCCTGAAGACCTCCAGCGCCTAGATCTCGGCTGGATCTATCACGCCGAGGCCCATTAGGCGCAAGATCTGTGGCAGAAGAGCTTGTGCGAGCTTGACTGTCTGTCGTAGGATCTGGCAGTAATGTTCTACCACCATTCGGTCGCGCATCAGATATCGGGCGATCTTCTGGAGCATGGCCATTGGGACGAGAGTCTTTCGGCCGCTCTCGACCACGACCTGGATCATCATTGATCAGAGCCATGCGTGCTGGGTTCTCGTTGTACGGACTTGGGGCTTGCGTCTCCTGTGGCTGCGTCGAAGCCACTCGCGGTGCAGGTGCGCTAGGTGTACTAGGTGCGGCAGAGCTGAGGTGACTTGCGCGATCAGGGTGCGCAGCGTGGCTTGTCGGAGGTCCCATTGCACCATTTGGTCGATCACGGCTGTCATAAGATTGACGTGAGGAAGGTGCCGGGCGCGGCAATGGCTCTCGCGATAAGCTGGGTCTAGCTTCCTCACGCGGATGCCTCATATCGCGAGCTGTAGACCGCGAACCCGGACGTTCGTCCCTCGCAGAGCCGCGACCGGAGCCTGGTGTGTTGTAGTAAGCGTCACGAACGGGAGACCTGGAACGTCTTCGTCCACTGGGCGAGTGACCTCGAGAACCAGGGCGCACATCGTTCGGCCGCTCAAGTCGTCCGTAGCCGCGATCTTCGCTGTACCGCGAGCTGGGCCTGTCAGAAGGAATAGCGGGCAGAGGTCTGGTCGGAGCGCGAGAATCCAGGCGTGCCGGAAGTTCGAGCCCAGGCCGCACACCGGGTTGCGCAGAGCCTGGTCGAGACACATGAACAGGCGGCGGCGGCGGCTTCGAAGGCAGTGCAGCAGGCGTCGCAGACTTCGACTCGACTCTCTCAGGCTCCTTCTTTGGCGGCTCCGGTGCTTTCACTAACTCCGCGCGGGGTTGCTCTTTCTTGTCGGCAGGCGCATCTTTCATAGCCACATCTTTCGAAGTCTCCACTGCATCCTCAATCTCACCATCCTCAGTCTCTGCAACCGACTCCTTCCTCACATCCCCGTTCGCAAGCCCAGCAGGAACAGCAGAAGTAGGCTTGAACTCCGGCGCCGTCGCGCTCAGCTTCGGCGTCCCGGCACCCGGCTGAGGCGTTCCAGGTCGTGCAGACGGTGCTCTGCTCCCGGATCTCCCGACCTCCTTCACAGCATCGTTATTGAGCCTGAACGCCTGCGGCATAACCCACGACTTCTCCCTGTTCTTCAACGGACCCAGCAGTGACATTGCTGCCAGCTTCAGATCCTGCCTCGTGTCCTCCTGCGAGATGGCGGTAACGTGCTTGACCATGTTATGGCCGTGAAAGTTCAGCGCCGGGAAGACCGGCACGACAGCTCTCAGCACGGTAATGCCGTTGCGAATATGCATGTACTCGCCGGATTCGAAGCACGCCTGCAGCGCCCCGGAGAGATGGCAGTGCCAGTTGTAGAGCAACCGGCGGAAGTCCTCGAAATCCAGGTATTGCTCAGGCCTGCCGTCGGCGTCGAATTTCTTGGCGAAGCCTGGCAATTTATGCTTCAGTCCGAGCGCATCTCTGTCGTACACATCCTTGTTCGCGTGCCAAAGCTGCAACCATTTGAGGCTCTCGCATAGGAAGCGACCGAAGTGCTGCGCTTCCATGGCAGTGCATTGGTACACGATGGCAGCTAGCTCGTTCTTCTTCATCAAGTGGTTGAGAAGATGCATGGTGCTGAAGCCGGGCGTCCCAAGGTCATGCAACATCTTCAGCATGGTGAAAGAGTAGTGCGCATCGAGCGAAGAAAGCATTGCTCGCGGCAGAAAGCACACTTGCAAGAGGCCGATATGACGTGCGTCGATGTCGGCCTTATTCGTGCTGTGCGAGAACCAATGTAGCTTATCGATGGCGCTACGCCCCTCGTAAGTCTTCCACGCGACCATGCGGCGAAGTTTCTCACCACGAAGTTTGTTCTGGACGCGCTCTGTCTCTTTGATCTTGAGTTGGCGTTCTTTGACCGCAAGCGCGCTGGTGTTGGAGCGATCAGCTCGGAGTTTTTTGAGCTCGTCCTCAATCTTGTTGATCTCGGCTTCGTAGAGCTTTTCAATGAGAAGAACATCCTGCAAAGCGAACGTCCAGAACGACACGAAGAACGGTATGCTGATAAGCTCAGCAAGCCTAGAAGAGACCGCTAATAACCCCTGGATGATTGGTTCAAGGACAGGGTGCCATGAACTGCCCACAGTTCCGTTGGATGGCCCAGATGGCTGCGAAGTCACATCGGCCTTCGACTCCTCGACATCAATTTCTGGCTTGGCGTCTTCGATTGCAGGATTTCCGGTATGATTGCCATTCGTCAAAGGCTTGGCTCCGTCCTGCATCTCGGTATCAGAGCTGGTCCTCTTCTTCTCAAGGTTGGCTTTGATTTTCACCCTCAACTCCTCGGCTTCTGCCTCGTTGTGCGTGGCGATCTTCGCAGCAATAGCAGTCCGACAGATGGTGAACGCGGTTCCTGGCTCAAGCCCATACTGGCCGACTAGCTCCACAACACTCGGCACACTCGTCTCAAAGTCCTCCGGCTTCAGATTCGTCTTCAGAACTTCAAGATACTGCGTGAAAACAGTCTGTATCTTATCGAGATTGTTGCCCAGTACTTTCAGTGGCATTAGTTTCGTGTTCTCCCGGTACGCGTACATCTGCCGCTCCTGCGCGATCGATACGAGCGTCTGTCCGATGAGGTTTGGTCCAGTCAGAGCTTTGATGAGTCGTTGCGCTGATGGCTTCCGCTCGTAACGCTTGTCAGCGAGATGCACCATAACGCGGGCTTGCATCTGCTCTCCACCAGCCATGAGGATAACCTGTGCGTCATTGAACTCGATGTCGGAGCGAATGCCAGCCATTTCTGTAAGCACTTGCTCGAACATTTCCAGGTCCGTGGAATCGCGCTCGCTGAGTTGGTGGGCGAGGTACTGCAGTATTGGGCTTGGGGTGACGAAGGTGTAGCGGAGGAACAAGCTGGCCACGAACTGGGAGATGTATTGCAGCCATCGGGACGTGAGCATGCCGTCGGCTTGTATGCGGCTCTTGCCTTGTCCGCTCAGGGAGTTGATGAGAGCCCAGGTGAGAACATCGTAGCCTAGGAGGCTGAAGTACCTTGTGCACTCGACCAAGCTTGCGATCATGTTGCTGTACTCCTCGATCTGGCTGATCATCATCATTATGACGATGCCGGGCGACGATAATGACACCTTCGCCAATGCACGAGCCTGCTTCTTTCCCGTCTCGTTGGTGATACGCCGCAGGATGTCCTTGACTTCAGCCTTGTTGTGGTCGAAGGCCACACGCATGTCGGGTTGCCGCGAAGTCCTGCCGATATACCATTCGGCATAGATGTTGTACCGTGTCGTCGTTGGGAAGAACTTGAGTAGCTCGTAGACTTCCTGCGTCATTCCGACATTGTGCTTGCTCAGACTGAGTGCGGGCACCAGAAGCCTTTTCATTATTTCCAGCCACCGCGCGCGATTGGATTCAGATGCGTCGTCAGTCAAGCTATGCTTGGCAATGCGAACCAGAGAGCTGAGTAGCGCGGCATCCTGGCCGATCTTCACTCCCAGCAAGCCGATGAAGCTGTTGCAAAGCGCTACCACATCTTCGACGTTCTGGCAGATCGGGATGTTCTCTTCCCAGTCCGGGTAGTAGTGCCTATACATCTGCCCGTCCCCCTTCTCAACCACATCAAGCCCAAGCCATCTGGTGACCTTCTTCGACTCTTTCGGTCGGAAGAGCAATGAGCCATCAGGTCTAACCAGCGTGCTTTCCAGATCCTGCTTCGCCTGCTGTGTGTCTGGCCGATCGCCCAGCGGCTTTGTGGCGTCTGCGACCTTGCTCAGCATTTGTCTCACAATGCGGTGCAGGTATGGCGCCAGAGTTATGTCGACTTCCAGCAGCCAAGGGAATCGTCCGAGGATGTAAAGTGCCTCAGGTAGCGCACCAATGAGCAGGAGAGCCTTGAGAAGCATGAGCTTCTGGTTCGACGGTGTTGGCAATGCTTCTTTGGCATCATCATCCTTCTTGTCGAATCTCGGTGTGCTTCCACCGCTCGCGCCCTTGTCACCTTGTAGCTTCCGGATGCCAGGTGCAAGAGTATCATCGGGTAGCGCTCCAGCCATGACCAATGCATTCATACCACCACCTGGCCTTTCCTTGGCCTCCTTCTCGGCCTTCTCCTTCTCCAGCCGTGACCTCTCGTCCGCCATGTTTTCGTCTGCTGGGTGAAGGTGCGGATATAGGTCGCGAAGAGATATGAAGCCAATCTTAATGAGCAGCGCGGCGAGGTAAATGAGATTTTCAGGCAAGGTGTCCTGTGGGTTTCTAGCATCCGAGGCGTAGAACCGAAGCTTGAAACCGAGCAGCTGTGCGGCGTCCGAATTGCCAGAAGGTGGTAGTGTACGAGTCTCTCTCATGAACTTGCGATTCTCGTTGACGCGCTTTCTGCGATCTGCATTGATCTCCTTTTGTCTGATGTCGTAGTCAGGCTGAACCTCCGTTTCAAGGTAAGGCCGAACTTCATCGATGTTTGTGATTCTTCGTGATCCCAAGTCGAAGAACGCGTCCATGCCCTTCTCCTGCACTCGTTGCCAGAACTTGATGTCCCGTGCTTCTCTTACCTGGGCCAGCTCTTCTTTCTCTGCTCGTCTTCGGTCCTCCTCATCCTGGGAGTCAAGCATAGGCCGTTGTGATTCTGGTAATGCCCATCTTGGGAACGAGCCAAATCCCTGGTCCTCCCATTTGACTTGCATAACCGGCACTTCCGGCCACCAAGAACTGCACCGATAAAACTTCACAAAGAAGCCGTAGGCGCGAACGAGCAGATTTGCGCTGATGTCCAGGGTGATGTCGAGAACACGACCAACATCCAAGTCAAATGATCCGACCAGAGCCTTGATTCTCTGGAACGCAGCCTCGGCGCTGACATCGTGATTGACGACAGCTTCGTTTGCTGTGTTGAAGTACTCGGTAATGAGCTTCGCGTAGCCTTCCGACTCTTCTCGTAGCAGATTAAAGTTGGCTTGTCGATAGAGGATGTTCGTCGTCTTTCGCGTGCGCATTTGTGTGAAAGTACTCCGTACCAGGGCCAAAGTCTGTAGTAGCGGAATATCCAGCTCGTACCGTAGCATCTCCGGATCGATCTCGGTCGCGGCGAGAAGCGTGAGAAGATTCGAGTTCTTGGTGTCGGCATCGTCCAGGAGGGAAATGGTGTTGAGCAGGATCGAGTGCACATCAATGGCCTCCGATTCTTCGTGATCCACAGCCATCTGCTTGATCACAGCTCCAGCTTCCGAAGCATCCAACCTCTTATCCAGCGCCGAACGCACCAGCTCTTGGATGATCACAGTAACCATGATCTCATCCGCGTCTTTCGCGGCATCCTGCACCGCCTGTCTTCCACCACTCTGCCAGCTCTCCATCTGCTCATCACTCACATGCTCGTACCAGTAGGGCGCCGCAGCCACCACCTCCGCATCCTCGACATCCGCCTTCTTAGCCACGGCCGCAGGCTGCGCTGGTGTCCCCAGCCTCGAGCTCTCCACCACCGGCGTAGCTCTCGCGGGCGCTGGCGAAGCTACGTCTCTCGGCGTGACAGGTACCTCGTTCGCGCTAGTGTTCTGCCGACTCGTCCTCCGTCCACCTCTCCCCCCTCGTGACCCTCCTTGCTGCGCCAACCCCAAGTTCTCCGGCCGATGCGGCGAAGGTCTCCCGGCCCCATCATCGTGCGCAGGAGTCTTATCAGAGCGCTTGCGCTTGTTGCCGCCGGGCGCCATCGCCGCCGCCGCCGTGATGAAGGGAGGGGGAGGGGTGTCGACAAACCTGTGAAACTGTCCGGGCCGGCATCAAGGTCGCGTGTTGATGATGGTCAAACAAGCTGGTGAGGTTGGTCGATATGCCGACAGCGTGTGATGATCGGTGAACACGCGTGATAAAAGGGGGGCGACGGGTTGTGCGGAGTGTACGTTGCAAGGCTTTGGTATTGATAGATGGATTCCGAACGTCGAAGCTGCAGCGCCAAGGAAAGCTTAAATCCGACTTCACTTCATGTGTCAACGGCATCACCACACTCACAGTATAATGAAGTGGAATTCCTAATAGAAGACGGAGAGGCCTGACTCAAGAATTGCAGCAATGCACAATCAGCTACATCTCAAGTACAACAAGTCTCGCTAGCCATGTCAGGCGCTCGTAGGTATGCTAGCAAACATGCAATCCTCGCTGGGTCAAAGGCTCTCGCGAGCCAGCAAACCTCTTCAGTCAACCGCTCCACTATATCCATGCCCACAATGTCGTACATCAACCTTCATGCTCAAAACGACCCATAGCAAATTCAAGCCATTCTAGTGACTCTCACAGGCCAGCGCAGCCACCAAAACGTTCCAGAGGGCTGGTCGGTGTTCGATCGCATCTCGGAGAACACTGCCACCCACCCTCAGGTTCCACGGAAGAGGAACTGCATATCCTCCGGAGTCAGCTTCTCCATGCTCGTCTTATCGTTGTTGATCGTCCCGTTGATCATATTCGCCTTCTTCTCCTGCAACATCACCATCCTGCTCTCCACCGAATCTTCAATACACAAGCGCGTGATCACACAAGGCCTCTTCTGCCCGATGCGATGGCAGCGGTCGGCGGACTGCCACTCCGCAGCCGGGTTCCACCATGGGTCGACGATGAAGACGCGGGAAGCCTCGGTGAGGTTGAGCGCGACGCCGCCGGCCTTGAGCGAGACGAGGAAGACTTCGACGTCCGGGTTCGTCATGAAGTACTCGATACTCTTCGCACGCTGGATAGGCGTCATAGATCCTGAGAGAAGTTAGTGAAGGCTCAATGGGAAGGGTGAAGTGGGCTTACCATCAAGCATAACCGTGTTGAACCCAGCGCGACGCAGTCTCCACTCGATCAACTGCAGCATACTCGTGAACTGCGAGAACACGATCGACTTGAGCGTCTGCTTCTTGCTCCTCAGCTTGTACAGGTCGTAAATCAACATCTCAATCTTCGTCGAGCTCGTCCAGTCCTGCATCTTGATCCTGTTGATGATGGAGCTCTTCTTGACGTTCTCCTCGTCCTGCTCATGCTCGGGCTGATCCAGATCGATGGAGAGTGGGATGTGGCAGCGCGGGCACTCGGCATCGCCTCCAGCCTCCTCGACAGACTGCATGTAGCTCTTCACGCATGAACGGCAGAAATCGTGCTTACACTGTGAGCGGATGGCCTCCTCAGCCACCTCGTCGCAGATGTTGCAAACGAGCACGTTCTGTCCTTCTCCTGCGTGCTTCTTCAGCAGCAGATCTGGGTGGTTGGCGACCTGTCTCATCTGCATGATGAGACCAAAGATGTTGGCATAGTTGTTGAGCATCACACCACGAGCCACGTAGGTATCGAATTGGCGGGCTGTGTTCGACATGATGCTGGAAGAGAAGTCGCGCTCGATCTCGCCGAAGAACTCGTTGTGCACTATCACCTCCTTCGGCGGCAGTTCCATCGAGCTGACGTAGTCGCGCTTCATACGGCGGAGCATAATGCGAGCAGTGATGAGGTGCAGCTTATCCATGGCCTTCGAGCGATCCGCAGGGTCCTCGGACTGGGTAAGAGGATTGAGCAGCTCCTGGTTGAACACCGAGACGTGCTCCATACCGGAGTGCTTGCAAGTGTCGCACATGTGGTCGTCGTTGAGCTTCCAGTGAAGGATGGCGCAGGGGCACTTCTTGCAGAAATAGTCGGCGAACGGACGAACTTCGAGGAAGCGAAGTAGCGAGAAGAACTCTCCGATGCGGTTTTGCACAGGCGTGCCGGATAGACACCACTTGTACGTTCCGCTAAGTGCGAAACATGCCTTGGCAACACCAGTCTGGCGCGACTTGATGCTGTGAGCTTCGTCCAGGATCAGGCGGTGGAAGTGGATGGCGTGGATGGGTGAGTCTTCCTTCACAAGGTCCTCGCCGCGGCTCCACCCCTTCGTCTCCTTGCGGTGGAGTGACTCCAGGCTGTTGTAGGAGATCATGATGACGTCGAATGATTTCAGCTCCTTAACTTTCATGGCCTTGACCTTGGTGTTCTGCCCATGGTAGATCAAGACCTTCAGCTTGCCGTCCGTGTACTCAGATATCTCCGATGACCATTGCATAAGGGCAACTGGTGGCACCACCACCAAAGTCGGCTCTTTCTGCGGGTAGTCCGACATGATCAAAGAGACGGCCTGGATGGTCTTGCCCATGCCCATCTCATCGCCAAGCAGGCCTCCTTTGTACTTCGTCTTCTCCTGACGTACCAACCAGTCCAGACCTTCCAGTTGGAATGGCTTGAGCTTGCGATTGATCGCCTGTGGCTGCTCTGCGGCTACTGGCGTGATGACCGGCTCGGATTCGAGCTGTATCCACATCGTCTTGATGCCAGGATGGGCCTTCTCCAGCTTCTTCCGCTCCTTGCCCTTGCGGCTCATTCCAGCTTCTTCGATCATTTCCTCAATTTGTCGGCCTTGCCGCCGCACAGCAGCCTGACTCATACGACCGTGTTGACGACCGCGACCCCGTCCGACTCTACCGGAGGGGCCGGCGCGGGACGCTGAAGGCATCGTAGTCAAAGCCGTAGTCGATGTCGCGGTGAGTTCCGATTCAGCGTCACTAACGCCAGTGGATACTGCTTCCGATAGACTAAATACAGACTCTGCTTCGCTGTCAAGCTCGCTAAGCTCCTCCAAATCCGACCCGCTGTCATCAATAATCTTGATCGTCGTCTTGGAGAATGAAGGCTTCGTGCTGTTGCGCGCTGGCGCCTTCCCCTTGCCGGTCGTACCCGCTTTGCGGATCGGCTTAAGATCCATAGACTCCAGAGATTCAGGCTCACTAAGCCCTTCGTCGTCGGAATCGTCGATGGACCACTTCATGCGCTTGTTAGTACCGCCATTCGCTTGAGCGTACTCCTCTTCCTGAAGCCTCATCGCCAGAGCAGCATCGTTCTCCACCTCGTCATCGCTATCCTCCATCTTGATAGGCCTGCTGAGGGTGCTAACCTTCCTCTTTTTGCTGGAGACGCCGGTACCCTTCGTGGATGTCGCTGGAGTAGTCCCCGGAGTATCGTATTCGACTGAGGTGTCACGCAGGCTGTTGGCTAGTGATGAGATCGCGCTGTCAGTCGGAGATCCCGCGGCCTTTGCCTTTCCGCCATTCTTCAAAATCATGACCGGAATCGCAACCTCCTTAAGGCTCCTCGCACCCAGCTTGGCTTTCGTGTCCATCACGACGATTTCGTCTCCAGAAGATGCGTACGGATCTGAGTTTGGCACCGTGCTCGAAGTTGTGAGTCGACGACCAGGTCCCTTGAAGTTCGCGCTTCTGCCTTGCGCACTAGCTGAATCAGGAGAGGTTAGTGAATGATCTCACGACACAAAGGATGTTTCGAGGCGCAAGGGTGAATTACAGCTTGTGCGCCCTGGTTTCGCCATGTTTCTTCCGGATATGGTCGGTGGTGTTCTATCTCGCACTCGTGGAAGGCGACACCAATGGCTTGAGAGGCGTCGTGATACCAGATCTCACCCGGAAGAAGATGTATGGAGGTGTTTTCGGGAGGTGAAGATCTGATGATTCGCCACCATGCAGGGGTGCGGTTGACACGAGATTGCCGAGAACGCGTCGGCAGGCGGCAGGCGCGTTAAGTGGTGGTCAGTGCTCAGCATGTGAATACGGAGACAAAGGCAGCGAGGTTCTCGACATAATGTGTT
>JAABUW010006834.1_pt1 | contig 14053 bp, 9 predicted proteins | sample 5560081 | NCBI WGS metagenome assembly JAABUW01 (sample SAMN10711882, study PRJNA513363) | rock metagenome | isolation source: Antarctica rocks | place: Antarctica: Victoria Land, Knobhead sud
ATGAGCGAGTAAATGAGCGAGTAAATGAGCGAGTAAATGAGCGAGTAAATGAGCAAGTAAATGAGTGAGTAGAATGATGAGCATGTAGAATGATGAGTAGTGTTAGAAATCGATTTAAAGCGAGTCATAAAAATGTCATTTAACTAATAAATAAATGCTAAGAAAGAAAAGTATCTACAGAAAAGAACTCAATTCTTATATGTGTGTTTCTCAGCTCTGTGCTAGACTCAATTGAGTTGACATCTTACACATATGATGCAGAGTCTCAATGATATCATCTCTAGATCAGATTCTCGCTAGACTCGATTAAAATGAAATCAGATAAAGACTAGATGAAGAATAGATGAAGACTAGAATCATAACAAGTAGAATAATGAGTATGTAAAGTGATGAGTAAATGAACGAGTAAATGAGTGAGTAAATGAGCAAGTAAATGAGCAAGTAAATGAGCAAGTAAATGAGTAAGTAAAGTGATGAACATATAGATAAATATTTTAGCTGAATTAGCTGAATTAACTCAGTTAGTTAAATTTAGCTGAAATTTAGCTGATTAGTCAGTTGTTAGCTGATTATTAGCTGAATCAAGTCAACTTTTTCAGATTCTGTCATTAAGCAAAAAGTTAGCTGTTGAATATTTTGTTGATGAATGAGTTTCTTAACATAATGATCATTGAATTCTCAAATTGACTTTGCTTTGATCAAAGTTAAAGACTCAATTTGCAAATGATTATAAACATTCTGCACAATTAATTCATTAATGAATGAATAGTCAGCTGCTTCAATGTCAATCAATGATTTTAATGAGTAATTAATTTCATTGTTAAATAATATACATTCAATAATCAAAGATTTTGAAGCAAAAAAATCATTTGAGCTGCTCATTATTAAAGAAATTAACACATCTTTCATCATGTCTTTGATGAAAGTCACTAGTTTTTTGTTTCATTCTTTAATTTCTCTGTAAATAATTTCTTCTCTTCTTTCAACATGATGATCTCATTGAGATGAAAAGTGAATGCACAAATTGTTAAAGTACTAGTCTTCAGCTGAAAGCAATTCTTTGAAAGATAATTCAATACTTTGCAGTTGAAGCAGATGATTAACATTCTTGATTATTCAAATTCAAGAATGAAAAAAGTAATGAGTTAAACATAATTAATAATCAAGACTGAAGTTGATATCAATGAAGAAATAAAACGTTTTTTCAAAGCTGTTATTGATTTGATTGTTCATTACTTGTCACATAGCTGATAATTGACTCATTGTTTATTATTCACATCTTGAAGAAAGATTTTAAACTTATCAAGTGAGTTAAACTTTATAAAACAAACTGATAATGCATTTTAAAAATAATTGTTGATTTTATTTTGAATGTCATTCATCAAAGTAATATTATTGTAGTTCAAAAAGCTGAATATTTTAATGAATTCTGAATAGAAAGAGTTGAAAAGCTTGTTGAGCTGCTTTAAAATAATGTATTTACAATGATATTTTTGAATCAAATTCTGATTTTTGTAAATTTCTTTCAGATGTTTAAGTAACTTTGATAGTGATTGATAGAATAAGAAAGCATCAACATAATGCTTTGCATAAATTTGCTGATCAGCATCATTTTCTAGTTTGAAAATCACATAAACAATACAAATCTTTTCAATAGAATAATGATTCATATTAACATTGAGCTTGTCAGCTATTTTAATGTTTCATGTCTTTCAGATAAAGTCATTTATTTCAATGAAAATGAGTGAATTCAAAAGCTTAATGAACTTGTGATGATCATTTTTATTATCAGATAAAGTAGAAGATTCTTGTTAAAAGTTAGCTTCTTTCTGATTGATTTATTGTTCAGCTGACTGAGTATCTTGATAAGACATAAATCAATCAGCTTGATGTTGTTTTGCTCTGAAGTTCAATCACTCATCTTGTAACTGACTGATTTTTTTCTCTAACTCATCATTTTTATCAAAAGCAACTTTTAATTATTTCACTTTCTTTTTATGATCTTCTTGTACAAGAAATCAGTGTTCATTGAGTTGTAAAGTTAAGTTTCACTAACTTCAAAACTCATTTAACATATTGATGATTTCATCAAGTTGATTGTTGATTCAATGAAGCAGTTGTTCTTTAATGTTTATGTTTCATGCAATGATGATTTTCTCAACTTCAACTGAAGCATTGATGAGTAGAAGTGAAACTCTTTTATTGATAGTATTTTTAAGCAAATGAGTTGTTTAAGACTCAACTGACTTAATACTGCATATCATGATGAAAGAAAATAAAAGTTGTTGAGATAAAAGTAAATGAGAAATTAATGTTTTAAATTAATATTTTTTGATGAGTGAAAATTCAAAGAATTTCTTGTAAATTTCAAATAATAATTGAATGCTTTATTCAAAGAATTTCTTGTGAATAAAATGAATAAAATGAGTGTAAAATCAAAGAATTTCTTGCAATTTAAAATGATGATGCAAATTTGAAGAATTTCTTGCAAATTTTTCTTACTGAATAGATTGTTTTATATCATTTATTCATTGATAGCAAAGTAGTAAATGATGAGCATTTATTTAATGTTAAAGATCTGTTTAAAGTGAGTCAGATAAAAGTATCATTTAACTAGAAGATAAATGCTAAGAAAGAAAGATAACTACAGAAAAGAAGTTGATTACATATATGTATTTCTCAGTTGATGCTAAACTCAATAAAGACTAGTCAAGATGACAAAGTGAGAATAAATTTAATAAGATTAAAAGATTGAGTCTGATAAGACTAAAATCATGATAATTTCTTTTAAGTTTAACGCAGTTTCTGAACATTACATAAATAAAAGCTTTTATATCAATCTTCTTTTATATTCTTAATATTCAATTATAGCTATTTTTAAAGATCAAGCACTATCAATTTTGATTTTTATTGATTGTATCATTTAAACATAATTCTGACAACATTTTTAATTAAACAACATAGTTCAATCATTCTTTATTAATTTACTTATGTTTCTCTTCTTTTAATAAAGTTTTTTCATCAACATATTATTTGCATATAAAATGCTTATGTTTAAACATTTGTTAAACAATATTAATGAGATTCATGAGTTTATTTATATTGAACTTAATGAAACTTGTGAATTGTTTATATCATAGTAATTGTAATTGTAATTGTAATTCATACACTCTTGTAACATTAATTTAAACTTAACTCATAAGAGATTTTATGTTATTTATATTGAGTGAATAAAACTTTCTGAAAAAGAAAATCACTTGTCATTTATATGATTACTTCATGCAGTTGAAACAATAAGATTGATACTGTGTTATCAAGTAATGAATTTATAACTTTAATTCAGCATGTGATACTTAAGTAAATTCTTAATGAGTATCTGTATTATTCATTTATGATGCATCGTCTTTATTCTGCTCTTCATTAATAATATTTTATACAATGATGTTTTAATTCAATTCTTGATTCAAAGATGAAAGATGTTTTCTTTGCATTTGTAATGTTCATGATTATAACATACATAAAGCTGTGTTCTTTTACTCAATGATTATCATTCATTGCATGAAGAAATATGTAATGAAAGAAAGATGCATATAATGAAAAGATAAAGTATAATTGTATTAAATAATTCTTTTCTTCTTTTGATTTAACTTATGTCATGTAAACATTGAATGAATTGTTAGTATAAATGTGCAATTGCAATCATTCAATGTTTAACTTTAATCAATGAAAAAGAATGTATTCTGATTGTTTTCTTTGTTACAAGCATATCAAGATCAATAAGACTGAACAAAATTGAAGTTCTAATCAATTTGCAATGCATATTAGCGAGTACTTTGCATAATGATTAAAGCTAGTCAATGATCTGATCGAGATCTGACTCAGATTTGACTCAGATATGACTCAACATCTTTTTTTCTTTCTCAACACTCTTTTCTTTCATCAACATCTTGTTCATTTACATCATTTTCTTTTCATGTCACAAATACATTTCTTTCAAGTTTAATGCAGTCTCTGAATATTACATAAATAGAAGCTTTTGTATCAATCTTTTTCTGTATTCTTAATATTCAATTATAGCTATTTCTAAAAATCAAGCACTATCAATTCTGATCTTCATTGATTGTATCATTTAAACATGATTCTGACATTATATTAAGAATTTGTTAATCATCTGATATTAATCTCATTACTCATTCAACATACTTGTACAAACAGAATAAGTCTAAAGAAATTCATTTATTTGATGATTAATGCAATTGAAAGATTGAACAACATTAAAAAGTTTGATAAAATCAATGACAAGACTGTTTAAATCATTAAACAACTTATTGCTCACTAAGTATGCACAGTTCAAATTGATCAAGAAAATCAACTCATTTTCATGAAACAGATGAGTGAAAATAAGCTGTTCAATTCAATTAAAAGAATTAATGATAAAAAATCTTCATGAATTGCTCAAGAATCAAATCAATCAATAAATAAATTTCATCTTTTTTGTTAAAGATTAAACATCATTTTATACATCTTTCTTCTTCAATCGTCAAGCATCATCATTCATTCAACTCTTCTTTCAAACAAATCTCATCATGTTTAGCTGTTCATTTATTAAAGAGCATTCTGAGAGATTTTGAAATCATTTTTCTCAAATCTTTGATGTTGATTCATTGAAATCACGAATGAAATCATCAAGTGTTGCATCATTCATTCATGAAAATGATGAATCATTTGCTGAAATAATAATACTTCTCATGTTTTACGAAATTTGAAAAGCTTGAAGTCTAGTTCTTAATAAAGAAACAGATTGACTCTATGAGTTAAATAAACAACAAGAAGATGAAATCAAAAAGTTGAAAACAAGACTTCAAACTAAAGAAAATACTTCTTCTGATTTCATTTACTTTGAGCATTCTAGATCTCAAAAAATATCTGATTCTTCGCTGTTTACTGATGAAAAGAACTTTACTTGAAAGAACTGATACGAAAAAATTCAGAATAAACTAAAGATCAACATCAATCTTTTTTCTAATGAATGAGTCAAATTAAGCTATGTACATTCTAGATTATTTGATGACGCAGTAGAAATTATTCAAGTCAGATGCAAACATGATTGTGTCAATTTCTATAAAATCATCAAAGATTTTTTGAAAGAGTTAACTCAATTGTTCAATGACTTAAATAAAAAAGTTAACTTTCGTAGAAAATACTACAACTTGATTCAAGAATCAAAGAAATTTAGTGAGTTTTATACTCAGTTTCAACAACTATCTTTTTATCTAAACTATCACAAAAAGCAACTGATCATTGATTTGAAAGATAAAATCAATTCTCATCTTCAATTCATTTGAGTAAATCAACTAGTTCAATCTGATTTTCTAAAAGAAATTTGTTTCTATCTGATTTGTTTAAATAATGATCAGCGAGTCATTTGAAAGATCAAGAACAAGCTCAAATGCATCAATGATTTTTCAAAAACTATCTTTCATAAAGTGATTATTATCACTCAATCAATTGATCACTCAAAGTTTAATCATTTAAAGTCGCGTGACGCGATTTTAACTAACGTCAAAGAAGTAAACATTTTAGTCAAAAGCTGTTTTATATATCATAAAACAGATCATAGCTTTAAAGAGTGTTTTAATCAATCTACTAAAATTAATACAGTGAACAATAAATATGATTGTTTTGATTTCAATTCAAATTTCGATTCAAAAAACTAGTTATTTCTTCAAAAGTCATTAAAGAAATAGAAATTATATTTTTGTGCAAACTAGATGAAATTCTATTGAAAGAGAATTACTTTGAAAAGTTATTTTTAATTGACACTCATTTCATCTTTCAGAAATGATCTTTCAATCTTCATTCTTTAATAGACAGTGATTCAATCATTTACATGATCATACATTTTAATCTAGTTGATAAAGTATGCAAGAAACTGAGAATTTAATTTATATCACTGACAAAAGAGAAGCTAATAAAAGATTATGATAAGAAGATATTTAAGAAAATCATCATTCATAAAATTCTACTCAATCTCATCATCAAAAGTCATAAAGAATTGATCATATCAATGTTGATAATTAATATCAATCATCATAAAGTCATATTGAGTAAGCTCTGAATGAATAAAAATGAAATATTACTGAATATGTGAAATGACGTCATTGTTTTTTCAAATCAATTGAATACTTTTATTTCAATTTTTTCAATCTTCTTTAATTCAAAGCACTCAAGTTAATCGTGATTAACTTCGCTCTTTTCAATCACTCAAACTAAGATTTTTACAATGCTCAAATGATTCATTTCAATCACTGCTCAAAAAGAATCATTTTTAATTTAAAGTATAAACATTGCTTCATTCAAAACATTGTTGAATCATTCAAAGAAAAACAAGATTGAAGTTTTTGCTCTATTCATGATGAACATCAATAGAAAAATCACGTACAATACTCAGTGCAATTTAAATGCTTTAAACATCTTTTTAATCAATGAAACGACTCAATAATGAGTTGTAAGCATCTGATTAAATTTAACATCATATCAATATTCAACAAACTTTGAATGCACTTTGATAACAAGAATTACATCATTTTTATCACTGCTTTAAAAGCATATAAATACAAGATGTTATCATTTAAACTGATTAATGAATCAATCTTCTTTCAGTAATATATGAATGACATTTTATGAAACTTTCTGAACAACTTTTGTCAAGTCTATCTAAATGACATTCTCATTTATAGCAAAATAAGAAAGAAACATAAAAATCACATCAAACTAGTATTGAAATGATTATGCAAAGCTGAACTGCAAATAAATATTTGAAAGTGCAAATTTAATGTAGAAGAGACTGTCTTTCTAGAAATCATTGTATCAGAACTAAATCTTTGTATGAATTTCAATAAAATGACAGTCATAGTCAGCTGAATCACTTCGATCAATTTAAAAGAAATTCAGAGCTTCATAAAATTTGTTAACTTCTATCATCATTTCATTAAGAACTTCTTGAAGCTAGTTAAATCATTTACTCAGCTGACTAGAAAAAACACATTTTTTGTATGAAATGAGATCTGTGTTCAAGTTTTTGATAATCTAAAGAAACAAGTCAACTCAATCTCAATACTTCATCACTTTGATCTTAAATGATAAGCTATTCTGAAGATTGATGCTTTAACATTGATCATTTGATGAAATCAGCTAAAACTGATTACAAGCTCATCAAGCTAGCATCAGTCAAAAACATCTGTTTAATTGAGCTTCTAGCTCACAAGCTTTAATAATCATTCATCAACAACTGATAATTAGTTACAAGCACTTGTATCTTTTGATGATAATCATTTGCTCAAAAGACATCAATTGCTCAAAACATATAATGTGCAATACATGTTTGCTTTTCATATGTTTCTACATTTAAGATTTGTATGTAATCAAATAAATCATTTAATGAATTGATTATTTAAGTAACTATTTAATCATCTATTTAAACATGAAGAATGCTTGATAGAATGCTTGATAGAAAAACATGAAGAATGTTTAATAGAAAAACATGAAGAGTGCTTGATAGAAAAACATGAAGAGCGCTTGATAGAAATTCATGTAGAAAATCATATAAAAAGTATTGTTTGACTTATGTTATATGCTCAATCAATGTGTATTTTGAAGCATATAGAATGTTTGATAAAGTGTTTGATAAAAAGTTCAATTGATAACTCAATAAATAGCTCAGTAGAAAGATTGATAGAAAGATTGATAGAAAGATCAATAGAAAGATCAGTAGAAAGATTAATTGAAAGATCAGTAGAAAGATCAATTGAAAGATCAGTAGAAAGATCAATCAAAAAATCAGTAAAAAGCTCATCAGTAGAAAGATTAATAAAAAGATCAATTGAAAGATCAGTAGAAAGCTCACTAAATGACTCGATTAAAAGATCAGTAGAAAGCTTAGTGAAAAGTTCAGTAGAAAGCATTATTTGAAACATTGTTTAACTTATATTATGCGCTTAATTGACGTGTCTTTTGAAGCATGTTTTGAAGTAAGTAGATTGACTAGTAAATAAATGAGTAAATAGTTGAGTTGATAGTTGAACATGTTGATATTTTGATTGTTGTTGTTCTAGAAAGTAGAAATTATGAAGAGAAAAAGAAGATGAAAACTGCAAACTTTTTAGCGTCAGCTTTATAAAGCTCAAAGCAAAGATTATTGAGTAAATAGCTGAGCATATAGAATGATGAGTAGATAAAAAGTTATATAGAAAGCATTGTTTAAAGCATTGTTTGATGTGTTTTATGTACTCAATCAATGCATTTGATAGAGAGTAAAATGAAGAGTAAATAAATGAGTAGAATGAAAAGTAAATGAGCGAGTAAATAAATGAGTAAAGTGAAGAGTAAATGAGCGAGTAGAATGATGAGTAGAATGAAGAGTAAATGAGCGAGTAAAGTGAAGAGTAGATGAGCGAGTAGAATGAAGAGTAAATAAACAAGTAGAATGAAAAGTAAATGAGCGAGTAAATAAATGAGTAGAATGAAGAGTAAATGAGCGAGTAAATAAATGAGTAGAATGAAGAGTAAATAAGCAAGTAGAATGAAGAGTAGATAAATGAGTAAAGTGAAGAGTAAATGAGTGAGTAAATAAATGAGTAAAGTGAAGAGTAAATGAGTAAGTAGAATGAAGAGTAGATGAGTGAGTAAATAGACGAGTAGAATGAAAAGTAAATGAGCAAGTAGAATGAAGAGTAAATAGATGAGTAGAATGAAGAGTAAATGAGCAAGTAAATAGATGAGTAAAATGAAGAGTAAATGAGTGAGTAAGTAAATGAGTAAAGTGAAGACTAAATGAGCGAGTAGAATGAAGAGTAGATGAGCGAGTAGAATAAAGAGTAAGTGAATGAGTAAAGTGAAGAGTAGTGTTAAATCAGTTAAATCAGCTTGTAGCTGATTTATGTAGCATGTAAGCTAATCAATGATGCAAACTCAGCTGACAGCTAGCTTGTAGCAAACATCTCATCTAATAGCTAGCATATGTGTCTCAAGTGCATTAAGATTCAAATGTCATTGCTCACTGTTATAAAGTATGTTGACGTTGAATAAAATCTAGTCAATAGACTCTAGAAATTTCAATATGTGAACAAGAAACAACAATGTTTCAAATTGAAATATGCTGAAACATTTCATCTATTTGAGTTTTAACAAATCAACTACTTCGCTTCTTTGTTCACTTTACTATAAATACAGCTTGAAACTGTCTTCTTTCTTCTGTATTCTTAGTTTTCTAGTTAAAACTATCTTTATTGATCAAACATTTTATTCAGCTACGCACTATCTTGCTGCAGTGTGATTAAATTCTAGATATGATTTCAACATTAAACTAAGAATTTGTTAACTCTATGATATGAGTATCAATATTCATTCAAAATACTCAATGAACAACAAAACAAGTTTAAAAAAATTTATTTATTTAATGATTAACAATTTTGAAAGACAGAACAACATCAGAAGATCAATAAAATCAATGATAAGATTGTTGAATTGCTAAAGAATTTATCACTCATTCAGTAGCATCAATTCACTTGATCAATAAAATCAATGAAAACATATGATCATTGATTGCTAGAGAATCACAAACTTTCTCTCTCTTTCAAAAAGCTCATGAATCAATTGAGTTAAAATAATCTGTATCATCAAATTCAATTCAACTTGATTCAAATTCAGATCAATTTAGTGAGTCTGTTACAAAGACAAGTCAATAGTCAATCTCTTCAATGAACTAGTCGATTCTCTTCTAGTGAGTCTGCTTCAATGACACAATCAGAATTGATCTCTTCAATGAGCTAGTCAATTTTCTTCTAGTGAGTCTGTTACAAAGATACTGTCAATGCAATGATTTATCTACTCACATCATTCTATTTATCAATGAATCAATTTATCTCACGTTTCTGTGTCAATTAATGAGTCTGCTTCAATGACATGATCAGAATCGATCTCTTCAATGAGCTAGTCAATTTTCTTCTAATGAGTTTGCTATAAAGATGCTGTCAATGCGATGATTTATTTACTCACATCGTTCTATCTATCAATGAATCAATCTATCTCATGTTTCTACGTCAAATAGTGAGTCTGCTACAATGATCATTCTTTTTCTCTCATAGTGAGTCTGCTACAATAAACATTTCGATGATCTGAAAGATCAATAGAAAGATTGATAGAAACATGAGCATCGAGCTCTACGTCAATGCTATGAACTACACTACAAGTCATAGAAACATGACTTTTAAAGAGAAGAAAATAATGTTACGAAGCATGTTGATGTTGAATAGAATCTAGTCAATAGACTCTAGAAATTTCAATATGTGAACAAGAAACAATGATGTTTTAAATTGAAATATGCTGAAACATTTCATTTATTTGAGCTTTAGCAAATCAACTACTTCATCTCTTTGTTCGCTCTACTATAAATATAGCTTGAAACTGTCTTCTTTCTTCTGTATTCTTAGTTTTCTAGTTAAAGCTATCTTTATTGATCAAACATTTTATTCAGCTACGCATTATTTTGCTGCAATGTGATTAAATTCTAGACATGATTTCAACATTTAATTCAAAAGATATTTGTGACATAAAGAAATGTGTTTATCATAGAAATTTGTTGATCATTTGTAACACAAAGAAGTGTGTTTATCTAGAAGATAAATAGAAGCTGATTAGAAGATGTTAAAGAAGAAAAAAGATGTTGAGTCATATCTGAGTCAAGTCTGAGTTAGATCTAGATCAGATCTTGACTAGATCATTGACTAGTTTTAATCAACTTTGACACATTTGTAACATTACTTTTCTCTTCAAAAATTCATGTTTGCATGAATAGAACAAATGAAATGCAAAATTTTTCACTGTTTTTCAATTTAGTGTGACTTGTCTGAATAAAGCTTATGAAATTCAACTAGAACTTCTTTTGAACTTTTGAAATCTTTTTTATCAACATAGTATCATTCATCATCTTAATTTAATCTCATTCATTTAACTTTGTATTGTATTCAATTTTGATAACATTTAGAGTTCAAAATGTCATCTATCTGTTGCAATTGTGCACTTTGAATTAGTCTAACATAGATCGTGTCAGACTATCATAGACTAGTATAGAGTTGATGTTGACACGCTAGCGATCTAGCGTGTCTTCGTGAGTAAAACTCATGACGTGTTGCATCTTCTTTCTTCTTCGACTTTGAACTTCTAGTTAAAATACACTCATATGATTCGCTCTATGCAGATTCATAACATTAGTTCAAAGCTCATTAATCTTGCTATCGACGTGTAGACGATATAAAAACAAGTTACACAATTCAAATCAGAAGTTGAATTCAGAAATTTTGACAGCAGAATCAGAACTCAAGCTCAGAAAGCTTGATAGAAATCAGAAATTTCTAAAGAAGAATCTTGATTCGAAATCAGAAATTTTGATAGAATCAGAATCAAAGAACACGAACGCGTTGTTCTTGATTAACTCTTTATTGAGCTCGTCATCAGAAATCAGAAATTTCAGCAGTACTTGAACTCAGAAAGTTTGATAGAGTACTAGTCATTGCTTGAACTCAGAAAGTTCGATAGAGTAACATCAGAATCTCGATCAGCAATTTTCTACTCATATCATGATTAGAAGCTCAGAATCAGCGAGCATTGCTCGCTACAAACTTCAAAATGCTAGAAGAGAATCACTTCTATCACAGAATTGAACAGCTTCAGAAGAAGAAGACACGAATGTGTCATTGAATACAGAAGAAAAGAACATGAACGCATTGTTCTTTGATCACGAAATGATCAAGATCAGCATCAACACTGAATTGAATGCTTGAATAAACACTCATGAAGTAAACGACATCGTTGTCTTTGTCAAGTACATATGTCAACAGCACGACATCGAAATCGAGATTCACAATAACATGATTCAGATGTTAGAAGATGTCAACGAGATAAACATCATGTTGAAGATTACGCAGACGCGTCTGCAGAAAGAGAATAAAGACAAGAACGTGATTATACATCATCTAGAAGCTGCATCAAGTCAACAAAGCACTTTGATTTCTGAAGATTGATTCTCAAAGTTGATCAAGTTACTCGACTCATCTCTGTTTGAAGATTCGACGCAGAATGTAAACAATTGACTGTCTTGAATGCAAAATAAGCTGAAGACAAATAAGAATCATTTTTCTATTGAAGAGTTGAAGATTGCATACATCGAAAGTCGAGTCAGTGAAGCTGCGATCAAGCACATAGCTTCTTGCATGCAAAATATCTTCTTGAACTCGTTTCTAGAAGTCGAAGAAGTGCTATCGATTATCAATAAAATGTACGACGATTTCAATCATCATCACACGACTCAACGACAGTATTTAAAGCTGTATCAAAACAAGATCTTCTTTCATGAATTTTGAATGAAATTTCAGAGATTTAGTGCAAAACTAGAATACAATAATGAGACTTTACTAGATGATCTTCAGCACAAGATCAGCTCAGATCTTCAACGAGCAACGCTCAATGAACAAATCACGAATTTGAATGAGTTTGTTGACATCTGCATGCAAGTCAATGTTAGATTAACTGAATTGAACGCGCGATCAGTCATCAAAGCATCAGCAACTCAAGCTGCTTGCTCTGTCTTTAACATATTGACTGCTCGACTCACGTCATCAGTTTCTTCGTGAAAGAAACTCAGAAGATCAAATCTCGATTCTATTCAGAAAGAGTTGTTTAAGAAAGAACTCTGCTTCAAATGCAAGAAGTTAGAACATAGAGCATATGATTGTCTTGAAACAACTCAAGTGCACAAGATTGCTGCGAATTTGAAAAATGATCTGCTCTCGTCAAAGTAGTGACTGAAAGCGATATACTCATATTCTGTTTCATCAGCATGTCTGACGATTCATTTGATTTCAAGTCGTTCACTGTTGATGTCATCTTGAATAGTCTAGAAAAGATATTCAGATCTTTCGCTCTGATAGATACTGAAGTCACTGACATGATTTTCATCGATGAATCTTTGATGTCAGAGCTATGTGAACGCTTTGATATTCAGTCAATATCGCTGTCAAAATCAAAGTCGATTCGATCGTATGATGAAATTTCTGGTCGAAAGTCGATTACACACGCTTTGTATACATCGATCATGATACAAGAACACAAGAATAAAATGATGTTTTTATTGATAACTTGTCTAGATCAGCACAAGATAATCATTGAAAATCTCTGATTGAAAAGAAATCAAATTTTGATAGATTCTGCAAATGATCGATTAATATCATCATTGAAGATTCAAACATTGAAATTTGTTGTTTCAAAAACAAGCAGTCAATCAGCATTTCACAGATCTGAGTCAAGCAAGATCTGCAAAATGAAACGAAAGAACTTGAACTTGATGATTACATCAACAATCATCTTGAAGCGACTCACGAATCAGAAACTAGTAAATCAGTTCATTGAATCTGTTCTCATATGAAAGCAAAGCATTCAAGTTGATCTCGATCAACTTCGCTTCTTTCAGTCAACTGAGAAAAAGAAATTCGTCAATATTGTCATGATCGAAGTCACTGTATATCAAACTCTAGTCAAGAATAAGAAGATCAAGATCTTCTTCTTGATCATTAGTGAAATCAACAAAGCGCTTAGCTCAGTCGAAGATTTCACGAAACTGAATGAAATGACTTCTGTCATGTCATTAGATGAACTGAAGAAGAAGCTTTCAATAGTCTATCATAACTTTCTGAATGTTTTTGATAAAGAAAAGACAATGCAGTTGCTCTTGCATCGATCATACGATCATAAGATTGAATTAGAAAGTAAGAGTCAATCTTCTAGAAGTCAATTGTATTTCATGTCGAGCTACAAGTTGCAGAAGATCAAAGAGTATCTAGAAGAGAATTTGAAGAAGAAGTTCATCACACTCAGTAAAGCTTCTTTCGCTTCGTCAATACTATTTGTCAAAAAGAAAGATGATAGTCTTCGCTTTTGCGTGAATTATTGAAAACTGAATGCTCTGATCAAAAGAGATCGTTATTCAATACTCTTGATA
>JAABUW010006836.1_pt1 | contig 14052 bp, 8 predicted proteins | sample 5560081 | NCBI WGS metagenome assembly JAABUW01 (sample SAMN10711882, study PRJNA513363) | rock metagenome | isolation source: Antarctica rocks | place: Antarctica: Victoria Land, Knobhead sud
AGGAAGGGGAAGAGTGACGAGGAGGAAGAGGGTGATGTGGTGGTGGGTGAGAAGATGGAGGTGGAGACCTAGTGAGGCTTGAAATGGAGACCTGAGAAGAGGCGTCTTCTAGCCTTTAGATGGTGGAAGCTTTGAAGAGGTTGAAGTCACTACTGGAAGGCTGCACTTTGGGAGGTTGCAGCCTTGAGAAGGTTGAAGCCTGGGAGAGGCAGCTGTCGGATGTTTCCATTGCCTTGATAGTTTGGAAGAGCTTGTAAGAAGTTGTAATATTGTATATTTGAGCTTTTTTCGCCTTACACTGACCACGCCTTTCACTTCACTTCCACGACATCTTGACTTGCACAACGTCTTGTGTCCAGCCGAGCTGATGATACTATGAATTGACTATATATTGCCAGATGCGGTTCACCTCCTTGGCTATACATGAGGCTCTGCAAAGTGGATCTGCGAAGCATCGCTGCGGAAGTTACCATGGTTCATATATCGCAGGGACTCCTGGTCGGTTGCTTGAAAGATGAGGCTGGAGCATTATGAGTACGTCACCGCCAATGGCGAGTCGGCACTTCTGCAGAGCACGTGCTAATCCTTGAAATACCGTGGGATGTGGACGCCGTTTGTCCCAAGAGACAGGCATCGCCTCCCCGCCGTCGGGATTCATCGCAAGGCAACCTGGAGTGGCGTTGTGGGCGAGATGACACCAAGCTAGGATCTAGCGACGGCAACAGCCGCCGTGCATAAGCTTAATCTGGCCACGGAAGAGAATTACTCGCTGCAGTTCTTCGAGAAACACCTGCACCGCAACACCAATCCGACCCTTCCTACGCAACTCTGCATCGTGGCGACCTGACGTCGTGTCCACTCGTTTGCTCCGATTCAACATCGGTGCCGCAACCACAAAGCACACAAAAGGTATGTCCTTGCGATGCGCACCTTGGCCTGCAGCTGCAACTCCAAGGGGCCGAATCTAAAATCTAAAAATGCAACATCACTCCTCCCCCGTCTCTTTTCCGAGACAACAACCTCGTCACAGCGCGCATGCGCCAGGAGATGCAACCGTCGTTGTTTCCGCCACAATCACCATTGCAAATCTCGAGCATTGGCCTTTATGCAGCGCACCGCAAGGAGTAGAGCGTTCCCGCGCAAGGCCTTGCATCATGCACAACACACTCCCTTCATCTGCTGTGGAGGGCGAGCCAAGTACTACCCGTCCATAGTCACTACTGTCCTTTCTCTATTCACGCAACACCACTGGCTGACTTACCACCACCAAGCAAGCGCTGCACACTGCGCAATACGCTCCTTCTGTTTCCTTGCACCTTTGTTCTAACACACTCAGCTTGTAGCGCACAGGAAGTTTCTTACGTTCCATCACCGTCTTGTCGAACCACCACACTGTGTCAACACAAGAGCCGCCAAAGGTTGTACCGCAACGGCGAAAACGACAAGCGCACTGAGGTCAAGACCCTTTGTGCGTGAGCTAGGTAAGCCACTCTCACCTGAAACTCACCAAGAACGCACGCAAACATGTTATGTGATGTCTCCCAAACCTCACCTTGTGGACCTCACATCACATTGTACACCTCTGCACCTCTCCGGCGTGTTACGATACCACCAACACCAGCACACAACCGCCAGCCGTTTGCCATTGCCATTGCCAGCGGGAAGAACGTGAGACAGGGCATTTTGCTGACATCTGCTCAAACAGACCTACTTGCAACGCACCTCAACCGCAACAGAACACCACCTTTTCCGCTGACGCAGCGATTTTCGGTATCCTATGCCCGCCAATTGAACCGATACCGCCGCAGAGATCACTTGTATTTGTCCCGTGGACACAGTGATCTGTGGCCTGCAGCTTGCTTCCGGGCAGGAGTGAATGGCAGACAGTAATATACGCTAGGAGAGACCGAAGAAAGCCACGATGTATCCGCCATCGAACAATCACAACGTCGGTGTCGACGAACACGCACCACCAAGCTCGTCCTCATTTCAGTCGTCGACGGCTTCAGGCGGCAATGAGAGCCCAATTGCAGACCGGAGCAGGCCGCTGAAACCTGTGACTTCAACAATAGGATCACAAGAGGGTGGATCGCCTGACCAGGAATCGCCAGCAATATCGGAATCCTCAACATGCAGTGACTTCCCATTACCACAACAACAATCGTCTTCCTCCTGGACAAAAACCACATTCGAACAATCGATGAGCGATCCATGCTATCTGATCGTGGAGTTTATGGATGAGGCTGGTGTGGAGCTTGCTGAGTGCTTCCGTTCCGCGACTGAGCAGCCACCAATTACTCCTGAAAGCCTTGCCGAGCTGGACATGCCAAGGATCATCAACAACCCAAAACTCCGCCACGACTGCAACTTCGATCGCGAACTACACTTCAGACCCAATCTCGACGGCCCCAAGGGCAAGCAGAAGATCAAGTCCGCAGAAGACTACTGGAAGGCATTGGAGGGAGAGCTCTTCATCTATGGCATGGTGCATCAACAGAGGCGGGACCCATCGCAGTCAGCGAACGAAGAATCATGGCGTGGCGTTCTCTACGCAAGCCAGAAGCGGCTACCGCAAGTCTTCCACACGATTCGTGACATCCTCAAGACGCTTGTACCCGACTCCGATCAGAAGGCTATATTAGAGCGGCTAGATGTGGACCTCATCATGCAGGAGATCCTGAATGGTGTATGTGATCTCATCGATCTCGGAAGCTGGCTCGCGAAGATACTCAAGAATCATTGTGCGCCGATGCGTGATAGCATGGTGGATGCTATGCAGCTGGAGATCAAGCGAGGGGCATCAGAGGAGAAGCCTGACAAGCTCGTGAACGGCATTCGGCAACTCCTCAACATTCTCGAGGCTATGAAGCTGGATGTCGCGAACCACCAGATCCGCCACATGCGGCCTCTGCTCGTGGAAGACACTGTCAACTTCTTGCGCAAATATAACGCTCACCGGATCTCTCTGGGCAAGATCGACGCTAGCAGGTCGTATCTGTGGATGGAGGACGAGCGAATGTTCACAGATCCTGCTCTCAAAGTGCCGAGTGCTTTGGAAGCGGTGACTTCTGCTCTGCTGAAGAGTCTCGTCTTCTACGAACTGGCGCCCACATACCCACAGACTTTCTACCTCGACCAGGACAGACTGCGCGGCCTGCGCGTAGACCTACATTCCAGCATCTACCACCTTGTATGCCGAGACGTCCTCATCGCCATGGCCGGGCCTCTGATACCGCGACATGACCTTCAACAGGCTGTTGCTGCCCTCCACATCACGATTTCGGCTATTGTAGGCAATTCTGGTCGCTTTCAGGAACGTCTGAGCAACATTGCGGCGGAGATTATGCGCATCGTGCTTCTGCTCGAGGGCCGGGGGCCGCCGTTCGACGCTACATTACTGGACTTTATCGAGCAGCACCTCGAGAACGATATGCACCATGGGTCTTCCGCATTTCAGAAGCACGGCCAAGATCTCCTCGATAGACTTATCCCAAAGCTGCAAGACAGTGTTCACGACAATATCAAGGTCTCCGCCTTGCGCCTCCAGGACATTCTCTTGCCTCCAGCACCACTCCCAGCTCAGCCTCAGCCGTTCGGCTTTGGTGCGGTGCTCGCGCCCGTGCCTGCTACGATCCAGTCCGATCCCGACGACGACCTCATCCGCCGCTTCACGCACGTCATCGTGTTGCATTGGCAGGTCTGGGCTAATCTTGTGTATACTGGCACTCCGACACCACAAGATCCTGATGAGGAGCCTAAAGTGCCGGTCGCGCACGCCATCTACGCTCCTGGCGCCAAATGGCTTCCAAGCTCAGTTGGAGTCGTGGAGATGCCGGCCAGCGGCCTGCCAACACCTGCGGCTTCGCCTGATCCGGAGGCGTCGTCACCTGGGCCACAAGCACGTCCGATCAGACCACAAGCGAATTTGACCAGATCGCGAGCATCTTCGAGTTCAACGGAAGCGTCTTCCACTCGACCACAGTCATCATCCTCAAGACCGCAGTCGTCTTCTTCCAGGCCGCAAGCACACTCAACCGGCCCACAAGTGCATCTGACAGGCCTCCAAATCCACTCGACCGGACCACAAGCAGCTCCATCCGCCCACCAAACGTCTTCGTCCGATCGACAGCCGTCCTCACCAACGCTTGATCACCACTCCGAGCACAACCACCCTAACGGCAAAAAGCAGCAGCCAGCCGCCTAAGGTTCGCCAACCATCCATCATGGATACCCATCACCAAACTACCCAATCCTCACTCAGTGCAGCATCCAGCATGCGGCACTCTCTGTGTACCTATCATCCTCATTCCTCACCAATTGTCATCATACAGCGCGGCGTTCAGAGATGGGATCAGCATCAAACGGACCGGGCTCGCGTCCGAAAGTCTGTGGAGGTCATCACTTATTGTTTTTGTAGAGAATGGATACCCCAATTGCAGCGATGGGAAGGGCATAACTATCGGGAATTGATGGTGTATTTGTTGGTAGAGTAGTTGTTGCTCTAATCAGAAACACCAGAGTGCTTCAATGTGCTTCGTCCCATTCCACTATCTGTTGTCTTAACGTCACTTCCACTCCAATTGATGCCCACTTTGAGGTTGTCGTTGTCGTTGAGGATGTATATGTTCGTTGCCAAGCAATAAATATCTAGAGCCGCATCCAGGCCTGAAACTTGACAGCGCGAAAGTATTACATGTCTTGAGTCAGATCCATATCACTTCTCACACAGAAATGCCTTGAATGCTCTTACGATCTCGTCAGCTTCACTGCTCGACGACAGCCAAACTCATCAGCCACACCTTCCACCAACCGTACCCAACCCGCTTCATCACGACCATGCCCCCCACCACATCCACCTCAGAAGCCCTCCGCCCCATCGTCGTCTCCGGCCCCAGCGGCGCAGGCAAATCCACCCTCCTCTCCCGCCTCTTCGAACACTACCCGCAACGCTTCGGCTTCAGCATCTCCCACACCACCCGCGCCCCGCGCGGCCAAGAAAAAGACGGCGTCGAATACCACTTCACCACCCGCGCAGCTTTCCTCAAGCTCGTCGACGAAGGCGGGTTCATCGAGCACGCGCAATTCGGGAGTAACCTGTACGGCACCAGCATCGCTGCTGTCAAAGAGGTTAGGGATAAGGGTCGGTGTTGTATTTTGGATATTGAGATGGAAGGGGTCAAGCAGGTGAAGAAGACGGATTTGAATGCTAGGTTTGTGTTTGTGCAGCCGCCGAGTGTTGAGGTGCTGGAGGAGAGGTTAAGGGGCAGGGGGACGGATAAGGAGGAGGCGGTGGTGGAGCGGTTGGCGAAGGCGAGGGAGGAGATGGAGTTTGGGAGGGGGGAGGGGGTGGCGGATTTGGTGGTGGTGAATGGGGAGTTGGAGAGAGCGTGGGGGGAGTTTAGGGGGTTTTGTGTTCCTGATGAAGGTATATGAGCTGCTGAGCAAGGTGGTTACGCAAACGACGTGGGTGAACTACTACAGGGAGCTTGATGGGGTGCATTCATTGCGGCTCTCGGGCGACCTATCGACTGCATGGCCATCAAACACTAAGACCCATTGAGAATCTATGGTCTGGGCGGAGGCCAGTTCTGAAGCGGTGAAGCTGCTCACTGTCGGCTGCGCGAGACATTCAAGACGCCGACTAGCATAGATAGCATGCTATATACAGCATGCTATAGAGCAGTTTGGATCCATATCTCAATCCACAACAACTTGTACTCACCATCCAACATTCATGCCCAACTTCTGCCCACCCATATCCCACTTACTCATCCACGCACGTCCCCACCCGAAATTTGTATATTCCATCCTCAAATCCCGCTTCCTCTTGCTCCTCTTCTTCTTCTCTCTATTGAAACCTGGTCTCCATATACCCTTGTACTTTCACCCCAACGTTGATTGTAACACATTCCCGAGACGACCGAGATCGATACTCCCGCCTTTCATAATTCCACCGCTCTGGCCCCTCGGGGTGTGGGCTGGTGGGTTCGCTTTTTGGCGTACAGACATTTCTTGCATTGTAGCATGGTACCGAGCAGGCCGACGAGCCAGACGGGTATGCTCGGTGGATGAGGGGTGGAGAAGCTCTGCCGTCGCAGTTGGCGCGGTGGTGTGGATGGCCGTCTTGTCGAGCTTCAAGGCTGCTGGGGGTCGATGGGAGCGCAGCTTCTCCATGTGATACTCGAGGATATTGGATCCTCAAGCAGCGACTGATCTACTTGAGTTTCTTCGGTGGTTGGTGGTGGTGCATGGCCAGCAGCGCAGTTGGATCATCTTTGTCCTTGCCATATGTACAACGTGGCTGTGTAGACATATATAGCTGTTGTGTTACTCTGCTCACTACACTTCATGCCCAAGACTTTCCCTTGATACTAGTCGTGATTCTCGTGACGGGATATTGCATACATCTCAGGCATATCGAAGACTGGATCTGAAACGCGGCCTTATTCCCGAAGCCATCACGTCGACCTCGACTTATATGGACCATCGGAGTTCGAGTCCACTTTAACGCCTACACCCGCCATGTCGGCTGTCAGCGCGGCCGATTCTGGTAGCAAGTCAGGTAAGTTGAGTGTACCGAAAAGGTCGACCTTGTGGAAACAATGGCAGCCTGGACCAGCTGCTGACAACGGGTGTTGAACAGCGGGGAAGAAAAAGAAGAGGAGCAAGAAGAAGGCCAATGGCAAACTCGAAGGAGGCATAAAGGGTGCTGGAAGCAACGGCGTGGTCAGCGGGCAGTCCGCCGAGGTGGACGATGAGGACGACGAGGACGAAGGCGTTGTTTCGCCTCTGGTGAGCCTCGATCGACACTTATGTTTGAGATGGAGAGGCTGATGTGGGCTACAGAAGAGTGCACTACCGCATCACATACACGACGAAGATTCCTTACACATGCCCTCATCACCGCCCGAATCTGTAGCGAGGGACGACGAGCCGGCAGTCCGGAATGGCGCGCAGGAGGATGCGGACGAGGTCGTGGAGGCTCGCGATGACGAGGAGCGAGATGACGACGAGGAAGAAGAGGAACAGGTGCCAGCGGAGGCAGCACGGCCGGCAGACACTTCAGATCGACTACAAGCAATGCAAGAGGAGCGGGACAATCTTCGAGACGAGGTCACGCAGCTCCGGCAATCACTCGAGTCTTTGCAAGAGAAACACAGCGAAGAAGTGTCAGGTGTGAAGGAAGAGCTGGCTCAAACCAAACAGAGCAAGGAGCACGCTGAAACGCAGTACCGCAACCTCTTGGGCAAGGTCAACACTATCCGATCACAGCTTGGCGAGCGCCTTAAGGAGGACACAAGAAAGATAGAGGAGTTGGAGGCTGTCAATACTGAGATACGGGAGGAGAACGAGAGATTGCAGGCGTCTACTACCGAGTTGAATGGACGGCTCGAAGAACAGGATTCTGAGATTGAGAGCTTGAGAAGTCGAACGAGCTTGTCTACGAGTAATTGGGCCAAGGAGAGGGATGACATGATCACGAAGGAGGCGCACGTCAGGGAGGAGTACGAAGTCGCGAAGCAGGCGATGCAGGACTGGGAGATTTTGGCCACCGAAGAGAGAGCGAGGAGGGAGGCGCTGGAAGAGCGTGCTCAAGAGCTTGAAGATCAGCTGGAAGGGCAGAGAGAAGTATACGAGCGGGTCAAGAACGAGGCGGATACTCAGTCCAGCACAGTCGATGGCCTACAACGAGCATTACGGGACGTGCAGGATGAACGAAAGCGTGAGCTGAGAGAAATGGTCGAGCAGTCGCAGTCCCAGCTCGAGGACCTCCGCGCGCACGCCAAAGCCGCCGAAGATACAGCTGCTTCGCTCCGCCAACAACTCGTTGAAGTACAAAGTCAGCTCGACCGCGCCCTGCCGTTCGAGAAAGAAGTCAAAGAGAAGAACCTCCTGCTCGGGAAAGCGCGCCACGAAGCCGTCATCCTCAATGAACACCTCGTCAAAGCTTTACGTTTCCTGAAGCGTGGCAAGCCCGAAGATAACGTCGACCGGAACCTTGTCACAAACTACTTCCTGCAATTCCTGGCACTAGATCGCAGCGACGCGAAGAAGTTCCAGATCCTCCAGCTCATCGCCGCCCTCCTCGGCTGGACCGAAGAGCAGAAAGAACAAGCCGGACTGCTACGACAAGGATCGTACGGCTACGCCAGCGGCAGTGCGACGCTCCGATTGCCTATGTCGCCTTTCCGGAGAACGCCTAGTACGCCTTCGCTTAGCACGGACTTTGTGCCTGATAGTCCGGGTGGTGCGACAAGGGAGTCTCTGGCGGAGCTGTGGTCGGAGTTCTTGGAGCGGGAGGCCGAGGCGGGTAGTACTGGTGGCGCCGGGAGTAGTCGAAGGGGTAGTGTGGCGAGGAGTATGCGGAGCGCCGTTACAAGTCCAATCGGAGCTCCACCAGGAGGGAGGGGGAGTCCGGAAATTAAGAGGCAGGAGAGCGCGAGTGGGCAGACTACGAGGTCGGATTCTGGCTGAGCTGAACGGCGACTACACGACATTACAGATCGTATGCGTTACAGATCGGTCTAAATCTACAGCCTCTATATTCGATACACCGCAGCAGTCTCCACCAGCCACCGGCATCTCCAGGACTCCACGAGTGAACTAGCAGTCGATGAACTGTCGAGTTCAATCAGAGATTACTCCTCTCCTGCACCAACGAGTAGCTCTTCGGTTGGCTTTCCAACCAGCTCCAACCAGCTCCGGTCGATCTGGTCGACACTCTGGACGCCAGCGACGTTCATCATAATGTCGAAGTCGGCGAGCAGGGATTTCATGACGTGGCGTACGCCGGTGGCGCCCATGATGGAGAGACCCCAGACCCATCTAACACGAGGGGTGGGCAGATAAGTAGGTGCAGGAATCCGGGAGAAGGGGCAGGGTGGTGCAACTTACAGTCTGCCAACAAAGACGAACTTTGCGCCGATCGCGAGGGCTTTGAACACGTCTGTTGCGCCTCGGACGCCGGAGTCGTACATTACGTATGTTTTGTCGCCGACAGCTATTCCGTGCGTTAGCAACGATGGCCACCATCGGCTCAGAATTATCGAGGAGTGCATACCATCAACAATCTTCTCCAACGCATCCAAACTCGCAATTGCCCCATCGACCTGCCGTCCAGCATGATTGCTCACCACAATCCCATCGCACCCCGCCTCCACACACTTCTGCGCATCATCCACCCGCTGGATCCCTTTTATCGCGAATGGCTTCCCACCGCTAATCTCCTTCCACGTCTTGATCAGCCATGGGATCTTCTCCCACGAGTGCGCGCGCCCGTGCCAGACGTTGTCGATCCACATTGCGCCCGCCTCCTTGGGGTTCTTCTTCGGATCGATGCCGGCTTCCTTCAGCCGCTTCTGGAACACTGGGTCCGAGAGGCCAAGGTCCGCTCCGATACCCTTATAGAAGGCATAGTCAGAGGTGGCGACGTCGTTGTGTCGCCAGCCAAGCTGCCAGGTATCTACGGTCAGAATACAGGCCGTGAAACCCGAGTCGTGCGCGCGTTGCAGCAGCGAGATGGTCAGCTCATCATCATGCGGCATATACAACTGAAAGAACCTCGTCCCGTCTCCGTTCGCTTTCCCGACATCCTCAATCGGCTGGCTTCCAGCTGTGGACAGACAGTAAGGAATATTCAGCTCCTTCGCTACCTGCGCTACCCATAACTCGCCTTCGGGATTGTAGATCTTACAGATCCCGATTGGAGCGAAGCCAATGGGAGCAGAGACTTTATGCCCGAAGATGGTGGTTTTGGTGTCACGGATGTTGGTGTCGACCAGCATACGGGGGAGCACTTTGTGGCGGTAGAAGGCTTGTCGGTTGGCGAGATGGGTGAGGGATTGGCCGGCGTTGGAGCTGGCGTAGAACCAGCCGCCTTCGGATAGCTTTTCTTTGGCGCGTTGTTCGAGTTTGTGAGGGTCTGGAATGGGAATCATCAGTGTAGATAAACGAATAGCAGGGGAGGGATATATACCGGTGTTGAAGGGTGGCACCTTGCCTTCGTTCTCGGCCCAGAAGAGTTCTCGTTGGTATTGAGCATATTCGGGCGTGTTGCGATGCTTTTGGTTTGGGGCGTTGGGATCCATGTTGCTGGTAGACGAAGCAGATGTAGACAAGAGGAGCTACTGTTTGAGGAGAGGGAGATATGCGACTACGAGATGGTATGAATAAGGATAAATTGTGGTCTGTTTTCGCTCGTTCTTACCTGTGTCGGAGAATCATGGAAGTTCGATCTGATCTGATGCGCGGTCGCGTCGGCTATACCGGCCGTTGCATCATGAATCCACAGCATGGAAGTGAAGTCACCGGCATGTCATCCGCCAAGCTTACCGCAATGCTTCGCCAGAGCTTGTCTCTCCAGCTCATCAGATCCCAGATGTGTGAGGGCAAAGGAATTCTGGGAGACGATTTGGCCGGTCACTTGCTTGTTGAAGTAGAAAGCAATGTCATCGCATTCAGTCATTCCTTCATGCGACATCTATCTAACCATACGTCCCATTTCCGCGTACATCCATGTCGTATGCTTGAAGCGCCACACATCCGCAGTATGCCCTTATTTTAAGCCCACATAGCCTTGAACTTCAGATTGAACTCCGCATGCAACTTCGTGAACGCCTTCAGCACGTTGCGCAGCCCCTGATCACCTTCTCCACCGTTCCAAGCGCCCTGCTCGGACGAGTCGTCTTCGAGCGCTTCGCCTGGGTTCTTGAAGGCCTCAACACGGGCCATCGCGTCCTCCCGCTCAGCCACATCCTCCCAGCTGTCCGCGTTCTTCGCCGCCTTCTTGCTGACCACCTTCGAAGTCGGCCGGTCCGGAAGAGAGATCGCCGAGTCAGCGACTGACATTCCTGCTATGCTTCCGCCATCACTCTGATCCTCTTGCGCCGCAGCCTTCTCGTCATTCGACTCCTCATGCGCATCGAAGTCGCCGACAAGATCCAGCATCTCCATGTCGCTGCCCTCTCTTAACTTCATGTAGCCCATGATTGATGCAATCAGCGTAGCAAGCACGAGCGAGAAGTCGTTCAGCATGAACCAGATCTCAGACCGACGAATGCCGTTCGCTCGCTCGATGGTATGGACGTCGCCATGCTTGAAGAAGTCAAGCAGCCAGGCGTTGAGTGGCGAGTCCGTCTCGTCTGGATGCACACTCACGTGCGGAATCACCGCTTCCTCCAAGAACACTCCGTCTCGAGTGGTTTGGCAGAGCGCGGAAATCGATTCGAAGTTGTCCCCGAGCCCTGAAAGAGCGACGAAGGCGGACCTCGTCTTGGTCGCTGGCAGAGAGTTCAAAACGCTCGCCCCCTCTGTATCGTCGCCGCCGACCTCAATGCCGGTCAAGGGCAGCTTGCGATCAGTTGTCTTAATGTGCTGATCAACGAAGCTCTCCACGTACGTGCGATATACATCCAATGTTTGCTTGTTGTGCTTACGAAGGATATTCGCAGCCTTGTTTGGCATCTCAGGTAGGAACACGATCGAGGAAGAAGGCTTAACAACCTTGCTCTTGTACTCTTCGTCCGCCTGTCGACAATATCTGCGGCCGAACAAATGTGACATCACGAGCATTAGGGTCTCCAGTGTGACCTTCTCGTTGGTCTCATGTCCTGCACAAAGCTCATGGAAATATCCTTCCTTCAGCAGCGCGTGGAAGGCGAAAGAGGAATTCTCAGTGAAGTACAGATGGCTGACAAGTCCTGCAAAGTTGAGTGGAGCGCCATTAGAGCCAAGCAGGTATTGTCGTCGGAGGTACTCGATCGAAAAGCGCAGGTGATGCATTGCTTGGTCTTTGAAGGAGGTTCCGCCCATGTACATGCGAGGCTGCGACAGGAGGGCGTTGATAGCAGAGACAGCATACGATGAGTTCTTCGAGTCGTGGAGTAGTGTGAACAAGCGCAGGACCAGCGTCGTCGTGAGCGGAAAGTGTCCGTTGAGATCTGGCAAGCGGGAGCTGAGGAGTCTGCACACTTTCTCTCGTGAAACGCCTTGGAAGACCACATTTCCAAGGAGATCAAAGCCACGACGACCAGCACGACCGGCGCACTGACGGTAGTTGAGCGCTGTTAGAAACACCGAATCGCCACTGAATATGACCGTCTTACACGGCATATTGATGCCTAGGGCAAGAGTCCCAGTGGCGACAATCACACGCAGGAATCCTTTGCGGAAGAGGATCTCAACGATCTGTCGGTATTTTCGGTTCATGCCGGCATGATGAACACCGATGCCACGCTCCAGAGCATCGATGAGGTACTGTTGTATTTCCCGGTACTTCAGTTGACGGACGTAGATCTCCATCTCGGAGGGAAGGACCCTGGCATGGTTCGCGAAGTGATATCCATCAACGGGTGCGGCAGGGTCAAATGATTCCCATACACTCGCATCAGCAGCACCAGCCTCCATCGCTTGATCGAGCTTTGATGCTTTCTCGTCGTCTTCACCCGCTTCACCTTTCTTGGCCGTCTTCTTCTTGCTTGCCCTCGCATCTCTGAGGGCTGCCTTGGCCTGCGCCTTCTTCCAGTCCTCCCATCGTTCCAATCTTTGGTCGTATTTTGGACCACTCTTGACCTGGATTCGCTCAGCTTCCACCAGCTGCTTGACTAACGCCTCGCACACCTTCTCGCACTCGTGCCGATCGTAGTTGAACAGTATAGCAGGAAGCGCCTCTTGTTCCTGCAGGCGGCAGAGTAGAGGCAAGGTGGACTCGTGGAGGTTCAGAGCAGAAGGGATATCTGCTGATTCAGGAGCGGACTCTGATCGGGTAGTCTGCAGCGTCTCGCGCTTGTCGTCCCGGAAGCTGCGCTCGAGCTCTGCGAGAACACGAGGGTATGGCGAGTCGTCGTCCGAGAGCCAGGCTCTGAGTACAGACTTGAGCTTGCTCTCCCACTCAAGTATGTTAACCTTCCTGGGTACCTTTGGCAGCGCTTTCGTGGGGTCAAGATCCGATGAGACAGGATAGGAGTCGTTTGCATACTTCTTGAGTGCGTGGTACAGCATCAGACAGTCTTTTGGCTCAAGCGCGAGGTCCTGTGGCATCCCTCGAGATCGGTCAACAAGGCCAGCAACTGGATGGACGTGATTAAGGCCCTCAGCATGCTCCAGTCCGAGTAGTCCAAAGTACGTCTTCTCTGGCAAGCCTTGGAATGCGAACTTCTTCGGTGGTACGTAGTAATACTTCCGAAGATCAGAGTATCGATGTGGGTGTTGAACAGTTACGAGCTCTGTTCCGATCGCCTTCTGGGTTGACGCAAGCCAATCGCTGAATTCCTCTGGATTACCGACAGTGGCCGAAAGAGCGATGATCGGGCATGGTGCAAGAAGAAGCAACTGTTCCCACACTACTCCGTCCTCCGCTTGACCGATGCTGTGTACTTCATCGAAGATGATACGCTTCACCCGGGACGACCAAGAGTTGGCGTTCGTTGGTGCAAGCAGCATGATCTGCAGGACATGAGGCACCGTGACAAGTACCTGGCACCCTGTCGGACTGTTGATGCGGTAGTCCCTCGTATGGATGGCCCAGACAGATTTACCACCGAACTTGAATTTCTTCGAGTATCGGGCCTGGATCTCTGCGGCGATTTGATTTACCAGCGCTTTCGTAGGCGCTACGTATACCAATACGTCGTTGTCGTTGGATTCGAGGACTTTCCGCATCGCGTAGCTGCGAAAATGGGCAGATTAGACTATGTCTCATACAGAAACCACGTGGTGTCTCAGCGGAAAGTATTATGGCGATTGAACTTACAATGAGATGAATGTTTTCCCTGCAGATGTGGGAGCCACGGCGAAGACACTCTTGTCAGCGTCGATTGCGTCAAGAACCTTTCGCTGCCATCCATCAGGCTGGAACTCAACACGGGGGTCCGGCCTGCTGTCGAAAGAACGCTCCATATACGGGCCGCAATAGTTGAGCTGAAACTCCTGTGGTCCCATCTCTACCGACACGTTGTCTGCTGGACGTAGCGTTGCAAATCGGAAGCCGATCTTCCTTGACTGAAGCGATTGATTGGCATCGCTGCCCGAGGGGGGAAGAGACATGACCTCGAT
>JAABUW010006839.1_pt1 | contig 14048 bp, 12 predicted proteins | sample 5560081 | NCBI WGS metagenome assembly JAABUW01 (sample SAMN10711882, study PRJNA513363) | rock metagenome | isolation source: Antarctica rocks | place: Antarctica: Victoria Land, Knobhead sud
ACCGGTTGGCCAACTTCGACGACGCCAACCTGCGGCGCTCGGCCCGGGCGGCCGTGGCGGCCGGTGCCCGGGTGGAGCGGGCCATGCAGATCCTCGGGGCGGATGCTCCCGAGCACCTGCTGGAGGCTGGCCGGTTGAGGCTGGAGCATCGGCAGGCGTCGCTGGAGGAGCTGGGCGTGCTGGCGGACCCGCCGATGACCAAGGACGCGGTGGCCGGCCGGATCCGCCGCCTGCTGGCGCTGGCCGACCGGCGCGCCGAGGACGTCGGCGTGCCCGATACCGAGTCGGCCATCACCGCGGAGATGCTGGGCTCCTAGCCGGCCTCGATAGGGTCCGTACCGACCGACCAGCGATCGGACCACACGACCCCCGATGGAGCACGACCCCCGATGGAGCAGGAGAAGCGATGAGCATCCGAGTGGGCATCAACGGATTCGGCCGGATCGGCCGCAACTATTGGCGGGCCGCCCAGGCCGGCGGGCACGACATCGAGGTCGTCGCCTTCAACGACCTCGGCGACGTCAAGACCATGGCGCACCTGCTGAAGTACGACACCCTGCTGGGCACGCTCCCCGACGAGGTGATGGCCACCGACGACGGCGTATCGGTGGGCGGCAAGGTGGTCAAGGTCCTGGCCGAGCGCGATCCCGGCAAGCTGCCGTGGAAGGACCTCGGCGTCGACATCGTGATCGAGTCGACCGGCTTCTTCAACAAGGCCGAGGAGGCCCGCAAGCACATCGACGAGGGGGGCGCCCAGAAGGTGATCATCTCGGCGCCGGCCACCGGCGACATCCTCACCGTGGTGCTCGGCGTCAACGACGGCGACTACGACGGCTCGCAGGACATCATTTCCAATGCCTCCTGCACGACCAACTGCCTGGCCCCGATGGCCAAGGTGCTCAACGACACCTTCACTATCGAGCGCGGTCTGATGACCACCATCCACGCCTATACCGGCGACCAGAACCTGCAGGACGGGCCGCACAAGGATTTGCGCCGGGCGCGCGCGGCGGCCATCAACATCATCCCGACCAGCACCGGCGCGGCCAAGGCCCTGGGGCTGGTCCTGCCCGAGATGAAGGGCAAGCTCGACGGTTACGCCCTGCGGGTGCCCACCCCCACCGGCTCGGTCACCGACCTCACCGTCGACCTGGCCCGCGAGGCGACCGCCGATGAGGTCAACGCCGCCATGCGCGAGGCGGCGACCAATGGGCCGCTCGCTCCCTACCTGCGCTATGCCGAGGACCCGATCGTGTCCTCCGACATCGCCGGCGATTCGGCGTCCTGCATCTTCGACTCGGGTTTGACGAAGGCGATCGGCAAGCAGGTCAAGGTCGTCGGCTGGTACGACAACGAGTGGGGGTATTCCGCCCGGCTCGCTGACCTGACCGCGCTGGTCGGCGGCCGGTTGTGAGATCGCTCGACGACGCGCTGGCCGCCGGTGTCCGCGGCCGGCACGTCCTCGTCCGCAGTGACCTGAACGTGCCGATGGCCGACGGTGAGATCACCGACGACGGCCGGATCCGGGCCAGCCTGCCAACCATCACCGCGCTCGCCGACACCGGCGCGCGGGTCGTCGTGTGTGCCCACCTGGGCCGGCCCAAGGGCGAGCGGCGGCCCGAGCTGTCCCTGCGGCCGGTGGCCGACCGAATGCAGCAGCTCCTCGGGCGCCCGGTGGCCTTCGCCACGGACACCGTGGGGCCCGAGGCGACGGTGGCCGTGGCGGCGCTGGCCGACGGTGACATCGCCCTGCTGGAGAATCTGCGGTTCGAGGCCGCCGAGACCAGCAAGGACGACGCCCAGCGGGGCGCGTTCGCCGACGGCCTGGCGGCCCACGCCGACCTCTACGTCGGGGACGGTTTCGGCGCGGTGCACCGCAAGCACGCCAGCGTGTACGACGTACCGGCCCGCCTGCCGCACGCGGCCGGCCGGCTGGTCGAGGCCGAGGTGGCGGTGCTGCGACGCCTGACCGAGTCGGCCGCCCGCCCCTATGTCGTCGTGCTGGGGGGCGCCAAGGTGTCGGACAAGCTCGGCGTCATCGAGGCGATGTTGCCGCGGGTCGACCGGCTGCTGATCGGCGGGGGCATGTGCTTCACCTTTCTCAAAGCCCAGGGCCACGAGGTCGGCGGCTCCCTGCTGGAAGCCGACCAGGTCGCCAACTGCGGCCGGCTGCTGGAAGCAGCGGGCGACCGGATCGTGCTGCCGGTGGACGTGGTGGTGGCCGACCGGGCCGACGCCGACGCGCCGGCCGCGACCGTCGCCGCCGACGCCATCCCGGCCGGCCAGCTCGGCTTGGACATCGGCCCGCAGACCGGGCAGCTGTTTGCCGAGGCCCTGGGCGACGCGCAAACGGTCTTCTGGAACGGTCCGATGGGCGTCTTCGAGCTGGCGCCGTTCGCCGCGGGCACTCGCCGCGTGGCCGAGGCCATCGCGCACTGTGCCGGCACGACCGTGGTGGGCGGCGGGGACTCGGCCGCGGCCGTCCGCAAGCTGGGCCTGGACGAGGCCGCATTCACCCACATCTCGACCGGCGGCGGCGCGTCCCTCGAATACCTGGAGGGCGCGCAACTCCCCGGGCTGCAGGCGCTGGAGGCCGCATGACGGCGGCCAAGGCAGCACGCGAGAGCCGCCGGCCCATGATGGCCGGCAACTGGAAGATGAACTGCACCCATCTGGAAGCCATCGCCCTGGTGCAGAAGATCGCTTTCAGCCTCGACGAGGAGACGCTGGCCGATGTCGAGGCCGTCGTCCTGCCTCCGTTCACCGACCTGCGCAGCGTCCAGACGCTCGTTGATGGCGACCGCCTTCGGCTCGCCTACGGCGCGCAAGACCTGTCCAGCCACGATGCCGGCGCCTATACCGGCGAGGTGAGCGGGGCGATGCTCGCCGCGCTCGGCTGTACCTACGTCCTGGCGGGCCACTCCGAGCGGCGCCAGCACCACGGCGAGGACGACGCCGTCGTGCGCGACAAGGTCGCGGCCGCCGGTCGCCACGGGCTGGTCCCGATCCTGTGCGTCGGGGAGGGCCTCGACGTACGGGAGGCCGGTGGCCAGGTCGAGCACTGCGTCACGCAGCTCACGGCGGCTCTGCGGGACATCCCGCTGGCCTCGGCCGCATCGCTCGTGCTCGCCTACGAGCCGGTCTGGGCGATCGGCACCGGCCAGGTCGCCACCGCTGCCGACGCCCAGGAAGTGTGCTCAGCGTTGCGGCATCGGCTGGCCGAGCTCTCGTCGGCGGAGCTGGCCGGCGGCGTCCGGGTCCTTTACGGCGGCTCGGTGAAGGCCGACAACGTCGCAACCCTCATGGTCCAGCCAGACGTCGACGGAGCCCTGATCGGCGGCGCCAGCCTCGACGCCGAAGGCTTCGCCGGCATCTGTCGCTACCGCTCGAAAGGCGCCTCCGCCGGGCGCTAAGGTGCCCCGGACAGCCGCCCGGCTGTCTCTCGCGTCGATAACCGGTTGGTCACGATTGCACGACAGCCGCCTCCGCTGCCTACAGCGGCGGTCGCATAGCGCCTATCGTGCGCCACAGGTGATCGTCGCAAACCGCGGCGGCGTGCTGTCGCTCTCGGAAGAAAGGGTGGGGACCGGCGCCGATGACTGCACCTCTCGATCTGGACGAATCCGCCAGCCACGCGGCACCCGAGACCATGTTGGCCGGCGAAGGAAAGCGCATCGAGGGGCGGTCACTGGGCCAAATTGCCTGGATGCGGCTGAAGCGCGACAAAGTGGCCTTGATCAGCATCGGGGTGGTCGCCCTCTTCGTGCTCGTCGCCATCATCGCCCCCCTCCTGACCAAGATCGTCGGCACCGACACATCGACGTTCTACAGCGGCACCTACAACCCCGACGACGGTGTGCCCAAGGGGCTGTGGCATTCCGGGATCAGCCTGGCGCACCCGCTGGGCGTGGAGCCGGCCAGCGGCCGTGACCTGTTCGCCCGGGTGGTCTACGGCTCGCGGGTGTCGCTTATCGTCGCCTTTGTCGCGACCCTGGTGACGATGGTGCTCGGCACCGTGGCCGGCATCACGGCCGGCTTCTTCGGAGGCTGGATCGACCAGGCCATCAGCCGGGTGATGGACACGCTGCTGGCCTTCCCGCAGCTGCTGTTCATCATCGCCTTCACCCCGGTCATCAACGACCGGCTCGTGCAGCTGGGCTTCTCCGACAGCACCGCGACCCGCGAGATCGTCATCATCGCCATCCTCGCCATCTTCGCCTGGCCCTACATCGGGCGCATCATCCGCGGGCAGACGCTTTCCCTCCGTGAGCGGGAATTCGTCGACGCCGCCCGGTCGCTGGGCGCGAGCAGCGGGCACATCATCTTTAAGCAGCTGCTGCCCAACCTGGTCGCGCCGATCCTCGTGTACGCCACGCTGTCGATCCCGACCTACGTGACACTGGAGGCGGCATTGTCCTACCTCGGCGTGGGCGTGAAGCAGCCCACGCCGTCGTGGGGGGACTCCATCGGGAGCGCAGTGCCCTGGGCGCTGGTCGACCCGATGTTCCTGCTGGTGCCGAGCGCTTTCCTGCTCGTTCTGGTGCTGACCTTCAATCTCTTCGGCGATGGCTTGCGCGATGCCCTCGACCCGAAGGCCGGCCGCTGACCCGGTGTCCGGCGATCACAGGCCGGCGGCAACCGCCGCCGGGACACCTCCGTCGCAGTCTGCGGCGGCTCGAAAGGCAGGAGAGCGCATGACGCTCATGCGAAATAGCGCCAAGGTGGCGGCCGTCGGTCTCACCGTCGCGCTCGGCGTCACCGGCTGCGGCGGTGGCAGCAGCAGCCCCGGAAAGACGAAGACCAAGACGGGGTCCGCCGGCGCCGGCACCGCCGACACCAAGGGGACCAAGGGCGGGACGCTCACCCTGCTCGAGTCCGCCGACTTCGACCACCTCGACCCGGCCCGCAACTACGTCGCCGACTCGCTGAACTTCAGCCGCCTGATCTACCGCACCCTGACCACCTACAAGGCGGTGCCCGGCAAGGACGGCACCACGGTGGTGGGTGACCTGGCGACCGACACCGGCACGGCCACCGATGGCGGCAAGACCTGGAAGTTCACGCTCAAGGACGGCATCAAGTATGAGGACGGCACGGTCGTCAAGGCCGAGGACATCAAGTACGGCGTCGAGCGCTCCTTCGACCCGGACCTGCCCGAGGGCAACCAGTACATGCAGCAGTTCCTGGCCGATGTGCCGGCCGGCTACAAGGGCCCGAAGAAGTCCGGCGGCAAGGAGCTGCCCTCCATCGTCGTCGCCGGAAACACGATCACCTTCAAGCTGAAGAAGCCGGTCGGGGACTTCTCTTACACCGTGGCCGAGCCCAACGTCTCCCCGGTCCCGCAGACCAAGGACACCGGCATCCAGTACGACAACAAGCCCTTCTCCTCTGGCCCGTACAAGATCGACACCTACAAGCGCGGCAAGTCCCTGGTGCTGGTTCGCAACACCTTCTGGGACAAGAAGACCGACAAGGTCCGCGGCGCCTTTCCGGACAAGATCGTCGTCACCGAGGGACTGGACCCGACCACGATCGACCAGCGTTTGCTGGCGGATTCGGCCCAAGACCAGACCGCGGTCGACTTCGACACCACGCTGGCCCCGGAAAGTATCCCGCAGGCGATGTCCAATCCGAGCGCGAGAGCGCGCACGGTCACCGGCTTCGATGGGTTCTCGCGCTACCTGGCGATCAATACGAAGAAGGTGACCAACCTCAAGGTGCGCCAGGCCATCGAGTACGCCGTGAACAAGGAGACCTACCGCACTGCCCGCGGCGGGGCCTCGGCCGGTGCATACCTGTCGTCCAACATCGTGCCGACCACCCCAGGGTTCAAGAAGTTCAATTTGTATCCCGCTCCGCCCCAGGGCGATCCGGCCAAGGCGAAGCAGCTCCTGCAGTCGGCCGGCGTCACCAACTTGAAGCTGAACCTGGCGACGACCAACGTCGGCAAGGGCATCACGAGTGCCGTCGCCGTCCAGGCCGCGCTGAAGCTGGCCGGCATCACGGTCAATATCCAGCAGCTCGACGCGGCGACGTATTACACCCAGATCGGCGTCACCGCGAAGGAGCCAGACCTGGTCTTCGCCGGCTGGGGCCCGGACTGGCCGTCAGCCAGCACCGTTCTCCCGCCGCTGTTCGACGGGCGCCAGATCAAGCCGCAGGGCAACCAGAACTTCGCCCAGCTCAACGATCCGAAGCTCAACGCCGAAATGGACCGGATCAGCGCCATCACCGACACGGCCAAGCAGGCAGTCGAGTGGGGCAATCTCGACGAGGCGATCATGAAGCAAGCTCCGGTGGTCCCGCTGATCGCCGGCAAGGCCATCATCATGCACGGCTCGAAGGTCAACGGTGCCTACCTGCACAACTACTTCGGGCAGTTCGACGCGGTGTCGCTCAGCGTCGCCAAGTGACCGAAGTCTGAACCTCGCTCGATCCCTGGGTGCGGCGCCCCGCGTGGGCGTCGCACCCAGGGCTGCTCTACGTTCGTCCCGTCGCATCAATACAGCGAACACAGCGAACACAGGGAAGAGGTGAAGGCGCCCGCGCTTCACTGCGCGCACCGCCGCGGTCATGATCCGTTATTTCATCCGCCGGCTGATCGGCGTCTTCGTCCTGCTCATCGTGATCTCGATGATCACCTTCCTGGTGTTCTTTGCCGTGCCGGCGAGCCCCGCCGTGCTGGCGTGCGGCAAGACGTGCACGCCCCAGCGCATTGCCGAGATCAACCACAAGCTGGGCCTGGACAAGCCCACCTATGTTCAGTACGGCAATTACGTCAAGGGCATCGTGGCCGGCCGGTGGTATCCGGAGAAGGGTCCCGGCGCCATCTACTGCCCGCGCCCCTGCTTGGGTTACTCCTTCAAAAATGAGCAACCGGTGTGGAACACCATGCTGGACCGAGCCCCGGCCACCTTCTCCATTGCCGTCGGGGCGGCCATCCTATGGCTGGTCGTCGGTCTGCTGGTCGGCGTCATTTCAGCCCTGAAACGCGGGAGTCTGCTCGACCGGGCGGCCATGACGGTCGCCCTAGCCGGGGTCTCCTTCCCGGTCTTCCTGACCGGGCTACTGCTGTTGATCTTCCTCGGGCTGAAGCTCCAGATCTTCCCGTCCGGGGGCTATATCCCGATCACCAGCGACCCGGTGAGTTGGGCCCAGCACCTGATGTTGCCCTGGATCACTCTCGCCTTCCTCTACGCCGCCCTCTACGCCCGGCTGACCCGGGCCAACATGCTCGAGACGATGACGGAGGACTACATCCGCACCGCGCGCGCGAAGGGCCTGCCGGAGCGGACGGTAGTGGCCAAGCACGGCCTGCGATCGGCACTCACCCCGATCATCACCATCTTCGGCCTCGATCTCGGCGCCCTGCTCGGTGGCGCCGTCATCACCGAGCAGGTGTTCGGCATCCAGGGGATCGGCAAGCTGACCCTCGGGGCGATCGCCAACACCGACCTCCCGGTCATTGTGGGTGTGACGCTTTTTGCCGCCTTCTTCATCGTCTTCGCCAACCTCGTGGTCGATCTCCTCTACGCCTTCGTCGACCCCAAGGTCCGCTACTCCTGACCGGTCACCCGCCGGTCGCCTACCGGTCACGGGCGGTTGTCTGTACGATCTCGATCCTGCGCCTTGCAGCCGAAAGGGTGGCCCGTGTCGTCGGTACTGGAAGAGGGCCAGGTCTCACCGACCCGGACTCCTCACGCGTTCCTCGAAGTCCGCGACCTCAAGGTGCACTTCCCGACCGACGACGGCCTGGTCAAGGCGGTCGACGGCCTCAGCTTCTCGCTCGAGAAGGGGCAGACGCTCGGCATCGTCGGCGAGTCCGGCTCCGGCAAGAGCGTCACCAGCCTGGCGATCCTCGGCCTGCTCAAGGGCAGCCGGGCGCGACTTGAGGGCGAGATCTGGCTCGGCGGCGAGGAGCTGATCGCAGCTTCGAAGGAGCATGTACGCCGGCTTCGCGGCAACAAGATGGCGATGATCTTCCAGGACCCGCTGTCAGCGATGCACCCCTACTTCACCGTCGGCTCGCAGATCGCCGAGGCGTTCCATGTCCACAACAACGTCTCGCGGAGCAAGTGCAAGGCCCGGGCAGTGGAGATGCTCGACCGGGTCGGGATCCCCCAGCCCGACCGGCGGGTCGACGACTATCCGCATCAATTCTCCGGCGGGATGCGCCAGCGCGCCATGATCGCAATGGCCTTGTCCTGCAACCCCGAGCTGCTGATCGCCGACGAGCCGACCACGGCGCTCGACGTGACGGTGCAGGCGCAGATCCTCGACCTGATGCTGGATCTGCAAAAGGAATTCAACTCCGCGATCATCATCATCACGCACGACCTGGGCGTGGTGGCTGAGATCGGCAACGAGATCCTGGTCATGTATGCCGGCCGGTGCGCCGAGCGCTCCCCGGTCGAGGACCTGTTCTACCGCCCCGAGCACCCCTACACCTGGGGGTTGCTGTCCTCGGTGACCCGGCTGGACCGGATCAAGCAGGACCGTCTGAAGCCAATTCCCGGCACCCCGCCGTCACTGATCAACGTGCCCTCCGGCTGTTCCTTCCACCCACGCTGCTCCTACGAGGCGCTCAACGAGGGCCGCTCCCAGCAGGACGTGCCGCAGCTGGTGGAGTCAGCGCCGGGGCACTTCGTGGCGTGCCATTTGCCAACCGAGGAGCGACGGCGGATCTGGACCGAAGAAGTGCAGCCGAGCTTGTGAGCGCCGCACCCCGGACCGGCCTGTCGATGATTGTGCGAGCTGACCAGGAGGTCGAGTGAGTACGAGCATCCACCCCACCGAGACGGCCGCCACGGCCGACCCCGCCGGCGATTACCTGCTGGAGGTCTCCGGCCTGGAGAAGCATTTCCCGGTCACCCAGGGGATCCTGTTCCAGAGGCAGGTCGGCGCGGTGAAGGCCGTCGACGGGCTGGATTTCGGCGTCCGCGCGGGCGAGACGCTGGGCCTGGTCGGGGAGACCGGATGCGGCAAGTCGACGACCGGTCGGGTCATCACCCGGCTGCTGGAGCCCACCGGCGGCAAGGTCTTCTTCGAGGGCCGCGACATCTCCCACATCAATCGCCGGCAGATGCGCCCGCTCCGGCGCGAAGTCCAGATCATCTTCCAGGACCCGTACTCCTCGCTGAATCCGCGGCACACCGTCGGGACTATCGTCGGCGCCCCGCTGCGACTGCAGAACATCAAGACACCGCACGGCGTGAAGCGCCAGGTGCAGGACCTGCTCGAGTTGGTAGGCCTCAACCCCGAGCACTACAACCGCTATCCGCACGAGTTCTCCGGCGGTCAGCGCCAGCGGATCGGCATCGCCCGGGCGCTGGCCCTGCGGCCCAAGCTGATCGTCTGCGACGAGCCGGTGGCCGCGCTGGACGTGTCGATCCAGGCTCAGGTCATCAACCTGCTGGAAGACCTGCAGCGCGAATTCAACCTCACCTACCTGTTCATCGCCCACGACCTGTCCATCGTGCGGCATATCTCCAACCGGGTCGCCGTGATGTATCTCGGCAAGATCATGGAGGTCGGCGACCGGGTCTCCCTGTACGAGCACGGGCGTCATCCCTATACCCACGCCCTGCTGTCGGCCGTGCCGGTGCCCGACCCGAATAAGGAGAAGACCCGCGAGCGGATCCTGCTCCAGGGAGACGTGCCCAGCCCGCTGAATCCGCCGCCGGCCTGCCGTTTCCACACCCGGTGTTGGAAGGCTCAGGACATTTGCAAGACAATAGAGCCGCCGTTGCTCGCGATCAGTCCTCAGCACCAGGTCGCGTGCCACTTCCCGGAGGAGAGGAATGTGCTCTAAGTGGTCCCGCTGTCCATCATTCTCATCATCACCAGCCTGCTGCTGATCGTCCTGATCCTGCTGCACCGGGGCAAGGGTGGGGGCTTGTCGTCGATGTTCGGTGGCGGGGTGAGTTCCAACCTGTCCGGCTCATCGATCGCCGAGAAGAATCTCGATCGACTCACGATCATCTGCGGGCTGATCTGGATCATCAGCATCGTCGGCGTCGGCCTGCTGCTCAAGGTCAAGCCCTGATCCACTTCCGCCGTCCGCGTCCAGCCGTCACAGACAGGAGTTGCCGTGCCAGCCGGTAATGCGATCCGAGGGACCCGGGTGGGTGCCGGTCCGATGGGTGAAGCCGAGCGGGGGGAGTCAGCGCCGCGCCGGCGCATCCCGTTCTTCTGTGCCAACGGGCATGAGACCCGCCCGGCGTTCGCCTCCGATGCCGTCGAGCCGGATCACTGGGAGTGCCCCAGCTGCGGTCTGCCGGCCGGCCGGGACCGCCAGAATCCGCCAAGTCCCCCGCACGTCGAGCCGTACAAGACCCATCTGGCCTATGTACGCGAGCGACGCACCGATTCCGACGGCGACGCGATTCTCGACGAGGCGCTGACCCGGTTGCGGGGCAAGCGCGGCCGCTGAGCGCCGACTGTCCGCTGGTGACCGGGTCCCCCGGTCACCAGGGGGTGCGCAGCGCCGGCGGTAACTCCGCCGCCGCAGCCTGATCGAGCAACCACAGCGTGCGCCGGCGCCCGGCGACCCCGGCTGCGGGCACCTGGACGCGGCCGGCCCCAATCAGAGCCACGCCGGCGATCGGCGCCTTCTCGGCTCCGGCGGCCAGCACCCACACCTCGGCGGCGCTGTTGATCGCGCCGAAGGTGAGCGTCAGACGGGTCGGCGGCGGCTTGGGTGCCCCCCGGACCGCCACTACCGAGCGTTCGTCGTAGGCCGCCGGCGACTCCGGAAAGATCGAGGCGGTGTGCCCCTCCGGGCCGATGCCGAGCATGAGCACGTCGAAGGTCGGCACGTCGCCGTGATCCTCCGGTCGGGTGGCGGTCCGCAGCTCGGCAGCGTAGCGCTCGGCCGCCGCCGCCGGGTCATCGCCGTCCGGCCCGTCTGACGCGCCCATGGCGTGGATCCGGGCGGGGTCTACCGGTACGGCGTCTAGCAACGCCTCGCGCGCCTGGGTCTCGTTGCGCTCGCCGTCCCCACCCGGCAGGAAGCGCTCGTCCCCCCACCACACATCCAACCGACGCCAGTCGACCGCATCGCGTGCTGGAATGGCGCACAGCTCGCGCAGGACCGCGATGCCGATGCCGCCGCCCGTCAACACCACCGATGCGTCGCTTCGAGCCGACTGTACGTCCACCAAGCGCGTCACCAAGCGGGCGGCGACCGCTTTCGCCAGCAGCTCCGGATCGCGGTGCACGATGACCGATGGAGCGCTCATGACCTCCGGCGCCCACTCGATGTGTCGGCAGACTTCTTCGTGGCCGTGGTCGACCTGCTCTTCTTGGCCGGGGTGGCCTCTGTTGTGGCCGAGCCAGACTTGGCGGGTGCCGATCTCTTGGCCGGGACTGCCTTCTTGGCCGGCACTGCCTTCTTGGCCAGCGCTTCCTTCTTGGCCGGCACTGCCTTCTTGGCCGGCACTGCCTTCTTCGCGGCACTCTTTGCCGCCGCACCGCTCTTCGGCGCGGCGCCGTTCGAGCGCTTGGTCGGCCCACCCTGGACTTCCGGGCCGAACAAGCCAGGCTCTTCGGCAGCGGCATCGACACTGGCCGGGTCGAGCCACTTGTGCACGCGTACCGGGTCACGATCACTCAGCGAACGCTTGCCCGATGCCTTGGCCAGGGCCGCGCCGTAGACGTGGTCGGCCTCCAGCCGGTGCAGCTCCTCGGCGAGGAGGTCGCCCAGCTCCCGCCGGGGGAGTGGCAGGCTCCGGTCATCCATCCCCGCGCGGTGGACGGTGGCGTTGTAGCCGTCGCCGCGCTCGAGCCAGACCTGGGACTCGTCATCGAGCTCGACGCGCACACCGGTGATGCCGGGCCCCGACGATTCGGTCAGCTCAACCGGGACGCCGAGCCGGCTGCTCAGCCAGCCGGTGAGCAGCGCGGCACTTGCATTGCCGGCTTCGGCCTCCACGGTCCCTCGCTTCGCCGAGGCGCTCACCGAGTCGAACGCACTAGCCAGAAGGCCACGCCAGCCCGTCGTCCGGGTCCAGGCCAGGTCAGTATCGCCGGGGGCGAAGTCGTCGGCCCGGTTGCGCAGCGCCTCCAGCGGATCGCCGGCCAGCGAGCAGTCGGTGACCCGGCGACCGGCCAGCACACCCAGCGGGTCGTGGGCGATCACGCGGGGGGGCTCGCCGTGCCACCAGGTGACGACGGGCGTGTCGGGTGCCAGCAGCGGCAAGACCACCGACTCGGCGTGCAGTGACAACCGGCCGTACATCCGCATGACGACGGCCTCGCCCGGTCCCAGCCGGCCACCGGCCTGCACCTCGGCGTCCAGCCGGTCGTCGGCTTCGAGCTGGCGTCGGACGACCAGGAGGATGCGGCACGGGTGCATTGCGGCTGCCACCGCCGCCGACAGTTCGGCTTCGGCCACGTGCTTCTCGTCGACGACCACGATCATCGTCAATGCCAGGCCGGAGGCGACGGCGCCGGACGAGCGGCGCTCGGCCGCCAGTGCCTTGACCACATCGGAGCCGGTGGTGTCCCAGAGAGTGGTCATGGTCGCCTCCAGGTGCGGCCTTCGCGGGCGAGCATGCCGTCGGCTCCGGAGGGTCCCCATTCACCGGCGCGGTACTTCTCCGGCCGGGTGTCGGCCCAGAACGCCTCGAGCGGGTCGAGGACCGTCCAGCAGGCCTCCACTTCTTCGTTGCGCGGGAAGAGCGTCGCATCGCCGAGCAGCACGTCGAGCAGGAGCCGTTCGTAGGCTTCGGGGGAGCTCTCGGTGAATGCCTCGCCGTACAGGAAGTCCATCAGAACGTCGCGCACCTCCATGTAGGTGCCGGGCACCTTGGAGCCGAACCGCATGGTGATTCCCTCGTCCGGCTGGACCCGGATTACCAGCTGGTTCTGCCCCAGCTCCTCGGTGTCGGTCCGAGCGAACGGCAGGTGGGGCGCCTTTTTGAAGCACACCGCGATCTCGGTCACCCGCCGGGGGAGGCGCTTGCCGGTCCGCAAATAGAACGGAACACCGGACCAGCGGCGCGTCTCGATGCCCAGCCGGACAGCGACATAGCTTTCAGTCGTCGACCGGTTGCCGATCCCCTCTTCGTCGAGGTAGCCGACGACGCGTTCACCGGCCAGCCAGCCCTCTGCGTACTGGCCGCGCACCGTGCCGGTGTTCAGGTCCGGCGGCAGGCTGATTGCCCGGAGCACCTTAATCTTCTCGGTCCGCAACGCCTCCGCCGTGAAGGCGACCGGCTCCTCCATCGCGGTTAGCGCGAGCAGCTGAAGCAGGTGATTCTGCAGGACGTCGCGGGCGGCCCCGGCGGCGTCGTAGAAGGCGGCGCGGCCAGCAATCCCGACGTCTTCGGCCATGGTGATCTGCACGTTGTCGACGAAGTGGGAATTCCACACCGGCTCGAACAGGGTGTTGGCGAAGCGCAGGGCCAACAGGTTCTGGACGGTCTCCTTGCCCAGGTAATGGTCGATGCGGAAGACATCGTCGGCGGTGAAGGCCTCGTCCACCAACGCATTGAGCTCACGACCGCTTTTCAAGTCATGCCCGAAGGGCTTCTCCACGACCACCCGGCGCCAGCCACCCGAAACCTCGTTGCTGGCCATGCCGGTGCGACGTAGCTGCTTGAGGACCACCGGGAAAGCCGCCGGCGGGATCGACAAGTAGAACGCGGCATTGCCGACGATGCCGTGACTGTCCTCGAGATCCTGCAGCGTCGTGGACAGTAAGTCGAAGGCGGCGTCGTCGTCGAAGGAACCCGGCACGAAGCGGACGCTTTCGCCCAGTCGCGCCCAGACGTCCTCGTGCCATTCAGTACGCGCGTGCTCCTTGGCCGCCTTCCTCGCCAAGCTGGCGAAATCGCCGTCGCCCCAGTCCCGGCGGGCGAAACCCAGCAGCACAAAACCCGGGGGCAACAGACCGCGATTCGCCAGGTCATAGACCGCCGGGATGAGCTTCTTGCGGGCAAGGTCGCCGGTGACGCCGAATACGACCAGCGCGCACGGCTCAGGCACCCGCGGCAGTCGCCGATCGGTGGGATCGCGCAGCGGATTCACTGCAGGCTCCTCCAGCA
>JAABUW010006841.1_pt1 | contig 14042 bp, 17 predicted proteins | sample 5560081 | NCBI WGS metagenome assembly JAABUW01 (sample SAMN10711882, study PRJNA513363) | rock metagenome | isolation source: Antarctica rocks | place: Antarctica: Victoria Land, Knobhead sud
GGCAGCCTGGATATGTTTGGAGAGTGTGGATGCAGCCTCAATATGTTTGAAGGGTGTGGATGCAGCCTGAACTAAAATCCGGTCAGCAATGCAGGCCTGCAGCAGGCAATCATTCTGCATGATGCTCATGCTAAAAATCTGATGGCGTAACAGTGGCCAGCTTTGTAAACAGACAAGGCATCTGGTCATGCAGGTATCATGGAATTGGTACCTTGGCCTGCATGGCATCATCTGAGGACTGCTGCTGTCTTCTGCTGGACCCTGTGACCTCCTGTGTTGCCTCCTCGTCTGCTGAAGGTCGCCGTGAGTACACTGCCAGAATAGGCTTGTCAGAGAAGCCCTTCCGGGGGCTGGTCTGCCTGGCTTGAGCGGACACCTGCCCTATTCCAGCAAGAGTCTCATGTGGCTGCTGGGATGCCGCAGAAGCGGATCCTTGACTAATCACAGCAGCTGATCCCAGGACAGCTTTAATGGAGCAGTCACCATCCCCAGATGGCTGAACCTGGGATGAAGCTGGCCCCAAGATGGGGCTAGTGGAGTAGCCTGAGCCCTGCACATTGTATTGCTCAGCTCGCGATTGAGCTGTATCTGTCCGACCTGGACTAGCTGCTTCGTTCTGAACAGCATGAGCAACCGTGGACCTGTTGTGAGGAGACTGATATGGCGCAGCTTCCAGAATGTCAAACTCAGAGGACCCTGCTGATGAAGCAGATGACAATGACTCAGCTGACAAGCTGTCCAAACCCTGTGCTGCTGCTTCTGAGGCTGAGCTGGAAGCCATCTGCCCTGGTGTCTTCTGACCTGCTGTGTTATCACCACTGCTGCTTGCTACCAGCTGCCCTCCTTTGCCACCAGCTGATGCAGCCTCCAAGGTAGTTGCAGGTAGACTGCCCTGAGCGCTACTGTCTTTTGGAGGCTGGGAATGAGTCTCCCCTTGTGCATCCCCTATGCTGTTCTGCAGCACTACGCTTAACCTCTGCTTGCCACTCTCTTCAGCTGCTGCTGCTGCTGCTGATGTTGATGCTGGTGAGGTGAATTCTGCCTCAGAGCTAGACTCGACATGTGCTTCACGCAAAGGGTTGGCTTTGCCCTGGATACCTTCACCATTGGCATTTGCGCGCATGGTAGGTGATGTGGCTGCACCTACCTCTAGAGGCGAATAGACAGACGCAGTAGCAATGGCCAGCTGCGGCCGTTCAGCTCGGCTCAGCTGTGGTCTGAATTTGCCAGCCTCTACAAACGAGCCCCTGGACCTTTCAGGACCTGAGTCAGCAACCTGATGACCAGAAAGACCACCCGCGTCTGCTTCCAACAGAAGCTTTGTGTTCGTGCCACTGCCTGCCTTGCTGTCTCTGCTGACAGCAGCCTCAGGCTGTGCTGAGGATGTAGTGGCAGACCTAGGCTGTGGCACTGCTGCAGCAGATGCTGATGCAGTGTTGCGCCGGCCTGCAGCCGGCCAGGACTCTGTCTGGCTGAAGTCATAGCTGAACTCATCATCGTCTGAGCTATGACCAGCCTGCACAGAGCTAAGATTGCTCAGCCCTGGTACTGCTCCACGTCTATCTGCTGCTTGGGAGCGTGCCTGGCTTGGTGCAGTGTCTGCAGCAACAGAAGCAGCAGCAGCAGCAGGCTTGGTGGGTAAGACTGAGCTCTGGTGCGAGGTGCGGCTGTTATGAGGCAGGTCCTGAGCAAAGCTGGGCTCAGCAGCAAGGTCTGGAGGTGCGTGTGTAGCTGGGCTGTTGAACCTGAAAGACTCAGATCGTCCTGCAGCAGCCTTGGCGCCCTGTGCAGTTTGAATTTGAGGTTGGAGGGAGATGCTGTTGAAGCGGGAAGGCACGCCGCTGTCCAGGGTGGATACACTGGTGACTCTGCTGGCAAGGCTGTCAGACTGGGATGCAGTCCGGGACTGAGCTTGCAGCTTTCCGTCCTTGTCACTGCTGCGTGAGGTGCGCAGCTTGGACAGACCTTTGGTGAAGGGGCGTAGCAGGCTAGACCCCATGCGGCTCAAGGGGGAGGGATCACGCTTCTTCTTCTGCTTGGCGGCTTTGGAGGTGAGCTCGGTCTCTGTGCTAGAACCACTGAAAGACTTGAGTCTTGGGATGTCGTCATCCTGATCGTGTCCCAGCATGCCACCCTGCAGGACCCAACAAGCATTCAATCACAACCTTTGAAGTTAAGCCTTCATTCAAGGGAGCAAGCCTCAGTGTCTGCCAGATTTAGAGTTTGCCTGCAGGGTGGCATGCTCCCTGCCCTCCCTGACATTCAAGGGTGCAAGCCTCAGTGTCTGCCATATTTAGATGTCAGCACCGAACTGCATGCAGCGTAATTACTCACACACGCCAAACTTGCATTGCAGCCCCTCAGCATGTCTGCTTGCACTCAGCTATGCCGCATTGGTACTTCTCTGGCGTGACTCGCACAGAACGCAATTGCAAACAGAGTTGGTCTGTCAGGCTGAAAAGGAGGATGTTGCCAGGCATGAGTTTCACCTGAGTACTGACTGGGAGCTGATTGGTGAAAGCCAATTGTGCAGGTGAGGAGTCCCGCCTCTGCCTGTTTTTAGCAGCAGCATCTCCCTCTGCTGGCATGCCAAATGCAGCCCCTCCATCCTGCAGTATCAATGAAACATGCTGTTGCATGCATTTGTTGCATCAGCAGTGATCATGTGGTTGCAGGATTAGCAGAAAGATATAGTTTGTGAGGTGTGCAGCTCCTGTGGTAACATGGAAAAAGCGCGATGATCATGCGCAGTCACAAGTTGGGGACAAAACATTGCTTCATTGCTGCTGAGGCTTTGCAAGCCATGCCGCGTGTCAAGACATATCCTCCTCAAAGACAATTGCACAAGCCATTGGTACTGCTGTGACTTGTGCAAATGGCTTCTGTGGGTTCTACATGCAGGGGGACATGAGGATCCATGTTGTTTCAAGACAATCTAGGCCCAACTCAGTTTCTCTTGCTGAGGAGAAGTGCAAGTCAATTATCCAGGACCATGCATGCTCATGCTCTACCTTGATGCCAGAAGACTGATGTCTGATCAAGGCAAGCTCAGCAGGCGAGGGTTCTCTTCTCTGTCTTGGGGAGATTGCAGACGCACTGGCATTGGATAGAGCACTGACAGACATGTCGCTGTTCATGCTGTTTTGCTTGGCACTAGTCTCAGCAGGTAACGCATCCCTGTTTAGCCTGAAGGACACGCCGTTAGTAGCTGCAGCACCGCCGCCGACAGGTGTATGCTTTGCGGCAGCTACTTCTGCAGCCAAGGGATCTCTGCCTTGCCTAGGGGTTAGTGCAGTCGCAGCGTGATCTTGCTGACTACGAGCATCATGTGATGAGCCCAAAGAGGACTGCTTAGCAATTGCCAGTTCAGCTGGCGAAGGGTCCCTTCTGTGCCCGGGTGACAACGCAAACATGTTGATGCTGCCGGTGTCTGCATCAGAGACCGCGCTTGCGCTGGGTGTGCCTGAAGCCTGTCTGGCTAGTGCTAGCTCAGCAGGGGATGGATCTCTCCTCTGTCTGGGCGAGACTGCCGCTATATCCATGCCAGACACACCAGAAGTGCTGCTCAGTGAGGTTTGTCTGGCTGTAGTGGTTGAGTTGAATGACAAGTCTTGGCCCTGTCTAAGGGAGGCTGAGGGGATGAGTGTGCTGTCCTTGGTGGGTATGGACGGTACTTTGCCCAGAGGCGACTTGGTACCCTTGACCTGCAGCAGATATTGGTGTGTTGACTTGCAGCAGATACTGGTGTATTGATATGCGTCACAAGGAAAGACCTGCCTGTCAGCTACAAATGCAGAAGACATGGTGTTACCATTGTAAGTCCTGATGGTCGCTTGTGTGTGGAGTCTGCCTCAGATACCAGCATGCTAGGCTGTATGCTGAACATATCTGAAGGTGCAGCATGCTGCAGAGTAGCAGACTGCGGTCCTTTTCCAGGCTGTGCTGAACTGACATTGCTGTCAGCATTGGTGCCTTTGCCTGCTTCCTGTTGCTTTGCAGCAACTGCCTTCCGCTTGTCTACCAAATCCTGGACAGTGGCCTCAAGCTGCTTCAAAATCTTCTTGGCCTGCTTCTCAGAGTCTGCTTTGACTCTTAGTTCTCTTGGTCCCTTTGGGGTCTTCAGCTGGATGTCGAAGCAATCAGCAGTGCCAGGATTCTGAGTGCGCAGGGTGGAAGGCAGCCACTTGACAATAACCTCGAAAGGGAATCTCTCCAGGTGCTGCACGTATACAGGTGGTATGTAGTGGTGGTATCTATTGTCGGTGACTAGAGTCGAAGCCCAGAGGTGAAATGCAGTGTTCAGCAGAAGCATGTCTTAAGCATGGCTTACTTGAGCCTTCTGACTGAGCAGGTGCACGCCTTCTGTCTCGATGTCAAGTATGACAGCCTGCTCTTGCCCGTCAACACCAACTAGTTTGACTTTGTGCGACTGCACTTTTGGCATGGCAGCAGCTGGCGATGCTTCAGCCAGCCGCTGCTGCCGGCAGCCTGCTGATCAAAGCGTGTCACTTCGGCCGCTGAAGTCTAGACTGATTGTTGACTGCAGTCAACACCAGCTGGTGTTGGTTCTAAATCGAAACAGTTTCAACTGCAAGCATCATGATCAACTTTCGACTTAATACTGAGTTGCGTCGCAGACTGTCCACAAACTCTGCCTACACATGGCGCATATTATGCCTGACAAGCGTCGCGAAAAGTTTCAGGACAGCAACGCTTTGATACAATTGAGCAGGCAGCTGCAGGCAGCGCGTGCTGCCGGCTCAGCTGCGACTGCACGGGACGGAGCTTCACACCCTATGGAAGCACAACCAAAGAGGCCTTCCAGGGAAGGTGCGTTAATGCACATGCATGGTGATTCTCCGCATCTACTCAGTAGCAGACAGGAGTAAGGAAACATTGAGCTCAAGCCTGTTTGTGTTCAGTTCCTGGTGTGTCACCCAGCAAGCGGCAGAAGGTGCAGCACGTGACGCAGGAAAGTGCTGGTATTGAAGCGTCTCGAGGCAAGCACGTATTCAGAACGAAGCTGGGAAGTATACCAGCCGTGACAGCGCAACAGCAGGTCAGCGATGCTGACCAGCATACCACCATGGTTGACAAAGGTCAGCCAGAATTGAACCTCAGAGCAAAACAGGCTGCAGCAACTGCAGTTTCCAAACCCAATCAGAGAGCCACTTCACCGCATCCTCACAAATACAGAGAGCCAGTCAAGCATGTTAGCTTTGCTGACTGGTATTCAGCTGTATGCACAGATGTTCTTACTGATGAGCTTTCTGCTCTTCACACAACTCAAGACAGCAGTCATGCACAACCAAGCCTTATTCTGAAGTGCATAAAATTGCATGCGACAATTTTTGGTGAACAACAGCAAGGGATTGTCACACAAAAGGCTGCTTCACAAAACAGACAAGGTCTTATTCATGTCAGCTGCTGGTTGTAGACACTTCATATGTTGTCATGGCAAAGGTGTCTGTATGAGACTGTCATTTCACATTTTGGCCAGGCACCACTGTACTGATGCCACGTTTCGACTACCCGTATTACGACTCCTGATAATGTCAGCACAGCCCACCTTGTTCAGCATGTTTTTGTTTTTAAACGGTTGTGGTAAGACTCATGAACAATGCAACTCAATGATTATGCTGTGCACAGCACGCACCCCAATTTACGCACTGTACAGATATGTCTACATGGTAGCTCATAGCGTGAGGCTATCCGCTTCACCAATAACTAGCCTGCTGGGTTGGCATACGGGCCATGCTACCTTGCAGATTGTGACTCAAGGCAGCAAAGCATACTTTTGACACAGGGAAATATTTGTTACACATCAGAGTCTGATGATCAGACAGAGGCTGGTAACTTCACATGAACGTTCATGGCTTACACACGTATGCTTAGGCTAGCTGTACAATCAAAGAGCGTAGACTAGGCCTATGGGCATCACACTGAAAGCTGTCTGGAGGAGCAGGGAAACTGGGCATGATGTTATCAATGTATTTGTAATTCAGCCCAACATGAACACGGCTGATAAAGCTGAGTGTTTACTGATACGATGTCAAGAACTCGATGTGAAAAACAACCAACCATCTCCATGCAAAGCGCACTTGGTATCAAGATGAAATCATCAATAGGCAGAACAGTGATCTGGGCACTGGCCCGCATGTACAGAAACGCAGATTTCATTGGGCCAAGGCTGAGCCCATGTGCAACTTACACAGCATATGTAATGACAAAAACTGATTGGGTGCCTTGATCTACAATTTGCATTGCAGCCTGCTGCTCAGTACAGAATCAGAAGAAGATGGCATGCGGCTGATACTTGACTAAAATCTAATCTAGCCTGGGTGCTCTGCAAGGGCAGCAGTGGCGCCCACTCCAACCATGCAGGCCAACGTACTCCACATCAATGTTGTCACCACTCCCACGTGGACGCAGCAGCTTGATGACAACGTATTTGCAGGACCTGCAAATAGATAATGTGCATTGCTGCCTAATGTTGCAGGGCTGCTGCGCCAAGCTGCATTGTGCTGCCTTTTGCCAACCCATGACACATGTGCATGTTGGGCATGCATTGCGTCTATCTGCAAAGTGAATGTCATTAGACTCACCTTGGAATGGCCGCAGGCATAGTGACATGGCATCTGCCCCTCATGCTCACTAATGCTACTGGCTTGGGCATGCAGGGGGTCATTTGCGCCTGTATTGCAGCTTTATTTGTTGCAGCATGTACGCAAAGAGCGGGTTGGCAGTCATGACCATGTATACAGAAGAGACTGCATACAAGCGTCTCACCTGTTGCGACCACCAAACTACTTCCTGCTCGAAGTCACGTTCACTGCGTACTTGATCAAAGCTGACAAGCTTTTCCAGAGAAGGTACACCTGCATGTACAATGTGGTTTGATGCATCACATTCCGGTGTAGCCCTTCTGGTACAAGCGTGTATGACGCAGGGAACACAGCTCGCAGGACGCAGGGAACACCACATTCATGCTGGAGGAGTTGGTGCCAGTTGACGAACCAAGAGAAGCAAACACAATGGCTTGTGCCACTGGACTGTTGTACCCTTCGGCTGGTGTCCTTATGGTGACACCCTCTATGGTGCATTTGCCTCGTCCAGCATACTTGGCAATCACATTGACAGCAGCACTGTTCCTGCAGATAAACTAAGAGTTGAGCCAAGCAACAACTGACTAGCTTGTTGCACCTGTGCACTGGCAGACACCTACCCAAGTTCCGAACTGTAGCATGAAAGATCATCATCTGTAATATTCTCGCATCCGTGTTCCGGGGAGTATGCGCCTCCTGCACCGCCAGGCAGCCTGAGCTCATCTGCAGGTCGCTTCAAGGCTTGTGATCAATTTTGGGGCGAAGTTACCTACCGTCGGTAGATAGGCTTGCGAACGACAGGCATTGCTCATGTGACAAGGGTGCATCATCATCAATCCGACGCTCTATTGTCTCGTCGTCCGTGAGCTTCAACCAGCCGAGACGCGCTAGGTCGTTCTCGGCTTCTACAAAAGCAGCCAGCGGTCGAACCATATAAGCTGCGAAGCTGGTCCGGACAACTCTTGAACCACTGTTGACTGGCTTTTAGGTCGAAGCACAAGCGAATGCGTCGCTTCTGCCACCTTCAAATCAACCCTAACTGCAGATGGGCACTTGCTGCTATATGGTCGTTGGGCACACAAACAATGGTTCGCTGGAACGCCGCAGTTCCAGAGCATAAAAATGTCAGCTGAAACAAGCAGTTGACAGCGTCCCTGCAGGATCAAAGGCTTCCAAGGACCGGCGACCTTGCGGATCATAGTCAAACCTCATGCAGGTCCCCTGTCTTGTGTATGCCGTAACTACAGGTAAGGCCTTGCGTAAGGACGTTCCCGAACGCCCTTCGGGATGGCTCAGCTCAGCTAAGTCACTTAAAGTTGTGTGCTTGGCTTCGGCCACAGCTCCTGATTTGCCAATGCTGCTTCCGAGTCCAATTTTGAGCTTTGCTGATCCATATATAGGTATAAACACTGACACAACCTCCGATCTCAGCTTTACGTGCGTTGTGATTGAGCTGGTGGTCGGCCGTCTAGACAGATCTGGACTGTCAAATTGCCCTTAGCGCTCCCTGCACGTGATCCGCGTTCGCCCGCACGAGCAATCACGCCACGTCTGTGATATGACACAAGTTAGTTTAAATGTGTGAGTGTGGATGCAAGAATGCCCTGCGGGAAAGTAGCGAAAACAGGAAAGCAAGTATGTCAAATTGCCCTTTACAGTCAGCAACAACCGCCATGCAGGGTTTTTCTCAGCAGCTTTCAAGTCAGCGGTTCTTGTCAACACCCCTGTGCCTACGGTATGGCCTCCGAGGTGCATTTGAATGCATATGCATCGCGCAGTTTAGCACAACCTTGCTAGACTGCATATTGTTTTTAATACAACTAGTAGAATGCAACACTATGACGGGGGGGTTGTACCATAATGCACAACCAAGTACACAAGTGAATTGTACCATCATGTATTGATGGTAGCTTTTGCCTGCAAAACATATGTATTGTGTTCAACGCCAATATGATTATGATCAAGGCACTTTAGATTTAGCAAGCTCTGCAAACTAGTGTGTTTCTCATAAACATGTATCCGAGATCCAATCCATCAAGGCACTCATGTTATGAGTGCACATTGCTACCACTGGTGTCCCTGATCACGCTCTTGCTGCTTTGCTATACTGCAAGCTTCCTGTGTCATCACATATAGTACTAGTCTGACACCTGCTACATGTATATGTAGTCTTACACCAGCTACATGCATTCATGGTCTTACACCAGCTTGTTGATCAGTCCATGTGAGCCCATAAAAATTTTGCAACTAGAATGCCATCGGGGCAGATCCTGTAAGCCAATGATATGCCGCCACACTTTGGTTCACTGGTGTGAGTATTTGGGCCTATATTGAGATCAAGACATGTCCGTGGCAATTGCATCTGATGTTAGCAACAGCTGCTGCCACAGCTTACACACAAAGCAGTTGCATCAAGCACACAAGGAACCTGATGATTCAGCAGATGTATATGCAGACTGCCCAAGTAAAGTACTATTGGTGTCACACTCTTTGACCAGCCAACATGTATGCATATCTCAAACAAAGGTGGAACCACACATTGGCATCATTGTATATACACTTATAAGTGCAATGACGGAGATGTTGATAGGACTCTACTGTTCTGTGTTCTGCAGGCAAATTGTGTTCCCTGCTCTGCAGCCAAATGTTCACAGGAGCTGTTAGCTTGCACCATAGCTGGTAAAGCAACGACCCTGCAAGACAGACTCAGAGTCGATATTTTGCACTACATAAGCTGCATGTAATCAATGTTGTAACACTTTAGCATCCCACTGACAGTGCAGCTACCATGGGACTTACTTGGCTCGATCATGAGAGGATCTGCCTCTGTCATGCCTGAGGTCTCAACAAGGTGCGGTAGCAACTCCACAAAGCCATCTTGCAGAACTGGGGTTTGCAGGCATGTAGTGCCAACTACTACACTGGTTGGAGCAGGAATCCAATTCCACGCAGCTGCCACTGAGGCGCTGCTTCCATTCACATCCAATTTGTATCCATTGTATAGCTGGAACATGTGGACTTTGGGTCCACACCTTAGCCATATACAGCAATTTGCCCTCCTGTGGGCCCCTGCATGCAGGCTCCATAACTGAAACGGACTGCTGCTCTGTACAAGTATTCTTGACATTCAGATCGGGGTAATACAAGGTGTCTCAAAGCCAGCATCTGATCGCCAAGAATTGCCTTTTTCTACTCAGCAGCAACACAGTAGATCATCCAGATGCAATACCTGGCATTTGAAAGGCTGTCACAATGGCGTCCACAAGAGCAGGCTTGCCAGGTAGAGCCTTATCAAACAATGCAGTGTTCATTGTCAGCCCATCACGTACATAAATGGCGAGGGACTGCAGGTCCGTCTGACTGAATCTGTCAACATGCTGAGGCTGCATCCTGCTGGAGAGCAGATCATACATATGATTGACATCTGATCTCCTGTAAATGCACAGGATATACAAGCTGTGAGAGCCTAGGCTGGACAAGGGTAGTGCTGCTGGTGTAGAGCAACATGCAAATGACTGAACGCTAGCTTAGCAAGCGTTTGTGTGCCCCATGCACGTTCAAAGGTCAGTGAGCGAGTCCTAAAGCAAAGAAACTGACTTCCTTGTTGAACTTGTTGAAAGCACCTTCAGGCAGCATCTGGCCCAAGGACGTCCATGTTGAACAAGCACGACAATTCCAGTTTGATACAGCTCCAATAAAGGCCTTGAACCTGGGAGGATCTGTACAGACGCTTAACGTTCGCTGAGTTCTGCAATGCTTCTCGCACCAACTGCCATTGTAGCTGCAAGCATCACAATGTCTGAACCAGGGTGTGTGCAACCGTCTTGTGAGCATGCAGCTGAGGAAAGCAGCCTTAGGGAAGCACCCTCCCATATGTTTTGCTCAACAGCAGGCACGGTACAAAGGGGAGATGACAATGCGACAAAAGGCAGCACTAAGTCTGTGACACGCAGTCTCTGTCGCTACCGATTTCCAAGCAGCTTTTTGCGTCAACGGGGCAGCAAAAATGTTGGCTGCGAAGCTGGTCCTACTGGATGCACCAGGTAGGATGCCGCCGGCTGCCTGTTTGGGCAGCTGCCCACACTGCCTGAGATCGAAGGGCAACTAGTTTCCGCTTCTGCCAACGCTGCATTTCGAGATTACAACATAAGGTTAGATATAAAGTTAGTCTTATTGACTAAAAGCCTTAGTCAATTAGCTTGTGATACAATGCATGAAACAAAGATGTTTGAATCTTGCTGATACAGGTACAAGGACTAAGACAAAGTCCAAGTCCAGCTTCAGATCTACACGCATCTCAGCTGGCCGCCAGGACTGTCAGCCTTTCAGCAACACACGCCATGAATGGATTTTCTCAGCAGCTTGCTGGTCAGCGGGCTTACTCATTATGCCTGTACATACAATTAGCCTTCAAGATGCATTTGAATGCATTCAACTTGCAAGCTTAAGTACTTCTAGATCTTCATGCATTGCGCAGCCTACCCTTGCTATACTGCATACTGCATGCATCTGACACATACCGCTACGATCCGAGAACTTTACCCAGCTCTGCATATTACTTATCCTTCATGTGTCCGAGAGCCAATCTAGCAAGGAAAGTTGAAAAGTTGTGGGGTGGCGTTGAAATGTCTCAAATGTCTTACGCCCTCCGGAAGTTGACGGTCAGGCGTTCTTCTTCCTGCTTGCCGAGCAGGAAAGTATCGCGACAGTTGAGCGAAGGAAGCAGCCTGTCGATACAACAGGGACAATATGCTGCGACAGTTGTTGCTATGCAGTGCTCTGCTGAGCTTGCACTGCGCCAGCGCAGTGCCTCAGGTCCACTACTCGGGCGGCACGATCTCTCCTTTTAGGTCCCAAAGCTCTCAGCCAAGCATATCAGCAGAAGCAATCACTGTCACGCTTGCCTCCCTGTTGAGTGTCAAGTCGCCGGTGCCAGTCGAGCCGAGTGTTGCCCAGCAGGTGCCCACAGCTGTTCAACGTCGGTCGCGGTTGCTCCACGAAGCACAGGTTCTGTTCGATCAAGGTTGAGGTGTCTACAGGTTGAGCGACTACTTCAACCAGATCTATTCAGCAGACCGGCTGCTGTGTTGGCTGTCGCAATAACAGGATCCGACATCGGTGAGTGTATACGCTCCTGCTCGAATGTGGTGTGTCTGTATGCTGACCTACGTTGACCACTGTGAAGATTGTTCTGCAGACTTGTCAGGCAGTGAGTCTTCAGTGCTGATTGACGGTGGCACAAGTGATTCACAAGCATCTCAAGTCTTAGCAGCTGTGGCCTCACCAAAATTGACAGGAGACAATCTGGTGAAGCACGTATCACTTGACTACACCAGCCTGCAGGGGTGCGGGAGCGCCTGCATGGAGGAGAGTCTGAAGGTACTATGCCGCCACTGATGTGTTGTTGCTTGATGCAGATGGCTGCTAGATGTTGCATGCCATGTTGCCCATATCTGCCAAAATGTTGCACAGTATATTACAGAGTCACAATGTCAGTTTTGAACGTTTGTGCAGCAAGCATTGGCTGCGACCGGTGCCACATATGCCGCTGGCAATGGGGCCCTGAAGGGCACAGTATCTTATGAGGGGGTAGACATCCCCATCAGCAGCACAGCAGGTCAGCTGTGGGCCACAGAGCTGGCAGCATTGTATCAAACAGCACAGGATGCTGCCCAGGAACATGTCAGAAGGTGAAGCCCGACATCAATTAACTGTATGCATATGGATGTAATCAGCATGACTATCTGGTGATGTCAAGTGCACAAACAAAACACTACATTTGCTAGCTATTTGCACTGAAGGCTGTCAGCACATTATTTGTACAGGGCGTTTCCTCAGAAGCAGTAATTAAAAGGGAGGCAGGCTGCACAGCATGTTCTCTGCATCAGCAAATGCTACTTGCATCCATCAATCTGCAAGGTGACATGACAATGGCTGTACAGAGGGACATTGCATGTCAGGATCAGCTTTGTATGGCTGGCCGAGGCGCTCATCTGCAGACTTCCACATTTGTCACGTCATCTTTGTCTTTCTTTGGTGTCCACACAATGTTGTGTTGCAGAGTCCAGCAGGGCAGTTCAGAGGCTGAGAGGGCACTGCTAGAGTGCAGTCTCATCAGTCTACAAGCTATTCAGCAAGCTGTTGGTGCAGACTCTGCCCAATACAGAGCAGCCAGCAAGGTCACCATGAAGCTGGTACAGATCATCCAGACACTGCTCTCAAAAGCCTATGACGGCAGGTAAACAGGTCGCTCTGATGGGCATGACTGTTTGACATGTCAATTTGTGATGAAAGCAAACAATGCTCATTGAGTTATCAGGCACTGTCAAGTCAAGCTTGCTCAGGTGTACCTGCTGCTATGTACTGCTTACGCAAGATTTGTCACCAGTATGGTCCACAAACGATGCCCTGGCTGTTGGTGCACATTGTCACATGATGATGCATGATGTCTCATGGCATCACCACATGTATCACAATGCCTGCTTGGGTTGTGCATATCATGGCTCTGCAGTTGACCAATGTTGTTTGCAATGGGAGTTGAGCACATCAGTTGAGGTGGTGGCACATGCAGGTTGGCAACTCAGGTGGCTCTGCTTGGGAATGTTCCAGAGCCTTTTGACAGCGTGAAGGGACTTGTTAAGTGGCAAGAGGCACATAGGCGCAAGCTACTGCAAAGTGAGCACATGGTCCATAGCATCACTTCTCTGTTGTTGTGTCATGCAGCATTTCTGCAGCTTTATGACTTCCATGGTACTTACGGTACCTCAGAGCTTCAATCCCCTTCACTGCACATGTCGATCATATTGATATGTACATCAGACTTTATTGTGCCTGTGATCAATTGCTTATGCGTTCAGATGCTTGCGATTTGCTGCAGGCTTCCCTTCCAATACTTTGACCAATCTACAGTGGTCAGAAAGGGCGACAGCAGTCATGTCATTCCTAGTGCTGCTAGCTGGGGCGCTGGGTGGTGTACAGTGCCTAACGCACATGAACTTCAAGAGAGACACACTCTTGTTTGGATCAGCCAAGTCAGACTGACAGGCGTGATGACTGCTTTTGGGCTTTGCATGTTGGCTTTTGCATGAGCTGGCTGAAATTAGCTTGAGTCAGTGCAAGGCATTGTGCAGCTGAGCAACCTCTGAGTGACCTGAGCCAGTCCTCTCAGTCCATCTCCCAGATCATCCAAGTTGCTGCTGTTTGCTGAATGTGCACAGTGGATATAAGGCAGGCATGTATGATGCAATTGCCATTTTAGACTTGGAACAGTCAAGGGCACAGATGGGCTTGCTTTTTTGTCATGACGCATATGCTTGCAGAGGCTCTGGTTTTGAGTCGAACATGCTGCCCTGCTTGTCAAAACTTTGCGAGTCTCGGCAATGCTTTGTGTACATCTACAAAGAAATCAGACTCATACGTCACATCATACATTGCATG
>JAABUW010006846.1_pt1 | contig 14035 bp, 7 predicted proteins | sample 5560081 | NCBI WGS metagenome assembly JAABUW01 (sample SAMN10711882, study PRJNA513363) | rock metagenome | isolation source: Antarctica rocks | place: Antarctica: Victoria Land, Knobhead sud
TCCTCCCCCCCCTTCTCTTCAAGATTGCCCCACAGCTGGAAAAGCTTCTCCCGCAACTTCGCCAGCAACCTCTTATCGTTCCGCAAATCGACCGGATCCGGCAAGTCGTTGCCGAAAAGATACTGCGCCTCTGCGTGCTCGACGTTGACCCATAGCTGCTCGCCCGGGCCATCAGATTTACTGGCGCATTCCAAACGGAGCGAGAAGGACCACTGATACCTAGGAGAGGAGTCGTAGTCGATCAGCATGGACTCGTCTTGAGAGGGATTGCTGGTGCTGGCGGAGGCTGGTTGGGCAAAGTCTTCCAGCTGTCTAGGAACGAAGTCGATGATGCGTGCTCGGGCGCGGTATTTGACGTTGATGAAAGGGAGTTTGTAGCTGGCGCCGTCGGGTGAGACGTTGGAGTGTCGCTCGTCCTCCTCGTCCAGTATCTCGCTGATGGATTTGATACGCACTTCTTCGTGCCCGCAGCGGACGTGAGGGTTGATGGCTACTTTACTTCGTTTCGCAGGCACATCATCATCAGCGTCGTCCGGCTTCTCCGAGCTGGTATTCGATTTCTCGGCTGCCTTCGCCGCTTTCGCTGCTTTTTCCTGTTTTTTCAGCTTCTTCCTCTTGGAATGCGTCATCCGTTCCTTGTTAGCCTCCTTCTCCACTGCGGCAGCTTTCGCACTTCGGGAGTCCCAGTAGCGCTTCTTCCGTTCCAGCAACGCTTGAATCTCAGGCGCGCTCTTGTCCCAGAACCGTCTGATCTGCACCTTATCAGGGTCCATGCTATCAGGCCACATGTCGCCTTCGAGTGCACCACGACCTGCACTGGTCTCCATCGCCTTCAACTTCACGTTCCGAAGCAGCAGAAAGTCTCCCTCGTTGACTTCTCTGTTCGCGAAGTCCGCATGTGGATTCTTCAAGTTGACTTTGAGCACTAAATGGCCGTACGGTCCTGGCCACTCTCGCTTCGATTGATCGTTGTTGTAGCCATACTTATCGCCGTCCCGTTCCGTGTCGGGGTCCGCCTCGGGTGGAGGACGGTGGAAGACTCCTTTGTTTTCGGTGTAGTCTGTTACGTACAGTTCACAAGTACCATAGTTGGTTGGGAAGTTCTTGACGACCTGCACGCAAATATCGGCAAAGTCATAGTGCCGTACCTCTGAGATCTCACGGAACTTTTGGCCAAAGGATGAGTTCCTGGCCTTTTTGGCCTGTGCTGACTGCAGGTCTTCTCCAGGACGCTTTCTCATTGCTGCAGGCTCGGCGGGAGCGTTGGCAGGTATCTTAAATGCAGTGTTAGTGTCCGTTGCCCAACGATTCTGGAGAAGACTCACGCCTATTTCCGGCAGAGAGTCCACCGTGGGACTTATCTCCTGCTTCAGAGCAATAACATACGCTTGTTCTTCAAGCGAATTGAACTTCTGCACATCCAGTGGCGCGCCAAGGCATGTAACTCGCTGCTTATCCCCCTGATACGCAATCTGGTAGCTCGGAGCAGGTATTGATGCGACAGGAAACACTAAGACTCCCGTCTGGTAGTTCGACAACGCCATCGGTCGGGCATCTCTGTACGTGAGCTTGATGTTACGTAGCAAGACCACATCGCCTTTGCTTTTCACCTGCGGCATGCTCTGCAGGTCGTTCTTGAAGTACCTGACGGTCAGTCCCTGGGAGCCATGAAGCGAGTCGCGTAGGCTGGCGTCTAGCAGTTTGAAGGTGAACATGTATGATCCGGTGGAGGTCATGATCGGCGCTTGGACATCGATAACGCTTCCAATAATGTTGATGAAGGAGTTTGGCGGTGAGCCATAAGCGGCCGCGAGCTTCATGAATGCTGGTGGTGGTTGCGCCATAATGGAGATGCTTCAATTATGCTGCCTTCGTTGGTATTCGTCGGGAATGCCGTATCCCGTGGTCCGCACCAGTCTTGCCTGGCAGTATTTGGCCACTTATAGAGAATGTGCTGGTAAACATGGTCCTGGGTCCGATTTACGCGCTACTGGAATCTCTTCGATTGGTCGTGGTGCTTGAGTGTTGGTGAGAATGAAGTTGAGTGTAAAGCGGTCGATATGCCATACTGAAGTCGCGTGAGCGCGACTGCCTTAATATCTCTTGGCGCGTCCCCTCGTTCTTGCCTTAGAACTTTATGACCACCAGCTTTCGTTTTTCGTGTGTAAGTTATACAAACACCGTCTGGATCACTTTGCTGGTTACTCGACAGTTTCCTTGCAAGCGTATCGAAGGAAACGTTCATCAACCGTCACGTGGCCGATAACAAAACGTCGTTTCCATGTGAATGCGGCGGACCCGCAATCGACAAGAACAAGCGCGGCGCTAAGCGAGAAAGACTGTTTTCCATCCGCAACGTCACTCCCTAAACTCCTCCACCACCCACCTGCACACACTCACAAACACTGCAGATACACGACAACGACTCAGTGTTTATCAAAGACCTCATTGATAAGACACTCGGGCCTTCAGTCTTCACCACACGACACAGCCGGCATCATGGCGGAGCGTTACATCCCCGAGCATCGCCGCACCAACTTCAAGGCGAAGAGCACATTCAAGCCAGATGAGCTGCGTCGGCGTCGCGAGGAGCAGCAAGTCGAGATCAGGAAGCAGAAGAGAGAGGAGAACCTTGCGAAGAGGCGTGGCATTGGCAACCGTGGGGATGGTGCGCCAGGCGCTTCCCTTGGTGCGGCACCGGATAGTGATGATGAGGGTGCCAACACCGAGACTCAGGTATGTTTCACGTGACTCGATCCCGGTCTGTCCAATGCAAAGCTGACATGATGTTTAGGTAGCGGAAGAGCTCCCTCTCATGGTGCAGGGCGTCTTCTCAGATAAGATCGACGACCAAATCCAAGCAACCACCAAATTCCGCAAGCTGCTGTCCAAGGAGCGCAACCCACCCATCGAGGCTGTCATCGAGACCGGCGTAGTTAGTCGCTTCGTCGAGTTCCTCCGCTCACCACACACACTCGTCCAATTCGAAGCTGCGTGGGCTCTCACAAACATCGCGTCTGGCTCGGCACAACAAACACAGGTCGTGATCGAAGCAGGAGCTGTGCCCATCTTCGTCGAGTTACTTTCCAGCCCCGAGCCGGATGTCAGAGAGCAAGCTGTGTGGGCTCTCGGCAACATTGCTGGTGACAGCCCTCACTGCAGAGACTTCGTCCTTGCATCAGGTGCGCTTGTGCCACTCGTACGTCTTCTTGGCGACAGCCGGAAGTTGAGCATGCTTCGCAACGCGACATGGACACTCAGCAACTTCTGTCGTGGCAAGACTCCGCAGCCAGATTGGAACACAATCGCACCGGCCCTTCCAGTACTCGCTAAGCTCGTCTACTCCCTGGACGACGAGGTTCTTATCGACGCCTGCTGGGCCATCTCCTACTTGTCGGACGGCTCCAACGATAAGATCCAGGCGGTCATCGAGGCCAACATCCCACGCCGGCTGGTGGAGCTGCTTATGCACGCCTCGACCTCCGTTCAAACACCGGCCCTTCGCTCGGTCGGCAATATCGTCACGGGTGATGACGTGCAGACACAGCTCATCATCAACTGCGGTGCACTCCCAGCGCTGCTTTCTCTCCTCAGCTCCCAGAAGGATGGCATTCGCAAGGAAGCGTGCTGGACAATCTCGAACATCACCGCCGGCAACAGCACACAGATCCAGTCCGTCGTCGATGCGAACATCATGCCACCGCTCATCCACCTACTCAGCCACGGAGACTTCAAGACCCGTAAGGAGGCGTGTTGGGCGATCTCTAACGCCACTTCTGGTGGTCTCCAGAAGCCAGATCAGATCCGCTTCCTCGTCAGCCAAGGAGCTATCCGTCCGTTGTGCGATCTCCTTACCTGCCCCGACAACAAGATCATCCAGGTCGCTCTTGACGGTCTCGAGAACATCCTCAAGGTGGGTGACATGGACAAGGAGGCTTCTGATGGCAGTGCTGAGCCACCGGTCAACCGCTATGCTCTGTTCATCGAGGACTGTGGTGGCATGGAGAAGATCCACGACTGCCAGAACAATAGCAACGAGGAGATCTACATGAAGGCGTACAGCATCATCGAGAAGTACTTCTCCGACGAGGAAGGCGACGCGGAAGTCAACGACCTGGCGCCTCAGCAAGGCACGGATGGCCAATTCGGCTTCGGCGCTCAGCAACAGCAGCAGAACTTCAACTTCGCCAATGGTGGAGGCGACATGGAGATGTAAGCAGTTGCATCAGCAGTCACAACGCTACACCCACAACGCCTCGTCCGCGATGAGAAGAGAAGGAAGAGGACGACCAGCGATAGCCACTCAACGCTTCGCGGTCATAAAGGTAAGTCAGCAGTATTTTCGGAAACGGCGCATGGCGTATGACGACGACGCGCCACACGTCCACGAGCACTGTGATCCCATCATACCCCTTCACAGTACGACACGAGCCCAGCACCGAACCCGCCCCGCCCAACAACAGCACTAGCGATCGAATGCAAGACTCATCCACCGCCACCATCACAACCACCCTATCATGAATCGACACTACTCGCACCAATTCCTTCGCCCTCGCCAACGAATCGAATGGCCCACGAATGATGCACACCCAACACAACCCGCACGCTCCCCAACATCGCCATGCTCCGCTGAAACACCATAGCTCTAGTTTGGTCGGCCGATCAAATTCAACGCCGGCTAAACCGCTCAGCTTCGCCACTTCTACCTTGCGAAAGTGACTACAACATCACTTGGAACCTTCTCTGCTTGTTCGACGAGGATGGGAGGGACTTCTGAAGCTTGCGCGGGATTTGGTGGGTTGAGCGTTGCTAGCTACGGTGTCCATGAAGCGTGCGCTTGTCGGGATAGAATTGGAATGCACAATATGTCCCCATGATGCTCTTAACTATTTTCCACCCCTTAGAAGGCCTCAATGATGACATTGATTCGACTTCCATTGTGGGTCAGTCAATTTGCACACCACACGCACAGTAATAGACGTACACATGTGCACTATTGCCGTATACGGATACCTACATTTTCATGCAGGCTGTCGTCACTGCAACTTTCCTTAGCCTCAAGTCTGGAGATCTGCAGGTACCCCAAGCTTCACTACACTCGACACGCGAGGAATAACCTCATTTGATACATACCACTGCCTTCGCTACAACCCTTCCACTCGTCCTTCTCCTCGCCACCACCAGCGCCATCATGGCGGACTTCACGGGCATGATGGTCTCCGTCACCCTCAAAAACCCCGAGAACCTCGTCCTAGAGGGCAAAGTGCTGCAGATTATTCCTGGGCAGACTCTTGCGCTCTCCAATGGTATGAACACACCTTAACCCTAACTCAACTCACTGTGAGCAAACAAGCAAGACTGATATAATTTGTAGTGGTGTTTCCGCAGAGTGGGGGCAAGGCAACGAGTTGGACGGTCAGGGGAGCGGATATTGCTGATATTCGGGTTGTTGATACGGGTGTGCGGCCTACCTCTTCGCCTCCGAGGGCGACGCCGACGACGGCGGCGGCGGCGGGAAGGAGTGAGGCTCCGACGTTGTCGGCGGGGCCGTTGCGGTCACATCCGCCTTCGAGAGCTGGGCCGCCTGCGAGTGTGGTGCCTGTGCGGACGGCGCACCGCCAACCTTCGGAGTTCGTGGACCCAGCTATACTGAGCTATGGACGGTCGCCGGCGCCTGTGAAGGGGGCTGGGAAGGAGAGTGCGGATGCCAGCAAGACTATGGCTGTACCTAAAGCTTCTTCTGCGGCTACACCTTCAGCTCTACCCACAGCTACCCCTACGTCCGCGACTGCGGCTACGCCGCCCACGCCGGTAAAGTCAATGCTAGCAAAGGCGGCAGAGAATCTACCGAGCAATAGCTCGCCGTTCAATGGTGAGGCGGGCAAGAGCAGTTCGTCGAGGAAACCGGAGCACGTTAGGGATACGAATAAGAACGTGGATAGCAGACAAGCTTCGACATCTCAGGTCATACCAGGAGATGGGACGCAAGAAGCAGGGCAGAACGACACGAACTCGAAAAAGAAAGTCCGCCGCGGCCAAAAGAAAAAGGGCACCGAACAGCCACCACCAGTCATGAACTTCGAAGTCTTCAGGAACGGCAACGACATGAGCGGCAGCGTGCGGAGAGGGAAGGGGTGGCGGCAGACTCCTCTGCTGCAGCCTTCGCCGCAAAGTGCCAACTCGCCGCAGCTCAGTGGTGGGAAAAAGAAGAGCAGACGGGAGATTGACCATGACAAGGAAGTGAGTCAGAACGGGTGGGCGACGGAGGACGTGACTGATATACAAGAGCTGGAGGAGTTTGATTTTGAGGCGAACCATCGGTTGTTTGATAAGAAGAGTGTGTTTGAGGGGTTGAGGATGGGGGATACTACTGCGGATGAGGATCGACTTGTGGGACATAACAAAGTTCCTGCCAGGCCTGGCACTTATGGTATGGGATTGATGGGCAAAGCGCTACCTTGTGTGGGAAACTTGCTGACCTTTTCTGTTCGTAGGTGGTAAGAATCTGCATCCCACGGAGAACGTTCTGAGTCCGTCGCTGGGCCCCAAGCTCAATGGCAATGGCAATGAGCTTGATAGCACCAGCGATGCGGATACGGAGCTGAACTTTGCTGCCAATGGAGGGAGATCTTCATCCCGACACTCAGCGACACGGACGACGACGAAGAAGCAGCCGAGCCGTCAGAACAGTAATCAGGTGGATCCAAAGCCGCATCCGCTATCTGCGTCCATGTCGTCCGATCGTGCCATGAGCCGTTCAAGGATATCACTACCAGGCCGAACTGGAAAGTCGATACCCTCCCTCACCACATCTCCAATGCCCGATCGCACACAGTCACCACATTCTGCCCTCTCCACCACCAGAACATACGCACCTTCAGCCCTCTCATCAAGAGTTAGAGAGTCCCACCTCGCCATCTACCCTTCCATGACTCCTTGTCCAGTGCTCCACCCAAGCGCACTCGAAACACTAGAGGCAGAAACTATCTCCCGCTACGGCCTGACCTCCAACGCCATAACCGAAAGCGCAGCTAGATGCATTGCAGAGACCGCTATGAGCGTCTTTCACTCCACATCGAGCAGTCGCCGCGGCTCGCGCGCCAACACACTTCGTGGGAGCTACAGCTCACACCTGCCCACCTCCCAGCCACCCACCTTCGCCGCCGCACCACCCGTCGTCGTCATCATCGCCGGCAACCACGCCATCGGCGCTCGCGCTGTAGCAGCAGCCCGCCACCTCGTCAGCCGCAAAACACAAATCATCCTCGCTGAAGCGCAGTACGAGTCCTCCGAAACGCAATCCCCAGAGATGAAAACCCAAACCGCCATCCTCAAACGAATGGCCAAGAGCGGCGCAGCCATCAAACGCGGTCCATGGAGACGGGCAACGAGTTATATCAAAAACCTCCCCTCTCCTCCGGCCGTAATCATCGACGCTTTACTCGCGGGCTCTACATACGAGAGTCTGCTCGACACGTCCAACACCGCGCACGGGACGGCGGCACAAAGCGAAGTGAAGGAAATGATTGAATGGGCCAACCGCAGCCGCGCCCCTGTTCTCTCAATCGGTTGTCCTTCGGGTGTGAGCGGGCTCGATGGCGAGACGACGGTGATGGAAGGGGAGCCGCTGGCGGTGAGGCCGGCGAAGGTGTTGTGTCTTGCTGCGCCTATGCAGGGAGTGCTTGATGCGTTGAAGGGGGGTGAGAGATGGGATGTTTCGCTAGGGGATGTGGGGGTAAACATTGCGCTGAGAGCTGAGGAGGCGGTTGCGTTTGGAGGACAGTGGGCTGTTGAGGTGAGGTTTTTGGAGGAGGATGGGGTAGGTGAGGTTTGAGGGAAGGGGATGGGAGCCGTGGTTTGAGCGTTTCGTTTGCTAAATGCGTGGGTGGAAGTGTGATACTGCATCGATTGTAGCGGACTTTGAGCGTTTTGCTAGACAGTTATACTTACCAGGCTGGTCAGGGTTGAAGCAACGATGGAAAGTTGAGTGTTGATTCATGTCACGCTGAACTGCAAATACGTATCGATCGTATCTGGTCACGCTGCGTGCCATCGTTCCAGCCTCGCCATCACAAAACTTCTGCCAATGACTCTGACGCATTGCTCGTATGCTCTGCCATTGGTACCGCTTTTCTCACCTTGAGTTCACAAACTCATACAACCCCCAAACCTCAACCCCTCTACATTCCCCACCATCCCAACCATCAAGCCTCAAACTCCAACCCCACAACCTTCCCCCCCCTAACCGCCATAGCGGCCCCCAACACCCTCCCATAACCCCTCGGCGCCGTCATCCTCACCACAGTCGGCTCCGTATAAACCTCCGGCAAATCGCCCACAAACTCCACCCTCCCCACCCCCTCAATCCTCCCCAAATCCCGCAGACACGTCGCCAGAGACTTATCCGGATAGATCTTCGTCGGAACCTTGACGAAATCCTTCTTTAACGCGTCGCGGAAATCGAGCCGGAAGGATTGCAAGTTGTGCGAGGTGACGAGGAGAGCGAGGAGACGCTCGATGGCGTAGATCCATTCCCAAGAATCTAGGCGGAGCGAGAGGTGGCGGATGGATTGGAAGGTGGGGCGGGAGATGAAGTTGAAGATGTCGGGGACGTCGGTTTGGAGTTTGATGAGGGTGGTGGAGGGGCAGGTGATGTGCAAGGTGCGGTTGTGCAGGAGGTAGGACGCTTCGCGATAGAGCTGCTTGTTGAGGAGGAAGATTGTGGGGGTGCTCATGGGCGGGTAGACGGTCTTGGTGTTCTTCTGCTTAGCCCACTTGGCGACGGCGCGGGAGAGGTGGGTGCTGGGGTCGGAGTAGGAGGCGCTGTAGCTGTAGATCTTGTTGCGGATTTCGCCGGGGAGGGCGAGGAAGTGCTTAGGCTTGGGGGTGGACTCCATCCGCCTCTTGAGCTCAGCGGCGTAAGGGGCGGGCAGGCCGAGGATGGTGACGTGGTCGACGCCGCGGATGGAGTTGAGGTGCTTGGTGGCGTCTTGGATGTGCTCGCGGTAGTCGCATTTGATGGGGGAGTACCAGCAGGTGAGGAAGTGCTCTTCTAGGGTTTCGTCGGTGAGGTCAATGGTGAGGTTCTTGAGCTTGTGGCCTTTGGCGAGGACGCGGGAGAGGTCGGTGATCAGGTCGAGGTGGCCGTGCCAGGAGTCGTATTCGATCAAACGCTTCAGAGCTGGGTGGCCGGAAGTGGTGATGGTGATGGAGTGGACGTTCTGGAGGATGCTCTCGGACATCACGTTGCTGATCTTGTGGTTGCGGAGGAGGCCGTGGTGGAAGTTGACGCTGCGCTTGGAGATCAAGCCAACGCATTCGTGGTAGATCTGGCGGCTGATGAGGAAGATGGAGTGGCAGTTCTTGTTAGTGGGGAGTGGGATGCCTAAGCCTCTGCGGGTCTTCATGGACTTGCAGACATGCTTGAAAGCGCGGTCGAAGTAGCGCTCGATGCTCTTGAGATCAATGCACTCCTCGTACACCATTGCACGAAGCTCAGGTGGCATGCCGAGGAAGTCGAAGGTCTGACGAATGCTGCGCTCTTGGTACCTCGTAAGGTTCTTGCGATCGCGGTTGAAGACCCATTCTGGGACTGGCCTGGAGAAGGTTTGCTGTCAAAATAATTAGTGAACCATCTCGCTGTACTGCTGCTGGGTACATACCATGATGGCGCTGCTGCTGTGTCAATGGCAATAGTAGCTAAGGCTGTTGAAGGGGATTGCTTAATGGATGAGGTTGGTGTTATGGAAAGGTAGACGAACGATCGAAGGTTGGAGGAACGATATGTAAAGAGCCGGCGCAAGGGAAAGGCCAATCAACTCACCTGTATATCGGCGTAGCACCCGCAGCTTAGCGTGTACTTAGAGTCCTACTAGCCCCGTTTCCTATTCACTTGGTGGTGATTCAGAGTGAGCTGGAGATGTCCCGGCTTGCACGGGAGAGCAGGGAGTCTGGCCGGGCAGAAGGCCTCCTCGGTGGGCATCTGCGGTGGTCATTACGAGCTGCGTACCAGTATAATTTGCGACTAGACATGGTGTAGTATGTGTTCAGCAGTAGAAGGAGGTGCCGCTGGCCAACCGTGGTCGCCGTGGTCGTCGTCGTTGCTTGGGTACTGGTACGCCATTGTGTTGACCTTCCCGAGTGTAGGATGTATACCAGCATGCATTGGCTTCACATCGGCCGCCAGAGACACGTGAGCTTCCTGCTCGCCGAATACGAATGACATTTCCCCTGCAGCAATGAGCTCGCTAGTGCCGCTAAGCTACGGGGTAGGTCAAGTGAGCTTGCTCGTGCCGTGAAGAGGTTCGGCTTCACATGTTCGTGGAATTGGAAGCTAAAGTGTGACAAGCAGGAGTCGTTTTCCACCAGCAGAGTCCCCTCCGCAGTTCGATCGGTCTCCGTGATAGCCACGATTACACCAAGGCTGTGTCGCCTATGCTGCTCTCTGTCCACTGAGACAGCCTGCTCGTCCACCCAGCTTGGCCGCCGACCATACCATTCAAGCGATGACGGAGAGGGAGTGAAAGTAACATCATATTGAGCACGTGGAGAATGGTATCAACGAGAGACGTGTACGAAAAGGTGGAAGGCACACCATATTGTGTCGTTTGGAGTAAGCAATGAGAAGCCCAAGTGCATACTTACGAGCCAGCAGCAAAGCACTGGGCGAACGATCAATGTGGCTTTCTCTTGCTCGTGAGGCTACAGAAGCCAACATTGAGAGGCGGAATCCGCTTCACTCTGAACTCAACAGTAAGGAATTGGGCTGAAGGCCACTGTCGACACGTCAACGAGCGATAGAGGCGTGGCGAACGGATCCTTGAGCCATGTCGATAACTACTCAGTGTCCAGAGAGTCTGCTCTATATCCAGCGGTAGCGAACGAGGCCTTCGAAGGACATTACGTGCCTGTGGAAACGGTAGTGCAGTAATGAGTACATAGAGCTTCGTGTACTCACGAAAACAGCTGCAAAGCTGTGAGCAAACCTCCGATTCATTCATTCTTGCTCCTGCAGCCACCACAGCGAGGCGGCATTGGCATCACCTTAAGCTGGACGATCTTCAAAAGACGAGATGAAATGGCTGAAGTTCAAGTTGAAGTTAAAGTTTGGAAGTTGCAGTGATGAACTGAAGTTGAAATTCATCCAAGTCAGAATTCCAACGTGATTGGCCCGGAGCGGGATCACGCTAGCGGAGGTGATTCGCCGGCAGTGAACGATGGTTCTGAGCAGTGGCGGTGGACTCCAGCTTCCTTCCAATATACCCCAATCCATTGTGATATCGAAGCAGCGCTCGATGCTACAAGAACGCCAATGACAGGGTCCGCCATTGGGGGACCCCTTCATCGGAAGCCTCATCAAATGCCGACAGCTCGTTCCCGACCTCATCCCTCAACCCCACCTCACGTCCCCGCACTGCGACACAATCACATGCCCATGAGCGACCCCCAAAAGCTAAGTGCCCAAGACGGAAGAACCATGGCTCGGTCGTTGGTGTTCCTCCTGCGACAGGGCACCGAACTCTACATGTAGGTAGCTCAAAGCTCCTGGTATACAGCTCTCATCTTCCATTACCTCCCGTCATATCATTGCAAGCAGCATATATAGCAAAATGTCCTCCAAGCATTTCCTAAACGATCCCTCCGCCCTCGTCCTCTCCGCCCTCAAGTCCATCACCCTCACCAACCCCACCACTGCCCTCGACCCCGACGACAAAATAATCTACCTCCGCCCCGATGCCGCAGAACCCCAAGTCGTAAGTACGCTCCTGAGCAGAACCCCTCGCTCTCAGACACTTGCTAACGAAAGACAGTCCATCATCTCAGGCGGCGGCTCCGGCCACGAACCCTCCTTCGCCGCCTTCGTCGGCCCCGGCCTCCTCTCCGGCGCCGTCGCAGGCACCATCTTCGCCTCCCCCGGCGCCGAACAAGTCCGACGCTGCATTTTAGAGCGCGTGGAGACGAGTAAAGGCGTCCTCGTCGTAGTCATGAACTACACAGGCGATGTCCTGAACTTCGGCATGGCGGTTGAGAAGGCCAAAGCGGCAGGGATGGAGGTCGAAATGGTTGTGATGGGCGATGATGCCGGCGTGGGACGGGAGCAAGGCGGGAAGGTGGGGAGACGGGGGATAGCGGGGACGGTGTTGGTGCATAAGATTGCGGGCGCTTTAGCCGCCCAGGGGGGAACTTTAGGGGAGGTGTTTAAGGTGGCGCAGACGGTGGCGGATAATACTGTGTCGATTGGGAGTTCGCTTTTGCATGTCCACGTGCCGGGGCGGGAGGTTGGGGAAGCAGAAGAACTCAAGCAAAACGAAGTCGAAATCGGCATGGGCATCCACAACGAACCCGGCTCCGAGAAATCGACCTCCGACCTCCCGGGCATCGTCAAGACGATGCTGAAATACATGCTCGACCAGTCCGACGCCGACCGCGCTTTCCTCAATATCAGCTCGTCTGACGAAACCGTCCTCCTAATCAACAACCTCGGCGGCGTAAGCGTGCTTGAACTAGGCGGAATCACAACCGAAATATCGCACCAGCTCCGGGAGACGTACGGGATCAAACCCGTCCGCATCATCACAGGGACCTTCATGACCTCCCTCAATGGCCTGGGGTTCAGCATCTCCATGCTCAAACTCCAACCCACGGGCACTTCTCACTCCATGCTTGACCTGCTCGACGCGCCCGCAGAAGCGTCCGGCTGGGGTGGCTCTGCCGCCATAAAATCTTCTACGTGGTCTAACCCACCCACGCAAACCCGTGAGAAAGGCTCAGGCGAGAGTTCGGAGAATAAAGCTTGCGGGATCACGCTCGATCCCGAGCTAGCGGACAAAGCATTAAGACATGCGCTGCAGAAGGTTGTAGAGGCAGAGCCGGATATCACGAGATACGACACCGTAGTTGGAGACGGTGACTGCGGGATCGGACTCAAGCGCGGTGCGGAAGGGATACTCAAACAGCTTGATAAGGGTAAAGAGCAGAAGGACGCTGCTCTGTTCCTCGACGGGATCATCAGCGTAGTCGAGAGCACTATGGATGGCACATCTGGCGCTCTCTACGCCATCTTTTTGAACTCGCTCGCGCATGGTCTACGCCAACAAGCTGGGTCGAGTACCCAGCAAGCGGATCCAGCTATCTGGGCCAAGGCGCTGAAGGTGGCGATGCAGAGTATGAGCAAGTACACCCCCGCTCAACCTGGGGATCGGACGCTGGTGGATGCGCTGGCGCCTTTTGTCGAGACGTTGGAGAAGAGCAAGAGTGTGGAGGAGGCGGCAAAAGCGGCTGATGAGGGGGCGAAAACGACGAAGGGGATGAAGGCTAGTTTGGGGAGGACGGTGTATGTGGGGGGCAAGGGGTTTGAGGAGGTGCCTGATCCGGGGGCGCATGGGCTGGCGGTTTTCTTTTCTGGGTTGGCGGAAGGTCTGAAATGAGGAATATGTAGTGAAAGTAGTAGGAGATGATGTGAAAGTCGTTGACAGGGTTGCATGTATGACATGCCATGTCATTTCCCAGATTCTCATGAAGACATTCTAAAGCCCATTTCGGATCGGTTGTGGGTGGTACGCCTCGCTTGCACGCTTCGTCAGATATCACTTCTGAGCATCCACTTCGCATTAGCTGGCCTGTGACTCCTCAGGAGCAAGACAAAGTCGTACCAGAAAGAATCCCCTCGATTTCCTTTCCCATTCTCATCCCATCACATCACAATCATGCTCCCCTCCTCCACATCGTATGCCCACTCAACTCAACAACACCAAAATCACACTATCCCCCCTCAAAAACATCTTACTAATAAACCGATCCTTATTCACCGGCCGCCCCTTCTCGCCATTCGCTTTCCTCGGCGTCTCGGTCCACATCTCCTTCACGTTCTCGAGCACCATGTTGCAGTGGCGGTCGAAGGCCTTGACGCGGGCGAGCAGTTTGCGGTTGTTGCGGCAGGAGATGAGGATCTGGGTGTGGTTGCGCACGGCGGTTTGGAGGAGGGAGAGGGGGCCGTTGGTGAACTCGTGGGTTTCGAGCAGGGTGAGCTCGTATT
>JAABUW010006852.1_pt1 | contig 14028 bp, 9 predicted proteins | sample 5560081 | NCBI WGS metagenome assembly JAABUW01 (sample SAMN10711882, study PRJNA513363) | rock metagenome | isolation source: Antarctica rocks | place: Antarctica: Victoria Land, Knobhead sud
TCATCAACAACTTCTGGAAGACACGCTCCAAAAAGTCAAGATCCTCACGGCCGTACATCTTGCGTTCGATCTTGAACGTGCGGAAAGTGGACCAGGCATGCACAGGTGGGTTGACGTCGCCGAAGTTCCACTCATACGCCGGTAGCTGGCCGTTGGGATGCATGTACCATTCGCGAGTGAACAGGTCAAGCTGCTTTTTAGCGAATTCAGGGTCAATGAGAGCAATGGGTATGCAGTGGAACGCAGAGTCCCATGCTGCGAAGAACGGGTACTCCCACGAGTCAGGCATCGAGAGGATATCGTCCAGGTGCATGTGCTTCCACTGAGAGTTCCGAATAGCTTTCCGTGCAGGCGGAGGTGGCGGCATGGCAGGATCTCCGTTGGCCCACTGGTCCCAGATGAAGTGGTAGTATTGTTTGCACCACATCATGCCGGAGAAAGCCTGGCGCTGGATGTTGCGGAGGTCATCCGCCATCGGCATTGGATTGATCTTCCAGAAGAATTCATCGGCTTCAGCCAATCTTTGGTCCATCACGTCGTCAAATTCCTCCTCATCGAGGTATCCTTCGTTGTGCTTTGTCGAGATACGGAATCGGACGACAGCACACTCGCCAGGGGCGACACCCTTCCCTTGGTTGAAAGCATACCATGCGCAGCTCTTGGTGCCGGTCTTCTGTGGGTTGACGGCCTTCTTGTCACCCTTCACCACTCGCTTGTGGAAAGCGTCTTTGACGTATGGCGTCTTGTTCGCCTTCGCGCCCCAGAGATCCACGTAATTGGTGTCGTTGTCAGTGAAGAGGAACTCTGGCTCCACGTCTTCCGGGCGACCCATGCTATTGGGTGACGGTGAGCACTGGAAGTACCTCTCGCCGATATCACGATGCTCGATCTTCGAGGTGAGGTGGTCAAGCTGTTGAATTTTTGGCTTGTAATCGTCGTGACCCCAGGCCCAAGTGTTGCGGAACCACACATGCGGCAGAATGTGAAGCTTCGCCGGCTCAGAACCTCTGTTGTAGCAGGTGACGCGGAACAGCAGCTCATCTGGGTTGTCCTTCTCCTTTGCTGTCTCGATGAAGCAGTCCCAGTATTTGTTGTCCTTGAAGATGCCAGTATCGATGAGATTGTACTCCCTCTCTTTTCTTGATCGCTTCTGGTTCTCTTTCCTGATGTGTTCGTACGGGAACTCTTGTTGCGGAAGCTTGTACAAATATTTCATGTACGAATGGGTGGGCGTATTGTCGAGGTGGAAGTGGCACTCCTTGATGCTTTCGCCGTGAACACCTTCCGGATTCGACAGACCGAACAGACGCTCCTTCAAGTGCCCATCTTTCTCGTTCCAGAAAGCAAAGGCGATGTTCATCTTGCCGTGGGTATCTGAGACGCCAGCAATGCCGTCCTCACCCCATCGGAAGGTTCGGCTTCGTGCCATGTCGTAGGTAAAGTGACTCCATGCGTCACCGTTCTCTCTGGGATTGGCAGTCAGCTCATGCATTCCGAAAGCATAGAAGAAGGGGGTACTCACGAGTAGTCCTCTCGCACAGTAGCCCACTGGCGTTCGGCGGTGTAGGGTCCCCATTTCTTCCAGTACTTGGTCCTGTCACGGTCCTCCTGCAGACGTCTCTCTTCTGCGCTCAACACTTGTTTGTTGTCAACGAGCACCATTTTGAAAGCGTGTCGAGGTTGATGTTGGGTGGGAGAGCAAGGCCGATCGAACAGCTTATAAAGTGCTGGCGGCGGTTATGAGTGAGGTGTGAGCCAGAGCTGTGAGCCAGAGGGTCGAAGACGTGGTGGTCGAGACGATGAGAAGGCAGCACGTGGTCTCCAGCGCGTGGTGTGATGCTAGAAAGCTGAGTACAAGTGCAATGCCAACGCGAGGGTATGATACAGAAGCAGGACGAATAAGAGAAGTGAAGATGCAGTGGAAGATGTTCAAGGAAGAAGAAAGTGAGGTTCAAACGAGATCGATCCGCCCATTGCCCATTGTTTACTCGCAGAAGGCGTATCTGAAGCAAGAGCTGTCCGCCCCGGTTGTGAGGCTCTTTCTGTACCTGAAAAGCGCCGTAGCCGAACCATGTCGAAAATTTGGGCCCCGAACGTCATTATTGGTCGAAGGAAGGCGTGAGCCGCATCTCATTCACCTTATCGCTCCCAACGTTTCGTCCTCCGCATGCCATTCGTGCATTAGTTCTTCACGTTTGCTGTTTCCTAGTCGGGGGAGACGTCGAGACTCTGGTCGATGTTGTTGGCACGATGGCCGTAGCCGCGGAAATTCTATCGAGGTCGGGATTCAGTGAAGTCGCAGCCACGTGGCTACAGAACCTTAAAATCGTTGTGGCAGCACACATCGAGTCTCCTTCTCTCACTCTCAATACCAATGCTACCTTACAGATTTGCCAAGGCTACATACAGTTACAATCGGCTCAATTCTTCCCGCTGCTCTTCGCGTACTCGATCCCAGCCTCGAAGATTCTCAAAAAGACCTCGACCTCTTCCCTGTCCCGTGGCGCATACAGCAGCGTATACCCTAACGGCAGCATAGCAGTGCCAGTCAGCCTGTGCCGCTCGCCCCAGCCCTGCTCGATGGTACTCTTCGCATCATCAAAGGAGAGCAGGACGTGTGCGGACAGATCACTTTCATGAATGTGTGCGACCTCTCGCTGGCACTTCGATATCAAGGTCGGTACCGCAAAGCTGGATCTGAGGAAGACTGCCTGGCCGTGCATTTCAAGGAGCGAGGTGCTCCATTCGAGGGCATCACTGTACTTGTCCATGAGTTTGTCGAGACCTTCAAGGTAAGTCTGGTTGATATTAGTCGAGCTCAATCTCATTCGGGCGGGAAGATGCCTACCTTCTTGACCTCCGGATCAACCGGCCGATTCGCATTATGCTCTCTCTGCGGAGCGCAGTAAGACTTCGCCTTCGACTGCGGCCCTGCTCTCGTTGACAACGACTTGCCGAAGAAGGACTTTTGCGCATTCTCCTTCTCATCCGCCGTCGCCTCCTGCCAACCAACAGCATGCTTCTCCGGCTTGCCGTACGGTTCCAATGAAGTCGTGTCCCTTTTGGCGTATACCGCTGTTAACAACAAGTTCGTAAGATAACCCTTGAAGTTGTATGGCAGCCCTCCGGGTCCGAGGGCAAGCCAGCCGATGTAGCCATCGTATAATTCCGCGATAACATAGGCGATTGGAAGCGCGTTGAAAGCGAAGACTTTCATCCAGGTTGGAATATCGTACCACCGTTTGACGACTTCTAGCATTCGGAATGGGTTCTCCATGGTTGTTGAAAGTGTAGTTCTTGGTTATGAGTTTCGCTTCGCTCTACCTCCAGAACTTTGGAGATGTTCCAGTTGTGGTCTTTCGATTTGAAGAACGCACAGTATAGGATCGTCAGGAACATATAGGGCCTCGAATGCCGCACTCTACTCCTTTTCCAGACAACTACTTGGTGTTTTGCTAGAGGTCGATGGTATATACTGCGAGTTAGAAAGGATGAGCCGCGACACTCGCCCGGAGGTGGCGGTCACAACCACGGCATCACGGCCCGGTTAAATGTAACGATTTGATGGAACGATCAGGCCACGTCGGTGAAGTTCGAACAAAGCATTCGGATGAACACCAGTCTACTGGGACTGTGATCCGGAGAACTCATCATACACGCAGATAAAAGTGCTTGGAGCGAGAGTACACTGGTACATTGAGTCTACCTACTGTCATCCGCACACTTCGTAGAGAGCCGGGACTTTGCATACCAGTATCCGCAAGATACCACAAGGTAGACCCACCGACCACGATCCTCATCGCAATGTCTGGTTCCACATACTCATCGCCGTAACCTCATCGACCCAACCACCGTCCGTGTCGTCCGACTTCACCCTATACCCAATCATCCGCCCTTCTCCCGGCGCGAGCCAAAATCCATTGCTGTCGAACGAAACGACTGCACCGCCTGGATAGTCCAACCACACCCACGCCGCAACACCAGTGGTCGCGGTGACGTTGAAGGACTCCGTATCGTTCGAGTACTGCAGCTTCAAGCCAGGGTCTTGGAGTTGTGCTGTGTTGAGCGGTGAAGCGTGGAACCAGTTCTCGTGTCTGAGCGTCATCTTCATCTCTGAATTCGGAAGGCGGCCCGAAGCTGACACTTGCATACGTAGGACTACGTCCGTTGGGTCCTGACCTTTCAGCAGATTCGTGACGTTGGTGGAGAGGACTCGTGTACTGTTGATGGCGCCGACTTCGAATTCGACCTGGGTTGGCGTGTCGACATCGAGCTGAGCGCCACTCCAGTCCAGCCAGTCGAAGGTTGCGGTGCCTTGCACAGCGCTCCAGAGGTCAGAAGTCACCCACGCTTCGAGGAGGCCGGTCGTGACGTTGTAGTAGGGCGCGATGATGACATGTGAGTAGATGTCTGCGGCAGTGTAGTGGAGGACTTTCCAGCGGCCATCGTACTCGATGCCTGGTGCGTGTTAGTAATTGTGACCATGAAATGACTTGAGATTTGACTTACCTGCCCACGTTGGGGCTACCCAGATATCTTCCAACTGCCAGTACAGACTACCCAGCTGCCGCTCAGGTAGTCCACTCCCTCTCCGATAGAACTGTATCTCGCTTTTGTAGAGATCGGCCTGGAAGATCTGCGTAGCCCAACACCAAGCACTGAAGTTGGCGAGCGGATCGGCCTTGTCTGGCACAGGATACCAAAGCTCAACGGCTTCGGTCATTTGAGCCTGCCCATACGACGAATTGACATAGTTGCTAGTGTTCAAACCGCCGGGTGGATAGTGATGGTCTCGCAAGAACACAACAGAGCTGTTGAACGAGAGGTACTCTGCAGAGACTTGTTGCTCCCAGCTTTGCAAGGAAGGCATGCTGTGGTAGCCGAACTCGTTCGAGAAACGACCAACCGGATAGGCACTGTTGTTGCCGAGTACAGCCTACAGACAGAAGGGCAAAAGGGTTAGCGAGTGTCTCAGACAACGTAAAATTATGCCCATGGGTTTGGTACCGGATCGTAATTGTAAAAATCAGTATCCGAGTAGTAGTGTCCTGGTTTCACATCGTAGAATCGTTGCGTGATAGGATGAGGACTGCTGACATTCAGGTTGGTGTAGCCGTTGCTTGTTGAGCTAGGCGTATAGCTGATGCTTCTCGTGTTTCGAAACACTGCCGGTGCCAGTGTATCGATGAAGAGCTTCTCGTACTGCGCTTTGAACTTCGGGAATTCTTCCGGTGCAGATTCGTTCAATAGCAGTAGCTCCAGCGATTCTAGCTCATTGCCTCCGGCCCAGAGGGCAAGCGATGGGTGGTGATTGCATCGCCGAACCTGGTACTCTGCCTCTTCCCTAACATTGTCGAGGAAGTCTTGGTTGACTGGGTAGAGCGCATCCCCGAACTCGAACTCCGACCACAGTAAAATGCCCTTCTCGTCCGCGAGGTCGAACATGAAATCAGGGCTGTAAGCGCCACTAGCCCAGACTCGAAGCATGTTCTGGTTGCCATCGATCACCGAATCAAATAATTGATCGATTCGATACCGAGTTACTCTGGTCCAGAACGCGTCTGGTGGTATGATGTTGGACCCTTTAGCATAAAATTCATGGCCGTTGACCTCGAAGTGCCAATTGTTACCTGGAGCGATACCCATGGCAAGCTGATCTTCGGAGAGTGGAGTTTGGTTGAGCACAATCGTTCGGAAGCCGACCCTCTTTCTCACAGACGTCAACATGCTTTTGGTCGGAGTGTGCAGCTCCACAGTGATCCAGTACAAGGTTTGGAGGCCGAGCTGGGATGGCCACCATAGCTCCACCTTGTCATCCTCGATGGTGGCCATCCCAGTAACGGTAGACTTTGTCGTGTTCACGTTGCCTAGCGGACCAGAACATACAGTCTTGTTGTTCGTGTCCTTCAATACGTAGCGCATAGTAGCGCCCTCCGGCAGAGCACCGAAGTAGTCCAGGCTTGCATTCACAACCCACGGCTGACTCTGATCAGGAGGGAGGCCATTCAGCTGTCCTCGTCGATATATGTCGAGGTCACTGTTTCGAACATGGACGTCTCCGTGCCCCAGCTGTACGACATAGGCTGGTTGCCACGGCCCTGCTGGTGCAAAAGCTGGCCCCCAGTCCCAACCAAAGTCCGACTGTTCCTTCCGAATGAACCTAGAAACAATAGGTGAAAGATTAGCAGTGTCTTAGACATGTTGCACCCAAGTTTACTTGCCAGCGGTTGTCGAACTCATACAATTGCTGGACCCCAGATGGCCATGTCTCCTGTCCAGCCTCATTCGAGATCTGGTTTGCTATCAGTGGTGCTGAACCAAAGTCAAGAGCAATAATCCGATCAGGTTCCTCGCAGGAGCTCATTATGTCTGTGACATCGTAGTACCACTGCCGAAACTGGTTGTTCGTGCTTGCTACGTACTCTCCGCAGAAGCTAATCGTGGCGAAGGTATCCAGGCCATCGAACCGCAGCCATGTGCTGCTTGCGTCCCTGGAGAGTCCGGTGATAGGTGCTGAAGTGTAGGTCCAGTTACTGTAGGCCACCCAGCGTAACCCGAACTCGTTTAAGTTGTGGTATGGATCGTCGATGACGCCGTTGGCGTATAGATCAAGATGAGCCTGCGAAGGTAGATGAGCTGGTACGGAGATACTCCCATTATGATTTGATAGCGTCCAGTCGTTACCTATCAAGCTGATCACTTTCGCTGCAGAAACGACACGAAACAAGGTGGCCCATAACGAGAAGACAGGGCGGATCATCGTGCTGCTCGAAACATCGAACAGCGACAAGCATATTTTTGAAAGCTTGACTCCCACCTCCATTTGTACCACAAGAGTTACGGAAGACCCGGCAGAACCTATGCCGCAACGTCAACAACTAGGAAGATCAAGGTTACCTTACAGCGTGCCGGATCATGTCGCTGCGGGGTGAGCATGTGGAGTCGAGGTTCATCAAGTTGCAGAGGCCGGAGAGTGGAGGAGCTTTCGGAGGTTGACAAGAATGCCGCGAGGGGGAGGTAGAGATAGCTCTCTGGCCGTCCCGCTCATATGAAAGGCTTAAAGTATCTCAAACGTCGGCGTGATGTCGTGAGATACTCAATATTGTCTCAGAGAAGCCAAGATAGATGGCAGGCACTGGAGATGGGCTTCGACATTCGAGTAGCATCGTAGGTAGCTGTGATGGATCTTCGGCCTGCGGTTGTCACAGTCGCGTTCAATGACATTGTAAGTGTTCTACGACGCGTGGTATGCCTTCACGGCCTTGTCCTTGTCGTGTTCCGAGGCAAGACTTTCAGACGGTCCCTGATCTACAAAACATGTCAATCCCGAAGAATTCCCGGTATTTCGTGCATGTTCAAAAGCAGTATGTAGACCGCGTTAGCGTTTGCATGCGCAAGTTGACTGTCGAGATACTTGTCGACGCGATGGTGGGTGGGTACATGTATACAACATAAGTTGGCTATGCTATTAACATGATGTTGACGGAGTCGCTCTTGCCAAAGTAGACACAATTAGAATACCTTACCGAAATGGGCAAGATGTTCGTGAATTTGATGATATGGCCCGAGCGCCCGATCGCCCAGGTGCTTTCGCTTCACATTCGCGATGCGATGCGGAGGTGAAACAGCATCGCATCGCTCATATTGTAATAATACCACCTTCGTTCTGTGCATTCTACCCTCCGGCATATTGGGAATATCTCTTCTTACTTGCGATCTTGCGCTGTCGAGCCGCGAGATTTTTCTAAGCCATTGGACGCGATCATCGCAGGGAGGAGAATATCCGGTGAACTGGATTGGAAAGAGTCAAGTGCATCGGCATTTACAAAGGACGGACATTACTCAACGAGTGCATGCCAACCTAGTATCATCACAGCATGCCGTGGAAAGCACTCCCAGCAGTGGCATTCGCGATATGTGTCTACCCCTTCCAAGCGACACATGCACACGACCTCCCACTTCAGATCGGCGACAACATATACATCATCGAGCAAGGAGGCTACGACAATGAGTGGTATCGAGGATATCTGGTCGCGCCACCCTCTCTACTGGCCGGCCTCACCAGCGACCATGGCCAGCAGCTGGAACATCGGGTCTTCTCTGGCATATTCCCCAGAAACTGTGTGGAGGTCAGGGAGTTACTCGGCGAGGACAAATCTAGCGCGGATGCGCGGGCTGCAGCCGCTGAGGCATTGGAAGGCAAGGCAGACCGTGAAGCGCCGCCCCTGGAGAGAAGGAAGAGCCAAGCGCAGTATGCGCGCCGATTGAGTCGCGCGCTCAGCAAGAAGAGAAGTACGCAGGACATGCAGAAGAAGGTGCGGCAGGTGTATGTCGACAATTCTGAGCCTCTGCCACGCGATCCGAACGCGCCGAAGCCATTGGCTCCTGTCCCGATGCTCAGGGTTGGCGACGAGATGGGTTCCGCGGTCGAAGAGCCATTGGTCGATGAGATCGCTTCTTGCTTGCGGGAATGGCACGATGCTCGGCTGCACGAGATGCTTCTGGCGCGAGGGTACAGCCAGCTCGTTCGCGTTCAAGAGCTCGTCAAACGCGTGGACACAAGCAGGAAGCAGCTCATGCACGATGTGATGACGCTGAAGGAGCTTACAACACTTCGCGAAGACACTGTTTGGGACTTAGTAGCAGGAAACAAGATGTTGAATGACGAGATCATTGTTCGGAGCCCGCAAGATAAGGGGCGCATAATGACCGCGGACGACTCCGTGATTGAGATGACAAGGTTGCAAGCCAACATGAGCATTCTGGATCGACCACCAAAACCGCCAGCAGATCTACACATGCAATACCATGTCTTAGTCGACGTGCACAACCTTGTGGGAGATTTTGATACGCCGGCGCAATTGCAAATATGTCTCTGTGTCAAAGAGTTTGGCGAGAAACCGAAGCCGGTCAGCGAGAACTATGCCATCTCACTACTGCTACCCGACACGCCTTCCAAGGATCCGGAGGACCTCACAAAGGTCGTCTTCGCCAACCTCAGCGCCACTGACATTGGGATCGGCTCCGATTCGACTCAGATTTATGCAGTCTTCAAACTCATACAAGATGAGGCTGTACGTTCTACAGCTATAAAAGAGCCTGTTTCTGGGCATCAGCCAAAGTCTTCTGTATCCTCGGCTGCAGGTGATCCTCAAGCCCCGCAGAAGTTTGCGAGCCTGAAGGGTAGGCGCAGCGTGTTCGGGAGTCAAAGGAAGAACGATAGCATGATCCGGACTGCGTCCGACAACGCTCGCCGACCAACAACCGGGCAGTCACAGCGTTCAAATTCTGATGTTCGGTCGACAACGTCAAGCAACGACCCGCCCCCGTCTCGCGATGCAAAGACGGTGAAGCGTACGGTGGGAGTCGGTGCCATTGAAGTGGGACGGCTTGCCCAACAACAAACTGAATTGGAGACAAAAGTAGCCCTCTGGGCGCCAGCCTCATCGGCGGGGGAGGACAAGAGCGACGAAAGCCATAATTGGAATGAGATCATCCGTGAGCTCCAACGCAGCGTCAATGGCGGGTACTCTCACGTTAAGACGTTGAAGCGCTGCGACGTCAATGTCACCGCTTTCGCATCGACTGACATCGACACGCTGATTCGCAACAATCCCACGCAACTCCACGATGTGCACATGGCAGAGAAACTAGGCTTTTCGGGCGTACCTACCCACAAGCGTTCGGACATATATCTCACACTGTCAGAGCCGATCGTTGGACGCAATGCAGCTCTACAGCATTCAAAGTTCGGCAATGTTCCTCTCTCGCAGCGATGCCAGACCAACATGGCAAACCTACAACTCACGCTTGAAGTCCGCAAAGGCAATGGAGAGCGCATCGATGATTGTATCTTCACTGCTTCCAATCATCAAGGTCATACTGCTTGGCGGACCACAGCGGCGGAGCGAGGAGAGGCCTGGAACCAGACGATCAAGCTCGCCATTCCTGCGCAGGACGTACCTGGCAGTCATATCGTGATGAGCCTTGCAGACTCACCTAACTTTCCGTTCGCGCTCGCCTGGATACCGCTGTGGGAGAATGATGCTTTCGTGCGCGATGGTGACCACCAGGTGGCGCTATACGTATACGACGAGTACTCTTCAAGCATCATTGGTGGCAAGGGTGCATATCTCGCGCTACCCCCATGGCACGACAAGAAGCACGAGTCAGCCTACGGCACCTCGGCCACTGTGTCTATCCGGACCTACCTCTGCAGTACCGAGTACTCACAAGATCCGAATCTTCTTGGTCTGCTAAACTGGCGTAACTTCCATGGTCCGAAGCTGGTAGAACTACTTGAGCACTTCTCGTTTGTGCCTGAGATCGAAGTCGTAAAACTACTGGGCGAGATCTTCGATGCTCACTTCGAGATCTTGAACGAGTACGCCAACAACGAACCATACGAAGATGTTGTCTTCCACAACTTTGTGGTGATATTTGGGATTGCCCGTGACAGGCGCTTCAGTCTGTCAAATGTTGTGGAGGACCACGCTCGTACGAGGCACAATTGGCCGTACGCAAGTCGATGTCTAGTCAGAGCTTACCTTCGTCTTGTGTCGAACCCAATGGACTCGGACACCTCTCGCAAGCTGCGCGAGACGCTCAAGGTCGGTGACCAGATGCTACATCTGATCGTCGAGACACAGAAGGAACGGCCGGACAGTACCAGTATCGACATGAACGGTGGATACGATCAGCGTCACCCTGACTTCCAACAAGACCTGCAAAACCTCTTCGTGGCACTTATGGCTTTGATGCGCAATCCAATGCCGGTGCTCCTAGGTACTCAGACGCTGGTCGTTCAGCATTTTCACACCTGGCTTCCGGAGCTAGCAGCGTTCATGCCAGAAGGCGACGTTCTGGAGGTCGCCACCAATCTTCTCGATGCTTGTGCTCATGCTAAAAGCAAGATGATCCTCTTCCGGCTCATCCTTATCATCAACTACAGCCACCTGGAAATTTTCAAGGCGCCGGAGGTTCGGACGACTCTAGTGGCAAACACATTCCGCTGGCTGGCTCCGTACTGGGGTGAGTGTGCGAATGTGACCGACCAGTGGAGAGATCAAGTACGACTCTGCTGTTCTGTCGTTGCTGCGCAGATGGAGGAGCTGGGCGAGGATACCTGTCAATACGTGCCCAAGCTTGTCGCGTCATACAGCGCCCTCGAGAAGTCGAAGCGCAAGTCGAAGAAGTCGTTCAGCATGCTTTTCCCTACCAATTACCCCTTCCCGTGGAAGGCTACGGCCAACGAGGTGAGCGTGGATGAAGCCATGCTTGAGATATCAGCTTTGCTCGCTGCCGCATTGACGACCCAGCAACGCCTGTACTTCGATGCGAATCAAGTCGACATTCCTGGCGTACTCCTGCAAGCTCTCAAGGTAGAGCAGAGCGTACTGAGTGGCCAAGCATTTCCTCGAACTTGGCTCAGCTTACATGTCAGTCACCACCGCTTCTCTATCAATGCTCTGGAACGCATTTATGAGGTCTTGGTCGAATTCCTACCCGACTCCAACGCGCCCGACATGGAAGATGCAATCGAGTTCGACACAGAGATCTGGCGTGCCTTTTTCGAAACTCTCTTCGCTGCAGTCAGCAGCTCGGCGCTCGCCATGGAAACATTTCCCGAGCAAAAACGTCGAGCCATCTGGAAGATCGCTGGTGATGTTCGAGAGTTGGGCGCCGACCTCATCCGACGCAGCTGGGATGCTATCGGATGGGAGGCCGACCCGGACAACAAGCAGCTCCATGGCTTCGACCGCATTGGAGGTTACCAGGTGCAGTTTGTGCCTGAGCTCATTGCTCCCATTGTTGAGTTATGTCTCAGCGTCCACGGCAGTCTTAGGAATGTTGCCGTTGAGGTGCTGCGCACAATAATAATCAGCAACTGGGAGATCGACCAGGACTTGGCCGTGATTCAGTCAGCCATGATTGAGTGTCTGGACAATTTGTGCCGCACTCAGAAGGTTTCTGAGTCGATGCTGCAAACCACTTTCATCGATGAGATGATTGCGCAGTTTCAGCCTCTGCATAATACTGTCGAGGACAGCCTGTACATCGCCGTCATGGAGATGTTTGGCAGAATTGAAGAGCTTCTCAGCATGCTGGCGAGCGTTCATCGCGGTGGTGCCATCAACGAGGCCACTCGCATATTTGACACCTTGCGGCTGATGGAGTTCCTCAAGGACGTGCAGTCCGAGGAGGCGTACATCAGATACGTGCATCAACTTGCAACTGTGCAAGCAGCTGCTGGTAACCACACAGAAGCTGGGCTTGCGCTCCATATGCATGCCGAGCGGCTGGAATGGGATCCTACGGCAAGACTTGAAGAGGTCACAGAACCAAAGCTGCCAGCTCAAACGGCGTTCGAACGGAAGGAGGCGCTCTACTTCGAGATGTGCGAGTATTTCGAAAAAGGCAAGTGCTGGCATCGCGCCCTCTCGGCTTACCATGAACTCGGCTATCAGTACGAGCACAATATTTTCGACTACTCAAAGCTGGCCAGGTCGCAACGGGCCACAGCTACCATCCACGAGAAGATTTCCAGGGGTGACCGTACTAGCCCTCGCTACTTCCGCGTTCTGTATCGAGGACTGGGCTTCCCGAACAACTTGCGGGACAAGGAGTTTATCTTCGAGGGTCAGTCAGAGGACCGGCAAGCGAACTTTGAAGAACGTATACAACAGCTGCATCCAGGCGCACGTATTATTCGCACCGAGAAGGATATGGATGTGGAGGGACAGCACATTCTGGTGTATCCCGTCAGCGCTAACAAGGATCTGCATCATATGCTCTACCAACGGACGAAGGTATCTCAGTCGGCAAGGGAGTACATCTTGCTGTCCAACCCTTCAAGATTCGCCACGACTTCTCGTCAATTGCAGCAAGACGTGCCGGTCACGGAGCAGGTTGTCGAAAAGGAGATCTACACCACGGCCGAGCCGTTCCCAACCCTGCTGAGCCGAAGCGAGATCATCGAGAGTGAAATGGTTATGCTGTCACCTGTCGAGGCTGCTGTCGAGCGCACTACTCGAAAGACACAAGAGATCTTGGCTCTGGAGAAACGAGTATCGAGCGGTGAAGATGATGGTGCCATGAACAGACTGTCCGACGAGCTCTTGTTGTCTGTCGATCCAGAGTCCGACAGCAGCGTTTCTAGGTACCGGAGTCTGCTACCGAAAGCGCAGCAAGGAGATGCTGCCTCGGCAGAAGACGACTACGCTATGATGGAGGAAGGAGAGCCTTTCGACCCAATGCAGAATGCTCTCAAGGTCGCTCTGCTGGACCACGCGCTTGCGATACGACGCTGTTTGGCCTTGTACACGAGCTCGGCGTACGTCGCAACTAAGGCAGAGCTTGTGCCGCGTTTCGAGGCGACCTATGAAGTGGAGATTGCTATCCTATTTCCGGCTGGCGATGGGCTGATGGACGAAGCGAGTCGGCGATCGTCGCTGGAGGAGCGACGAGCGAGAAGCTCGACTCGAGCCGCAGATCAAGCGACCGCTGGAGCGCCGCAAAATCAGGCCCGGGTCGAAGGCTCCCAGGAGCCGGCGAGGACACACTCGCGCCGTCGCTCGCTCCCTTTCTTGAAACGAATGGCATCAGCTGGAAATACCAAGCAGCCGAATGGTGAAGCTGAAGACGGCGGCGGCAGCACGTCTCGACAGCCCAGCCGTAGTCGCACTCGCGCCGAGAGTCTGACCCGTCGTCTGAGCTTCTTCCGGAACGAGCAGCAGCAGAACGAGGGGAGGATAGGTTCCACAGGCAGTAGCACTCTGACTGCGAACGGCAACACGGGAACGGAGACTGGTGGGCTGAAGAAGAGGTTGAGCTTTCTTAAAGCAACGGGGTCTAGTGGTCTGAACGCTGGCGAGGTTTACTGAGCCATTGGGAAATGTGCATAATGGGTGCAAGCGTGGTGTTGGTGTGGCATTTGATGTTTGGACTTGATACCCACTTGCTGCGATTGGGATATTGTGAGCTACTTGGGTCGAAGGGATGTTGATAACTTGGATAAGAATGCAGATA